>Ga0228710_1007932_pt1 | contig 15462 bp, 10 predicted proteins | sample MedpolnodulmetaG_FD_177995 | JGI IMG/M metagenome (GOLD analysis project Ga0228710, IMG submission 177995) | Root nodule microbial communities from Medicago polymorpha collected in Santa Monica, California, United States - pink nodules | ecosystem: Host-associated > Plants > Roots > Nodule...
TTACGTGAAAAATCGGTGTCCGAATTGAAGAAGTCGGGGACCGATGTGTCGTAACAGTATTTTTCAGAAACGTATTTTTGGGGCAAAATTTGTTCCAATTTTATGGGGGTTACTTTTACTATAAATACAGGCTTTGTATCAGCGTAAACCTTGAGATAGAGGGGCTGAAACAAGGGTTTAGAAAGGCAACAACAAAACTAGGGTTTGTATAGAGTTTGTCTCTTGGCATCAAACACTAGGGTTTGAGAGTTGATTCACCTTGGGAAACACTATTAGGATTGAGTCTCTTGGTCACGGGAAGAGATTGGGGCTTTGCGTAGAATTAGGCAGGAGACTTATTCTTGTATCCCATTGATATCTCTTGTGTAAAGTTACTCATCATTATAGTGAAGCGGAGAGCTGCTCTCTCTCCCATACTAGGTCAATTTGGACCGAACTGGGTAAACAGATTCTTTTGTATTCTCTCTTTTTTGTCTTGTTGTTTTCTACTTTTGCTTGTGATTATAACTGCTACCCACTTTTATTGGTTGCTTGATTATCACTTGCTCCACAGATCAAGTTTGTTATTGGTGTGATTTTTCATCGAATTCACAACAGCGTCAATAAAATATAGGTAAAAGAGAGAACAATAAACTTATCTGTTCTTAAAATTGCGGTGATTTGAAGTCTGCAAAATCAAAGTAAACAAACACGAAACCGTAAAAGGTGATAACCTGCCAAACAGTAAACCATTATATAACATGAGACGTGACAAAGTCACATAAGTCTAATGTTGATTAGTAATGTGTGTTTCATATTATGAGTCAATTGATTTACTGTGAAAATTTTAAGATGTTTTTGATATTGTTGTCACTTGAAAATCATTCAAGTAAACTTGAATAAAAATCTACTTATTTTATGCAATGTGGGGGTATTGTCACCTGAAAGTTTCTCAAGTAGACGTGTATAACATAATTAATCATAAATTTATTTTCCCCCTTTGTGAAGATGTTGCCGCTTGGTATTTATCTAAGTAGACCTGATAAAGTATATTATGAAAATTAGTTTAATAATATATGAGATATTGTTTACATAATGGATAAACCTTTGTATTAAAATAATACAAAGATGTTAAATAGATATGAATCCAATGAAAATAACTCTATAAGTAGATTTATCTTATTGATGAACATGTTGTCGCTTAGTAGACAATGACTTGTATTAATTTATTGTGTAATCCAAGTTTATTTTTATAAACTTGATGAAATATGAGGTTAATTGAATTAGAGACGTCTTAGTCAATATTTGTGAATTAAGCGGATCTGTATATAAAACCCCTTGGGAAGAAATTTAGGGAAATGAGACTATGCCACTGAAAAACGACAGGTAATGGGAACCCAACCTTTGTGATTGGAGATCCCATGAAGAAGGTTCAATGGGTAAAAACAAGTTACTTGTTAGTTAAGTTAGCACTGAAATGATTTTATCCTATTCCTATAGTGTATGATAATAGATATGAGAAGTGATAAATAATACAAAATTGAGGGTTAAACGTTAAAGACTTTGAATGATTACCATAAACCCTTATGGGCGGTGTATGGTTATAGCATACACTAGATGGAATCTTATGTTCGAAACAGTTCACGTAAGGAAGTTAAGCTGTGTTAGATAAATGAGAAATTGAATGGAGAAGTTGTTCTTAGTCCATTATGTTTAAATTATCGCCTCTTTTAAAATCTTCACTTACTTAAACATCAAAATCTTTGTAAATACAACAACCCCGTATGATAGCTGCCGATTATATCATCTTCTACTCTAAATCAACTATTGTTCTTTTATTTTAAAAAAATATTAAAAAAAAATAGACTTATACTTACTGAAACAAGGACATGTGTGGTTGTTGTATTTGGAAGGAGATTTCTAAATAATTAGAAAGATGCAGTGCATCATTGACGGACTAAGAGAGCCGTAGGGTCGAGATGAGATTTTTCGTGGGTTAGACTTTTCAAGCATGATTTTTATTTTTTTAAGGAAGACTTTTCAAACATGTTATAACTTTTCAAAATAATATGGTCTATAAATCCCTTTATAAAAATTATGCCCTTGAAAATCAATATGTTTTCAAAATAAATGTCTATTTATATTTATATATTATATATAAAGAGAATACAGAGTCCCCTTAAAAAAATAATATAATGAATAATTTTAAGATGATTTTTCACTTTCAGTACACTCTTAAACAAAGTTACGTATTTACTTTTAAGAATGTTATATTTTAGTGTCATTTAGAAAGATAAAAATTGATATTTGTACTTGTTGTAAGTACTACCTTGCTTGGTATTGTTCCAAGAAAGGCCAAGTGTGTGGTATAATTTGTGAAATAATAGAATGGCCCCATCTTCTTTGTGTATGGTTTCCTTTTATCCTAGCTTGCTTGCCAAACATTCTAGCCTTAACTTCCCATGGTGGCGGCTTAACTCCCCTCACACCACCACCACAACCACAACCATCTTCTATTTGTCTTTTAGGTGGTATGCCTTACTCGCCTATGTGCCATGGCGGAGGGCCAAGGTGGGCCATGGCCCACCCCACCAAAAATAATAATTTTGTTATATGGTAAATTATTAAAATATCTTTGATTTTTAACTAAAATTATCTTACGGTCCACCCTTTTCTCCATCTCAGTACGTTTTACTATCACAATTTCAAGTCAATCGAAATGTATAGGTAATTATCTTGAATTTGTAAGGTATACAATTTAATTTTTTGATGGTCAATCTTGTGTTTAATGTTTATTATAACATAAATTTTGTGTTAATATTATAGTTTATTTGCGTTGTCCACCCAAACATTTTTTTCTGGCTCCGCCACTACCTACGTGCCGAGTTAGTGACATGTTATGAGACCTCTCCCATATGTCATGCACATGACATGTACCATGTTGTCCTTATTCTGTGTCTTTAGGATGAGGGGTATAAGGCTATCCTCTCTTTGATGGTCCAATATTATATTTGTTATATTGTTGGTACAATTGAAAAATATAAATATTATTTGTTACGATACATGAAAGTGAAAAATATTTGTATCTATAATTTTAATTAATATCAAAATAATTTTAATTAAAATCAAAATTTCATAAAAACTATTGTTCATAATTTATATGTATTAACCTAATAAAAAATCTAATTCATATTATTGTTTAAAAATAATAATATTATCTGAAAGATGATGAAAGTTTGAATGAAAACAGAACTAATAAATATGTATATGTACTAGAATGAACATGTGGAGAGAAATGATTGAAACTTTTTCCACGAAAATACGTGAGGAATCTTGCCTCAAAATTTCTATTCAAATAGAGATAGCTTCTCACACCCTAAGTAGAAGAGGTTAGTCACTCTCATTCCATCTGTGAAATTAATTCTTACTCACTTCAAACAATATGAAGCATATTCTATTCCAGATTTGGAGATGGTTGATGCAGCCAAAGGTGTGGAGATTTGTGGGATTTGTTGCAGCTGTTATTGGACTGCTCTGCAATGCTCTAAGTTCTTCCTTCAACTATCTCTTTGGAGAATGGACCATGTTGGTGATAACTCTTTACACTGTTTCCAGTTTCATCATTTGCGTGTTTGTTTTATTTGCCACAAAGATATGGCAACACTCAAGAAATCATTGGTTCGTAGCTCATACAACATTTGCTGTATTGGTAATAACATCACTGTATTCATATTTCTTCGATAAATTAATGCATAATAAACCAGATGCATATAGTCTCATTTCATGTGCATCCTTTGCTGTCACGGCGCTTAGTTTGTCAAGGAACAAAACTCAATGCGGATTTGAAATCGATCTTCTATATTTTCTTCTTGCATGTCTAATGATGCAACTCATGAAGATTACATTGAAATTATTCATTTTTGGAGCAATTTTCAGCTATTTTCTTATTATTATCCGTTCATCCTTTTCTTCAATAGATGCAGAAGAAAAGAAACAGTGCTCTGAATTCCAAGATGGAAATTCAGTGTTTCTTAATATGGATTCTCTACAACTTGCTAGTACTAATATTGGTAGTAGGTTGGAAAAACTCGAGACTCGTGTGAAGGAGCTTGAGCACGGAAATTCAAAGTCCATTCAAATGGTTTTGGAGCCTGTAAGAAAACTTAAACACTCACAATCGGTGATAGAGGATCCCAACTTCATATTTGACGCGTCGAAGAAAGAAACCATCAAAGACCTAGAGGAAACAACAAATGTTATGGCGAGGGCCGGGTTTGAGAACAATTTTTTCGATGTGTACAACAATAGTCGTAGGGAATACTTAAAATAGTGCGTATATGATATTCGGGTTACCGAAGCCCAACATTGAGGATGTTCACAATATGCCATGGAAGGATCTTGATGACGAGATTGAAAATTGGATAAGAGCTTCCAATGATTATCAACCACTATTGATTTTATCGCGAGCAAAGATTATGCGATTGCTTCTTCTTCAGATTCTCAACCACTGCTGATTTCTGTCATGGAGATTTGCAGGGGATCCACCATTCAGCATTTGAATATTTAGGATTAGGATTGTTACATGTGATATATATCTATTATTGTTATTAGTTGAATGACGAGCACGCCCGTCTTCTCGCTATTTTTATTGCACAGAGTTTATAAATTATAAACTGTGTTTTTATGAAATTTTGATTTTGATTAAAAGTAGAAATATAGATGCTTGTTACTTTCAAATTATAAAAAACCCAACAAACCATGTTTATCTATTTCAATGACACTAACAATATAGCAAATATAATATAATTATTATCTTTTATAAAAACACCAACAATAAGCATTAGTCCAATTTCTCTTTTACTCATCGAGGAGGGGTGATTTTAGGTTATTACTCATCGAAAAATGATGGTTTTAGGTCATTTTTTTACATTGAGTCGAGGAAGGATGGTTTTAGGTTATCTTTCTTCCCCTTTCTTTTGATATAAATAAATGAATTCCACAAATATATCAAGTTATTTCTTTTCTGTTTTTTTGTGATTTTGTCGTATAAGTGTGACGTTGTGTTGTTCGTTGTCTTGTGCGGCGTTGTTTTATTTTGCTTCGTGTTGCGGTGTTTGTTTGGTTCATATTGAACGATCTACTTTAATCAATCACATATTCAATCAATTCTTTACAAGAAACCACTGAAATTTCGAGGCACAAAATTTATGGGAAATTATCATTTTCTCCTTGGAATGTCAATTTTTAATGAGGAACTGACGTTCTAGAAAAATAGTTGGTTGCAAATCCATATCCAAGGAAATGTTGTTTCCAAAGAAACATGTCCTCAGAATAAGGATTTGACAGCTGAGCACAGACTGACCCATCTGTGACGCTTGACACTAAAGTGTTTAGCGTTTATGAGGATAAATGTCGTCAGAATAAAGATTTAACAGTTGAGTGGAGACTGACATGTGACTAGCGTTTCCGAGGAACTTTGTTCTTGGAATGCATTTTATTTTAAGAAATTAAATTAAAAATTCATTTTACTGTGCCAAAATTTATAAATTTCAATTTTTTTTTTAAAAACACTAATTTTATTTTGAAAATTGGAAAATGTTAAATTGAAATTAATTACAAAATGATTCAAAGATAATGATTCATAAAATATATAGTATGAGTAATTATTAATAGAGAGAAAATGAAATTGATGTCAAAGAAATGAAATAAATAAAATATTAGTAAATGATTGTTGAATGAGAAACTAAGTAGAAAATTCGATGATGGTGAACTATAATGAAAGAAATAAACATTGGTAGATATGATGTTAAATAATAAATGAAATATACAAAGATAAACAAATAAGAATTTAATGCAGAGATGAAGTAATTGTTGATGATGAGGAGATGAAGTAATTATTGACGAAGAAGATAAGAAGTAGAAGGGGGAGGAGGAGGAGGAATGAAAATTTTATGAGAAAAATGATAATGATAGATGAAAAAATTATGTAAAGAGCATGTCTTATACGTCAGGGAAATCTGAATTTTTCTGAATGAACATTCCGAGGAACTTCTTCTTTGGAATCCAATATTTCAATTTGTTTTTTTGGGTCAAGATATTTCAAAAAAATTTAATCCCTCAATATTGTACATTACGTGGAACTTTTGTCCCCATTATTAATAGTTCCTAAAGTTGAGAAAGAACTTATTTTCCCGTACAAAATTTTGGTTTTAATTTTTCACATTTCGACAAAATATGTCCTCGGAAAAACCATTAATTAATTATATTATATAATAATTAAGTTTTTTTTCAAATTTTTCAATTTTTTTAATAAAAATTTGAAAAGAATAAATATTGTAAAATTCACTTTTTAATAAAAATTTGGTATTTAACAAAAAAATTAAAAGGGTTGATATGTATTTGCCCCCTGTAAAAGGGTTAATAAAAAAAATTTAGATTTCAACCCTGTAAAATAAGATTCTTTGATTTTGGCCCCTGAACCATGTGACTGTGCAGAATTGCTGACGTGGCGAGCTGAGTGGCATGTTGACAGTGCATATCTGATTATGTGGCATGCTGACTGTATAATTAATTTTTTTTAAAAATGAAAAAACTTGTAAAAGTTAAAAAAAAAATTTTCAAAATTTTTTAATATTTTGAAATATACATTTTTCAAAAATTCCAAAATTTATAATTTACGAAAAATATATATTTTAAAAAATTTTAATTTTCCATAAATTTTTCGTTAAATTATTTTCGAAAATTTTGAAATAAATATTTCAACATTTTTATTTTGAAAAAAAAATTAAAATTATTTTCAAAAATTTGGAAATATATATTTTTTGAAACTGGAAAATATTTTTATTTTTAAAAATCTGGATACAAATTTATTTAAAAATTTACGAAAATTCAGATTTTTTTTCGAAAATTTTATTCCAAATTTTTTTTTTACTACGTGTTTCAGATTTGAGAATATTTTTTAATATTTAAAAATTGAGGATAAAAAAAATCTGGAAATTTTTTTGATATTTAAATTTATTCTTATCTATTTGTTACATGTGTTATATGTATTGAAAATTAAGGGCATTTTTGAAAAGAAATAGCCAGTCCAAAAAAGCTGAAAGGGGTTGTTTTCTTTATATATATATTTCTCAAAAAATTATATATAAAATAAAAAAATTTCTAAACTTACTGTATTTTGAAACTTTTGGAAAAAATTTAAAAAAATCCAAATTAAATTAAAAATTAAAAACATTCGAAAAAAAAAAAATATAAGCTAATTTTTTTTAATGTTTTGATAAAAAAAATGTTAATTTTTTTCTGAATTTTTTAATCCAAATTTTTTTGTTTTTTTAAAAAAATTTCTTATTTTTAAATTTTTTAAAATTAATTTTCAGGTTTTAAAAAATTAAAATTAAAATAATTACACAGTGGTGTGCCACGTCAGTGTCAATTACACACGTGTCAGGTTTTAAAAAAAATAAAAATAAAAATAATTACACAGTGGCGTGCCACGTCACGCCACGTCAGCGTCTGGATGGGGTCAGGGGTGTTTTGTGGAGAATCTTCATATTACAAGGGTGTTTTATGGAGAATCTTCATATTATAGGGTTGAAATCTAATTTTTTTTTTACAGGGAGTAAATCGGAACTCGCTCAAATTACAGGGGTAAAGAATATTAACCCAAATTAAAATCAACACATATTGGCGCATTTTAAATAAAATTTTAAATATGCAATAAAAATAAAACTAAAGATAAATAGCTATCCATCGTGATAATATGAAAAGTACCCATTATGGGAAACATTGACCTAGTATTTCAATGCTGACCGACAATGATTTAATGCTGATTTGATTGCAGGTTGCAGGAGTGTTGACATACATCATGCTTTGAAAAGGGGAAATGCTAACATGTAACATGTTTAGCAAGGAATATCTTCCTTGGTATGAAGCTTGAAAACGCGTGCTCCTGCCACATGTCACTGTTGTTGCATGCATGGCGATGAAAGAGTTCCTCATACTTTCCTCGAAAATTGACATAAAAAATCAAGGGTGTACTGATATTCTTGACACTGCTATAACGAGGAAAATGTTCATTGGGAAAACGTATTTTTAACGAGAAACAACTTCCTTGAAAAGTTACGTAGGAATTTCATGAATTTCTTGTTGTGAATGATTTGGACGTCAACGTTGTGGATCCGAAAACATGTGTCTTCTTGTTGTAGTGTATGTTTGGTTCATATTGAAAGATCAGATTCAATCAAGCACATATTCAATCAATAATTTATACATTAATGATGCAGATCCAAAAACATGTGTATATATCAAAAAAAAAATGAAGGGTGACAAAAATTGTAAAAACCATATAAAATTATAAATACGATAGTTTAGATTAAGGATAAAATTAGAAGAAGAAAAGCTATACCATAACAAAGTAATAATTATTGTTCTATCAATCACTCAATTTCTCTAAATTTTTAGAATCATAATATTGACTTTGACTATAATAAATTAGAACTATAATATACAAATCCACAAAGGAACCAGGGAACAGAGGAAAATATAGCACATAAAACAACAACAATCTAATTCATATGATCATTAAAAAATCTAATTTCATGACACCATTAAAACAAAATAGAGAATAATCTACCTCATTTCATCATTGACTTCAAATCTTGATTGTCCGAACCATATTCATCATATTTTCTCTCCTAAGAAACCAAAAAACAGACAACTCAATCAATCAATAGACAACCATAATGCAAGTAACAATGTTTTTGTTATCAAATTCAAGACAACTTCAAATCTGATGGAGTTTCTATATCTTAGCAAGTCACGGAAACTGACAAATGAAACTCACAATAGACTTGATATGTGGCAATCATAAATGGGACAATGCACTAACTTGTGTAATCAAGTTTCAAAGGGATTTGGAACTTAGATCATTAATGAAACATAGACTGATCTCAGAAAAGCATTATTAGTAACTTAAAAACAATCTTAATCAATATTCTATATTAAGAATACTAATTATCTTACCTTCAAATGACTAAACCCATTGGTTCCGTAAATGCTTTCTTTCAAACTTTATCTAAATTGTTTAATGCTAATAAAAAGTTGTCAAAAATTCTAAATGGATGTATATTATTAAGACTCTCTTCAAAATGAATAACTAAGAATAAAGATTATGAATAACTAAAACAAAATTTAGAAAACATCACAAATTTTTGTAGCGCCAAAGAATATAGAAACAACATATATGATTCAAAAAGAAATCTATAATATATACATGAATTTCATCTTTGGTTACGAAACAAAAACGTTTCTCAACATATGAATCTAAATAACCAAAAGCAAAACCTCCATTAAACATTTTCAAAGCAAATAAACTTTTGATTAATTAACATAACAATTGAAACCATCAAAACAAAATGAAGAAACAGGGAAGAAAGCAAATACCACTTTTTTCTCTGGTACAAAAAGTGACAATAAATCAACAAAATGAAATGAAGAAAAAGGATTATCGTTCCATTGAACCAAACATAATCAGAAGCAGAAATCATTAAACGCAATTTCTAACAAAGAGGATTTGAATTAAAAATTAAACCATAAACCCTAATTTCTATGAACACAAATTACCTGCGCATGAGATGATTCATGTTGAACGAGGCGATTCGTGTCTGCCTGAACTAAAGGAGAAGAAAAAATTACAATAACATGAATTTTAGGGTTGAAAGGAAAGTGATGGAAAGAGAAAACTTACAAAATCGTGATTGAGCAGAGAAGGTAGTGGATTTCGCCGGGAAATGAAGGAGGCGAGGGGAAAGGCAGTGAAATCAACAAATTCAAAATTAAAGCCATAAAATGGAATTTGATGATTTTAAAAATGTGAAAAAAATGTGGATTACATGTTTTTCTGCTCCAACTTACTATTCTTGATGATAAAATGAGCTTTTAAGAAGTGATGATTTGGCATTGGGGCCTTAGAATTGTGACACATTGGATTGGATCGGAGGTCTAAAACATGCTTCATGTTTGTATATTATTAAGATTTCATGTGCTGCCTTTGCTATTATGCCACTTAGTTTGTCGAGGCAAACTCAGTGCGGATTTGAAATTGATCATCTTTATTTTTTTCTGGGATGTCTAATTGTTCAACTCATGAAGATTAAGTTGTAGTTATTCATTCTTGGAGCTGGTTTTAGCTATTGCCTTATCATTCTCCGTTCTTCATTTTCTTCGCTAGATACCGGAGAAAATAGTCAATACAGCTCTGAACTCCAAGATGGGAATTCAGTGATTCTTTATGTGGATTCTCTGCAATCACCCAATGTTAATAATAATATTTCTCTGCAATCGCCCAGTGTTAATAATAATATTTCTAGTGCTACTAGTAGCATCGATTCACCACAATTGGTTATCAGTACTAATGTTGGCAGTATGATGGAACAACTCGGGACTTATGTGAAGGCGCCTGAGCACGAAAATTCAAATCTCATTGAAATTATTTCGGAGCATGTAACAAAATATGTTGAAGAACACTCTCAATCGGTGGTAACCGATCCTAACCTAATGATGGATGCGTTGAAGCCAGAAACCATCAACGACCTTGAGGAAATAGCAAAGGTCATGATTATGGATGGGTTTGAGAAGGATTTTTCCGAAGTGTACAACAGTTGTCGGAAGGAATGCTTGGACAAGTGCCTAATGCATATATTACCCGACTTAAAGAAGCTCAACATTGAGGACATTCACAATATGTCATGGAAGGATCTCGAAGACCAGATTGAAAGATGGATTATAACTTTCAATATTGCTCTCAAAATACTTTTCCTTGGTGAGCGAAGACTCAGTGATCGCGTCTTCTTCGGATTCTCATCAGCGGCTGATTTCTCTTTCATGGAAATTTGTAGGGAATCCACCACTTAACTTCTGATTTTTATTGAATATGTCGCCACAAGAAGTTGTTTGCTGGAGATTTTGTTTAAAATCCTCGAGGCATTTGAAATATTGTATGACCTAATTGTAGAATTTGCAGCCTTATTTTGTGATCAGTACAACCTGTCTCTAAGGAACGAAACAACTACGATATGGAGGAGACTGGGAAAACAATCAGAGACATTTATGGAGTTGGAGTATTTGATTGGTCGAGATATGATGAAAGTTACAAATTTTGGTGGCGGTCTTGATCCGATTACCCAACATGTGATGAACTACCTTCGTGTGGTTAGCCGATCCCAACGGACATTAGATCAAGTTTTTCCGATTCCTCACTTTCTTCGAAGATTCATAGGATTATGGATACATTGGAGCGCAATTTGGAAGCAAATTCCAAATGCTACGAGGACCCTTCTTCAGGCTATATTTTCTTGATAAATAACAACACATATATAGTTGCTATGACCAAAGGTAATGAACTAGGAACCCTTTTGGGGGATGATTGGCTCCAAAAACACGCTGAGAAAGTTTGGCATTACCACACACAATATCAAAATACCAAGGGAATGATGTCCCCGACTCTAGTGAAAGATTTTTCCAGTCAAAAGTTTATGGTGTGGAAGGATCAAAGGTGTATGAAGGAGATATGAAAGAAATAGAAGTATCACCGTCGCAAAGAGGAGAAAGGTATCAAAACTTTATAATCCAAAAAAAGTTCAAAATATTATATTTGGGTATCAAGTTCATAAATTCTATTTTTTTCTTGGTACAAAAGATTAGAGAAAGTTCAAAAATTCTTTACTCTCACCATATTAAAAAATGTGGGTCTCCCATGAGTGTTATTTTTACTCATTTTACAAATATTAAAAAAATGCAAAGTTTTTTTTTTAAAGTAAATTACACTCCTCTCCTCTTAAAGATGCTTGAATCACACTCTCCTCTCCTCTTATGTTAAAATACACACTCCCCTCCCTTGAAAAATAATAATTATAATTCTCTCCCTTATAAGATGCTTGAATTGCAACCCCATCCCTTAATAATTAAATATGCACTACACTTTAATCTATTTTAACATAAATAAATATTTTTATGATATATATTAATTTTGAACCACAATTTAAGAAAAATTAATTCATTTCTTTATAATTTAAATGTCAATGATAATTAAATATATATATTTTGCTATTGATTTTATAATTTAGAGTATAAAATTAACTTTTAAATAACCATGCTTTATTGTCTTTAGTAATTTTTCACATATTTTAATTTTATTCTGGGTTGTTTCATATTTTATAATAGAGTTTAAAACTACATGTTAATTAAATTGTGAATAAAAAATAGCAAAAAATATGTATTCAATTTTTTATTATATTCAAATAGACCCGCAATACTATTTTTCTGAAAGTGTGTTTGATTATTTTTTTTTCAAGTTTATTAGAAATAAAAAAATATATATATTGAGGGAGTAAAGTGTAGATTTTAACATAAGAGAGGAGAAGAATGTAATTCAAGCATCTCTTAAAAGAGGGGAGTGAAAAGTTTTCTAATATATTTTGAATAAGAGTGGAGGGGAGTGTAATTCTATCTTTAAGGAGATGGGAGTGTAATTTACTTTTTTTTTAATTCTTATTAGAGTATGTTTAACGTGAGATGTTTTGCATAATAGCATGTGTTGCTTATTAATTATTCTCATTGGACAAGAAATAAAATAGATTGCTATTTAGATGAAAAGGTTCTGATAGCATGTTCTCATTACATACTTTAATGCTGAAATATGAAAAATTATTAGTGGGTCTATTAGTAATGTTTTTAAAGTTGCTGTTTGGAGCAAGTAACATTTCTTTTTAAGGAGTTAGATAGTAAATATTTAAAAAGTTATGTGTAAGCATGGAATCCAAGTTGGCGTTACTTGTTACGGGAATGATGAAGTATTTATTAATTTGAGGTATAACAAGAAGAAAAAATATTTAATGTTATATTCAAAACTGATAAAGACTTTCATTTTAATTCGTTTTTTTTTTTCAACTGACCCTCACCATAAAAATGATGGATAGTACATATATAAAGATCATTTATAGAGTTCAATAATTTGCTAAAAAAAAATAGAGTTCAATAATATTAAAAACAAGTACAAAAAATATATTCAAAAGGTTAAAATCTAGTCAACAATTTAGGTGGTCCATGATCCCTTAAAAAAAATAAAAAATTTAAGTGGTCCATAATATGTAACATTTGTTTTTTTAGTTTTGGCTATTAGATCCATTTTTCAAATAAAAACCTAGTCTTATCTTACCTTTTCCTCCATTACCTTTGGTTATGTACTGCACACTCAAATATATTTTTAATTTTAAGTATATTTAAGACTGAAGGATGTACCGTACATTTCTATTTACAATCAACTTCTTGCACGCTGACCTAATGATTGGGTCTTCATATAAATTAATAGGAGAAAGAGATAATAACAATAGTAGTGATCTCTCCCGAACCTCAGTATGGGAACACGTACAAAATGCCACCGGAAGACGGGTTTACCTGGACAGAACATGGCAAGAAAGAGATCCCTGGCTTCATATACCCGAGGTATGTATGGTCAATTAAGTATTTATATTTGTTAGGAAACATTAAATTTACAGCATTGCTATACCCCGCGAGGCATGTTATCCGGACGGAATCAACAAAGACCCAACAAAGTAGATGGACACTACACTAGTAGTGAAATAAAAGAACAATCATTTTAAGATTGATCTATTCCTTTTCACCCCTCTAATGAATTTTTCGTTGAATCTGAGACGAAAATATTTAGAACATTTTAGAGAACAAACTTCCCGATGCTTAGAATTTAGCATCAAACTAGTCCCTTATTCCTACACTAGCTTGCGCTGGAAAAAAAAGAAAAAGTTTTCTATATCAACAAAACGAAATAAACGATTTGAATTCTCTTATCGATCAGGCGACATCCGGATTTGAACTGGGGAAAAAGGATTTGCAGTCCCCCGCCTTACCACTCGGCCATATGGCCAAAATAATACAAAAAAATATATCTGAATACCCCTCCTTCTCTCAAACAAACAAAAATGGGTTTCTAATCTTTTTTTTGATGTGCTTGTATCTTAAATTCCGTTTTCTTTAATCCCCTTTTTCTATTGAAAACAAATGTATACCTTATCAGACACCTTTGCAATCATATAATTTTGCTCCTGCCACAATACAAGGGAGGGCTCCACAATACAAGGGAGGGCATTCTTGGAATTAAGAAAAAAATACATTTAGTGCAATTTAGCTGTCGTGAAAATTTCGCTAGTTTATCCGTCGGGATAACTAGCATTATTCTTAAATTTATTGAACTTGAAGAGATAGAAGTATAAAAGTGTATTTTATTTAGGGAAAATCGCACTCATTTCCCTTGAGGTTTCATTGAATAGCACAACACGCACACCTCCTTCAATTTTACACTCAACACTCATCTTTCTTGGAGTCGACGCTATTAGTTAAACATTTTAAAAAATATCGTTGTTTGCGAACTTCATTCAACCCTCTCTTAGTTTCTTTCTTGTTTTTATGGCTAGGCCATTCAAACCCATTTTCTGTTGCATGCAATTTTCCTTCTTTTTTGGTATGCCATTACTTATGCCATTTGCTATATGCTCTTTTGTGACACAATTTAAAAGAGAAAGGAGGCCTATGACTATTCAAGTACTTCACCATCGGCCACTCGCAACTCAATGTGCTAAGGGAGGCCCTCTCTACATGATACTTAACCCTAAAATTCCAACTAAACATTGGGAGAATAAGGACAATAAGGTTAAATCAAGAGGTAGCAGACGCTGCTACCATCACAACTTGAGAGTGAAACTTGTCGACCAACGTAGCACGATCTTCACGAAATTAGCTTGAGGAAGGATGTGGCTGACCTTGATAGTGAAAATGCCTAGACGTCTATTTAGATGACATGGTGGTGAAGGCTGAGGAAGAATGGAGTCGCAATCGAGACCTACAAGAAATCTTGGGTTCGGTCAAAAAATACAACATCTGTCTAAATGGTTCAAAATGCTCCTTTGGAGTCCAATTTAGAAAATTCCTTAGCTTGATGCTCATGAATAGGTAAATAGAAGCAAATGCTAATAAATTCCAAGAGATATTAACAGAGGAGTCCATAAAGTTTCAAAGGATCCATCATCTAATGCGAAGAACCACAACTTAATCTTAGTTTCTATCTTGCGCCATAGACAAAGCCTTTAATTTCTTCACCATTCTTAGAAAAAACGAAATTTTGAATGGACCATGGAATGATAAACCAGTTTTTGAAAGCTTAATAACTTTTTGGGTAGCCCTACGTTCTAACAAGGCCAAGAAAGGTAATCCCATATACTTTTAGTTATCAAAAACTGTTGGTGTATAATACGTAACTCAGATAATAGGAAGGAAAAATTGAAGCTTTATTGAATTGAAAAAGTACTATCAAAATACAAAGCTGTAACTTAAATAAAAACAAACACTGAGTAACTAACTCCTAATCTTTAGCCACTACTTTATTAGCTAATTAAAACTGAAATATTAAAACAA
>Ga0228710_1007933_pt1 | contig 15461 bp, 13 predicted proteins | sample MedpolnodulmetaG_FD_177995 | JGI IMG/M metagenome (GOLD analysis project Ga0228710, IMG submission 177995) | Root nodule microbial communities from Medicago polymorpha collected in Santa Monica, California, United States - pink nodules | ecosystem: Host-associated > Plants > Roots > Nodule...
CCCCCCGTCATCCCTTCGAAGCCCATAAATGAACAGATGCTTCATTGTACGTCTTCTTCGCTTACCTCCCCGTGTTCCTGTCAATTCTGTTGTTGATGGGGTTGAAGGAGACTTTGATTGTGGTGGATGATATGAGAGTGCTGTCTCAATAAGATAACAATTACACTAACAGAGTTAAAAGTATTTAATTGATGAAATAATCAGTACACGTGTTTGATTTTAAGAGGTAAACAGTAAAAACAGTACCTATGGTACCGTACCTAAGTTTTGTCCTTTATTTATACAGTTGTTCACAACTTTTTTTTCTCCCGTAGATAATGGAAGTGGATGTGAGTAATGGTTCATTTTTGTTAAGTAACCGTATTTTAGAAAAAAAATTCTTAAGAGTAACTGATTTGTATTGTAGGGTAAATATGGAAACAGTAAATTAAATCCTTTTAGATTTAATTTAAGAAAAGTTTTTCTTAAGAGTTTTTAACAGTTTTTCAAATAGGTAAAACAAAGTAAAACCTTTTAGATTTTACACTATCGGTGGAATTAAATCCCACAAAGCAATCAACCTAACATCATTCAAGACAACAATACATGATAAAATAATTCAGGACTGAACACCTATGGGTTTAAACATCTTAAAAAGATTCCCTTCATATGGGTTTAAAACACCTGGAAAATGTAATATAATTTGGAATTTGACAATCACAGTGTGGACATTTCAAGTATGGTAGTTCAAAGTGTCCTATTCCATTATTGCTATTTGTAACCTCCATGTATAGCATTTCAGATCTATTAGGCGAACCTTTGCTTAAGATTTTTTAGGTTGCATTGATCACACACACACACACATATATATATATATATATATATTAATTAAAAGCAACACTAAAACATCAAAAACACTAGTGGCTTAGTGGTAGAAACTGGGTAGCACTAGCATATGGTATTGGGTTTGATTCTCTGCATGAGTTTTTTTTCATAAAGATTTTCTTAGCTAATTAAAAAGGGCGGGATTATGGTTAAATCATCACTAATCAACATTTAGTATAATAAAGATTACATTGACTAAACTACCCTCAATTTTATGTGGAAATTCAAAATTATCTTTTATCTAAATTTAAAGATCTTTTTGCTATTTTTATTTGTGGTTTGATTTTGTGCTTATTCCCTCTCCTTCACTTAGTTCATCCCTTCCTGTTACGGTTGCAATCTTTTTATTTTTTTTATTTTTACGTTGCCATTTTGTTTTTTCTCTCTTCTTGTTTACATACTATCTTGTTAATTTATGATGCCTCACTTCTTTTTATTTTTTTTGTTGAAAAAAGTCGTGTTTCATCACTTCCCTCATTTACCTTGCCATATTATTTTGTTGTTTTATACTTTTTTTCCTGAATTTTTTTTACGTTGCCTCGTGTGGTAGTATTGCTGTTATGTTTAGATATCTCTTATCTCTTAAAAAAATTGAGTTGCAATGTGCACTTTTGTGTTTGATTATTTGAGTTTTCGTATTTATCATATATTAGTTGGTGTTTGAAATCATGAGACATTTATAAGATTATAAGGATAAAAAGGTAAATTAGTTTTAAAATCCTTCCCTTCCCCTTGTGAACCAAACATATGTTTAATTAAATTCCCCTCTTTTGAACCAAGCATATAGGGGAGCCCTGTACACTAAAGCTCCCGCATACACAGGGTCCGAGAAGAGGTTCCACCATTTGGTGTATTGTACGCAGCCTTGCCATGATTTTTACAAGAGGCTGTTTCTAGGACTTGAACCCGTGACCTTTCAGTCACGTGACAACAACTTTACTGTTGCGCCAAGGTCCCCCCTTCTTTTGAACCAAACATATATTTAATTAAAATACATCCCCTCCCCTCCGTTTTTATTTAGTTTAGTGAATTTTACTCTTACGTTTGCTTCACTCTGTTATTATGTTGACTTTGTGAATACAAGATTTTGATGTTCATACTTTCAGTAAGTTCCTGACTGAGTAATTTACAGGACAACCCAGGCGCCACTTACTAACCACTGGGTGGAGTGTCTTTGTCAGTTCCAAAAAATTAGTGGCTGGCGACGCATTTATATTCTTAAGGCAAGTTGTTCTGTATAAATATTATGCCTTCCTTCAGGGGCAAGAAAAATACTTCGCATTTGTTTTTTTCTTCATAATTTTTGTTTCTTAATGTTTTTGGTGTTGTGGTTGTTTTTTACTGCATTTATTCTAGGGGTGAAAATGGAGAGCTCCGAGTTGGAGTCAGGAGGCTCATGAGACAGCAAAGCAATATGCCATCTTCTGTCATATCTAGTCACAGCATGCATCTTGGTGTTTTGGCCACTGCATCTCATGCGATTTCCACCGGAACATTGTTTTCTGTGTTTTACAAGCCCAGGTTTTGTTGTATTTAACACTGAAGTTATTAGTAATTTTTAAGTTCATGATGTTGTTGTTACTAACTTGCCATAAAATTTTGCCATTGGTTAGTGCCTTACACATATAACTATTTTATTTGTATTTCTACACTGTCTTGCCACTTTCTGGCAATTAAAGAACCATTTTATTTTTAGGTGAAATAATTTGATTGGGATGGTATTTGGATTTGCTTTGCCTTAAGTGGTTGAAATTTTCTGCTGACTTATCAATATTTATCTTAGAACAAGCCGGTCAGAGTTTATTGTAAGTATTAACAAGTATCTTGAAGCTCGAAATCACAAACTTTCTGTTGGGATGCGATTCAAAATGAGGTTCGAGGGTGATGAAGTACCGGAAAGAAGGTGTGTGAGCTGGTTGCTTGAAAATTGATATTTTGATTTTAGCACATTGTCCAATGTAATCAATGTTCCTCATCCACTGAATACAGGTTCAGTGGTACAATTGTGGGTGTTGAAGATAATAAATCATCTGTCTGGGCTGATTCCGAGTGGCGATCATTAAAGGTTAGTGTTCATGGTTTTAGACGCGCTTCCAGTGTTTACTTTTATTATTTATAGTCAGTAACTTTTCAAATATGTTCATTTTAGTTTTAGTAAAAGCTACAAAAAAGAAGAGCTTATGCCTACATCTAAATTGGTCCAGTAAGCTCATTGCTGTGTTTACGGAATAATCTAGAAAGCGATATTATCATGATTGAAAATTCACCAATACACTCGTTGACTGTATGTCAAAAGTAAAATAAAATAAAATTAGCTACCAGAAAATGGCTAAGATTTTGTGTGTATACATATATATGAAAGTACAAAATGCAGCATGCTGACACTTCTTGTCAGTTGGATTTGAAATTTACATGGCAGCTTTTAGTTTGTTAATCTTATATATGTAATGTGTCTCAGGTTCAATGGGATGAACCGTCATCGATTTTGCGTCCAGATAGAGTTTCTCCATGGGAATTGGAGCCACTTGTATCTACCCCTCCAGCAAACTCCCAGCCAACCCAACGAAACAAGAGATCACGGCCTCCTATGCTACCATCAACAATGACTGATTCTTCTCTGCAAGGTAACGTTATCATATGCAACTTCCCTATATAATTCCGTTATTTGTGCTGCTTTTCTGCATAATATCTATTTTTATGTTCAGGCATATGGAAATCACCAGTTGACTCTCCACCTTTCCCTTATCGTGACCCTCAACATGGAAGAGACCTCTATCCATCACCAAGATTCAGCTGTACTGCGACTAGCTTTCTTGGTTTTGGTGGGAACAGCCCTGCTTCTAACAAGTCAATGTATTGGTCTAGTAGATTGGAAAACTCTACAGAACCTTTTTCACCTGTAGCACTTAAAGAATCTGGAGAGAAGAGACAAGGCACTGGAAATGGCTGTAGGCTCTTTGGGATTCAGTTACTTGAGAATTCTAATGCAGAAGAAAGTCTGCAAACTGCTCCTTTGTCAGGAAGGGTGGGGGATGATAGGTCAGTTCCGTCCTTGGATGCCGAGTCTGACCAACATTCTGAACCATCAAATGTTAATCGGTCTGATATTCCTTCAGTAAGTTGTGATGCTGACAAATCATGCCTGCGGTCTCCTCAGGAGTCACAAAGCAGACAAATAAGAAGCTGCACAAAGGTACATAACTGCTTTAATGTCAGTGTTCTCACCCACTAACACTCCCTATTTTCCTTCATGACCCTAAACATTCTTGGGCACATTTTTCCTGTGCACTAGTTTAATGTAAGACAACTATATAATGGGCATCTTTAGTTTACAAAATTGTGGGATGATTTTTTGCTTGCGATATACATTTTAGAATCTATTTGCATTATCGATAACATTTGATATTATTCCATAAATTTGTCATAAAATGGTTAGGAAGTTCTGATAAATTATTTTCCAAAAGTTGCAATTTTGGACCCCCTATTATGAAAATAGCACTTTTGGCCCCCCAAGTTTTAGCCCCTTTGCAAAATCATGGCCCCCCTTGATTTTGACTCGGTCAAAGCTAACTTGAAGCATTTTTACTATTATTTTGTGCCATATAGACTGCCTACATGGATTTTTGCAAAAAAAAAATAAAATTAAAAATCCTCACGTGACCGTTGTACAACGGTTTGTATTCTTTTTCCCCATAAATCACCCCTTCTCTTTTTTCTCCATAACCATTCCTTTTCTTCTCCATAACCATTTTTCTTCTTCACACCAAAATCTGCATTCATCCTCCTCTTTCCATTTTTACTCTATCCAAACCCATAAAAACTCAATTTTTACGGATTCTCTTCCATTCAAACCCTTTTCACTCGATTCAAACCCTTCACATTTGTGACCTTCGCATCCGTCTTCTTTGCATCTGTGACCTTCCTTTTTGCTTTTGATTTTCCCTTTGGAGATCGTTTCGTCATCTTCTTCAACTAACCATGCTGGTTCAATTGAGATAAGAGTGAGATTTGGAGTTTGGTTTCTATGGTTTCTAAACTGGAATGGAAGGGTCACGTGAGAAATCTCACCTTTTATGGGTTTTTATTTTAATTTTAATTCTAATAATATCCTGGCAAATTTTTAATTTTAATAATATCCTGCGTGGCAAAAAAAATGTGACATGTCAGCTTTGACCGAGTCAAAATCAAGGGGGACCATGGTTTTGCAAAGGGGCTAAAACTTGGGGGGCCAAAATCGCAACTTTTGGAAACTTGGGGGGCCAAAAATGCATTTTAGCCTAAATTTTAATTAGGCTTAATTGATCATTTGATCACCTAATTAATTTCTTGTTTTCATTTTGGTTCCATAACTCCCAAAACGTCCATTTTGGTCCCTCAAATGTTTTCGTCAAACAATTTGATCCCTTCACGTTAACTTTAACCCCAAATGTGTAATGTGGATTAACATTGCAGGTGGTCCACCATAGACCTTATTAATTTTTTTTAATTTAAACCGTTTGATCTTTTTCTAAGAAAAGACTGTCATTGGATTATGCAGATCTACTTTATCTTACGGTGAACCAACAACGCCTAATTTTATTTTTCTTTCTTCATAATGTTCAACATCACCTTCATCACCACAAAGTTAATGTGAAGGGATCAAATTGACCGACAGAAACATTTTTTAGGGACCAAAACGACGTTTTGGGAGTTATGGGACCAAAATGAAAACAAGAAATTAGTTAGGGGACCAAATGATCAATTAAGCCTTTTAATTATTTGTCTTCTGTTCCACTTTGTTTTCACCATTTTCTGTACAATCACCTGAAAACCATAAACAAAGTTAATACATGGTTAACTGTTGTAATTATGAGGGAAAAACAAGCAGAAAATGAAAACAAAAACAATTTGTCAAACCAACATGTCGTTCATTAGTTGGAATATTCTCCTAGTTAGTAAGTTAAGGCTTGAAGGTGGCAACTGGGTTCGATATTTCTGTTTGGATAATTCCAATTAAATTTGATTCATCACCTTGTTATACCTTTGGAGTAGAAAGTGGTTTGGTCTCCTCTATTTTACAAGAGGGCAGTGTCAGTGCCTGCATTGTGTAATAAGATTGTTTATGATACAAGTTAAATATTGTTCCAGGTTCACATGCAAGGTATGGCTGTTGGAAGGGCTGTTGATTTAACACGTTTTGATGGATATGAGGATCTGCTTAGGAAATTGGAAGAGATGTTTGACATTGAGGGTGAGCTCTGTGGAGCAACAAAAAAATGGCTGGTAGTTTACACTGACAATGAAGATGATATGATGATGGTTGGGGATGATCCGTGGCTGTAAGATTATTTGATCCTATTAATAACATATATTCTCTTTGACGCCATCATCTGTAGCATAATAGTTTGCAATTTTATATACATGTTGAGTTCTGTCTGACTGTTTTACTGCAGTGAATTTTGTAGCGTTGTGAGGAAAATGTTCATCTACACACCAGAGGAGGTGAAGAAGCTTTCACCGAAAATAGGTCTTCCGAGCAATGAAGAAGGTAAACCAAGCAAACTGGATTCCGAAGCAGTTGTCAATCCTGAGGACCGGTCATCTATTGTGGGGCCTGGTTGCTAATACTCCTATGTCTTCCAACTCACTAGATACTCCTATGTCTTCCAACTCACTAGTTGTTTTGTACAATAAATATTGGCATGAAATTAGGAAGTAGAACGTGAGAGAATGAACCTCGCAAACATTTCATCGTGGTCTATAGGAGCATATCATTGGTTTATTCTACACAAGCTATGCTGGAGGAGCGTGACAGCACCAACGTAGAGGGCTTGTTTAATATAATGATGTTTGATTATCTACCCTGAAAGATGATAGGCTCCAGGTGTTGTGGTTTTTCAATATCTTCTATAGTTCGATTTTTGCCTAGAGTCTCATGGCCCTTTGCTTGTTCAGTTTTGAATGGGCTGCGAGCATGAAGAAAGTCTTTGCCTAGATATCGTACTATGTATGCAGTTGATTTTTGGTTCTGTTGTAATTTCCTTGATGTGATGCATCTCATTTCTGTATATAACTTTATACAATCTTTGAATACTATTTAATGAATGTATATCGAGCCATTTTTTTTCCTAGTAGCAGTTGTGTGCGACCTAGCCGAAAGTTTTTTTTTTGAATGACAAATCTTAGTAATTAGTTGTTGTGTTAGTTTTTTTTTTCTTTCTCTTTTGTTCGGGTTTGAATTTAGGATCTTCAACTCCTTATCCCTCGAACTAGTTGAGCTACCCAGCCCTCCATCTAGCCAGAAGTTTTCTTTTACATTAGTAATTTAATATCAGTTGCTATAAATAAAAAAGTCTTGAATTTTAGTCTTCAATAGATTTTCAATAGAAAATTTGTGTTTTTATTCAACTGTAGGGGATAACGATAAAGACGAAAATTATTCAAAAAAAGAAAAGAAGATAAAGATGAATAAGTCTTTTTGTTGGGACTAAAATCAAATTTTACAAAGAAATGATTAATAATTTCATAAAGATTATACATTTTACTCATTTATATTTTATGTTTACTCTCGAACTTGAAAGCATTAGTTAATTCAGACACTCATAATCATTGCATAAAGTAGAATCATTTTACTTGAAATGGAATGTCAAATGTATACTACCGGATATTAGAATAGTATGAGATATATAACGGTCATATATTGGAAGAGTGAACCATCAAATTCGTCCCTGAATTTTCACGCGTCGGCCAACTTCGTCCCTCAATTATGCAAAATATCAACTTAGTCCCTGAATTTGTCAGACGTCCATCAAAAAGGTCCCTCCGTCCAAGTGCTCCGTTAGCCATGCGGATCTGTCGCCCTGCATGCTGTGTTGTCTTGTACGCGTGGCAAGAAGGAAGCCACGTGTTCAGGGACTAATTTGATTGAATTGGAAAAGGTTGAGTTTTCACTTTTCAGTTTATTTTTTTTCTGCTTTTCCCATTTTGCCCTTGCATTACCATACCTCCTTCTTCACATTTCTGAAACATCAAAAACGTCCTTGACTCTTCTCCTTCCCGCTAAAACTTTCTCCATTCTCACCCCTCCAAAATCATCATCATCTCTGGCGATTCTCACGTTTGTGATTAAAGGTAACACCTTTCCTGTTGTTTATCAAGATTCTGAGGATGTTGGTCCCGAAAATGCTCCTAATGAAGTGCCAGAAAATGTTGTGCTTGGAAATGCTCCTAACTTTGTGCCAGATAATGTTGTGTTTGAAAATGCAGAAACTGCAGGAAATGTTGTTGCCAATGCTGGACAGGTATGACTCTTAATTTTTAAGGATCGTTTTGGCAATTAGTATATTAATTGAAGGACTGATATGATTGATTATGTTATGATTTTAGGGACTAATTTGATTGAATTTGCAATTTCAGGGTGTTGCACCAAGGAGGTATGGCCTTAGAGGACCGATTCTTTCAGCTGATAGGTCGAAGCAAACACCAATCAGGGGTCCTGCACCAGCTCATCCAACTCCTGCTGGCATAATTAGGGTTCCATATCCAACCTATGGTCCATCCGGTTCGACTCAACCTACTAAATTCATGGAGTTTATACCAACTCCCGGATTTCCAAAGAAGTGATGCTTCCTGGAGTTTAATAGATATTTTAGATTTGTAATATTTAGGTTTATTTGAATTATGCCCCATAGTTAGGTTTCTTTTTACTTAACTTGCCATTTAAGACTTATGACTTGTTAATGCCCCATAGTTGGGTTGCTTTTGCCTATGTAATTTCTCAGACTTATGACTTATGACCTATGACTTATGCCTATGTAATATTTCAGTTTCAATTTGTGTGTTCTGCCTTTTTACTTTATGTTGTACACATATGTTTCAAGGATCAATTTGATATCTGATTAAACAATTCAGGGACTTATTTGATGGTTTTTTAATATAACGTAGGGATCTATTTGATTGATAGAGAAATAATTCAGGGACTAATATGATGGTAATATTATTATATAAAGATTACATTTCTCAATCATCTTCAACCTCTTTTCATTATTTAAACAAACCTTTGGCAGAGGGCAAACATAGAATGACCTTCCTGGATTTTTTGAAGTATTGGATTTTCTAACAACACAAATTCTAGGACACAAACATTCAAGCACTCTCACAACACCATTAAACTTGAAGCTTGAAGATGAAGCTTGACTTTCATAACCGTTTTTCCCCATATACCCACCCCCCAATAATTTTGCTTGAATAAATTTTGAGGATTTTGGCTTTCAGATTCAATACGAAAAAATTAGGGTTTGAAGTTTATTGAATTGGGGAAGAATTGAACCACTTATTATTGGAGAAAATTTTGGTGATTATTGAGTGTAGATTGTAGATTGTGTAATTAGGGTTTCAATTTTATACAATTGGGAAAGAAAGAGCTGTTGGGGAAGAAAAGAGCCATTTGGGAAAAAAGCCAAAACATTTTCTGCAAATTAATCAATTTAGTCCTTTGAAATGTTTGTTATTATCGGCCAAATTAGTCCCTTTCTACGTGACGTCTGACATGTGAGAGGTTAATAGCCACGTCAGCTCCGTTAACGCTCCGTTTGAACAGAAGGGCTAACTTGATTGACATTTAACAAATTCATGGATTAAATTGATATTTCGCATAATTGAGGGACGAAGTTGGCCGACCCATAAAAATTCAGGGACGAAGTTGATGGTTCACTCTTTCTTTTTCCTCTCTAAATATATAAACTTTCATTTTTAATCTCTAAACATTTTCTTTACATTGTTACAAATATATGATTGTATACCTTATTAATTATAGTAGTTTTCTTTAAGAAAAAAAGGCCAAAAATATTTTAAAACATCTAAATCTAATACAAAGTGTACGAAGAAAAGGCAAGTGTCTTTGTCCTAATAAGCAGCTGACACGTGGCTATGCTTATTTTAAAAATAAAAAATAATAAAAATTGGATTTCTAAGTCTGTTCTTCACGGAATAAGAGAAAGGCATGTGAACGCAAACATAGTTTTTCACTAAGCTTGTTCTTGATTGTCACTTGCTTTGATACCAGTTTCCAATTTTCACTATTTCTTGTACAGAACAATATTGTCACTAGTTTCCTCAGAACACAGATATTCCCTCAATTCATTGATGTAACAAGAATCCCTCTGAACCATCCACCAACAGATTGAAGTAATATGATTATGTGAATCTCCTCAAGTTTTTTAGAATAAATTGTTATGGAAAATTTGATCAAAACACCACGTTTCCTTCTTATAATTTCTATTGAACTATAAATTTTAAGTTTTGAAATCTTCCAACTTAGCTTAGATCAAATCTTGAACCTTTTCATAAGGAAAACCAATCTCATGAAGCAGCAACTAGGTAGAAGAGAGAAGAAGGAAGGAGTAGTGGTGAGTGAACAATTAGCGGAGGAGGTGAATTGGGCGGCGGTGCAGGGGAGGACGATGTCGGAGAGAGGCGACGGTGGTGCACTTGTTGATGGTTGGGTTATATGTTCCTGTTTCCGTTTCTTCTTTCGTTTCCTCCCTTTGTTTCTGCTCCTGTTCCAGTTTTTATTTTTTTTTTAATTTTTTTTAAATAAGCATTGCCACGTGTCAGCTGCTTATTGGTGCAAAGGCACATGTCTTTCCCTTTAAAGGCACTGAAGTGCTCTCCCCCCAACACATTCAACTCAACAGTCCACAACTCGGCAAAGTTAGTTAAAGAAGTAACTTAGTGATGTAACTAAATCAGTTGGCTAGTTCCCTTTTCCCTCTTTTGTATCCCGCAAGTATATAAACTGGAGAGTGTTTAATTTCTCATTTCATGCAAGTAATCAATAGCGTGTAACTTCATTCTCTCCCTGAAATAAATGCTCCACTAAGATTTCTTCATTCGCCATTGCACGTTCATCTTCAATAGTAGTAGTAAACACAAGTTATTTCCTTTTAACATCTTCGTACAGTTTTCCAGTTTGTCCCTTGGCCATGAAAGTATTCAAAAAAAAAAAAAATTATAAAAGCATTGAATGATATATATTATAATATCAAATTCCCATTAGATTAGAGTAATATAAGAATAAGAAATTGTAAACGAGCACAAGCAAACACGATGTGCCAATATCCTATGTTGTCACTTCTCCATTTGATATACTTCCTTTTGGCAAAAACAAAATTAACATGTACAAAGTACAAACTACACAAGATTTACTGACAGATGTAAAACCACCAGTTAGTTACTGTAATCTAGAACTATTTTTCATATAACATGTTTCAAATCATTGGCATCATAACCTAGTTCTCCGTCTTTTCTTTTCCTTCATTTCCTTCATTAGATTCGGAGTTGAAGGTTCATGTTTTTTAGGTCCACCGGCAGCTTTCTTGATGTGTAAAGATTTCACCGAAGACGGAGAATTCTCTTTACTACCACCAGTACTAGGCTTCTTGGCTTTATTTGAGACCCCCGAGGCAGGATCACTGCCATCGGCTGCCTTTGCAACATTAATCTTCTGGTTACAAGGGCGGGCACTTGGGACTTTCAAAGGAGTAGTGCAGACAGTGTCGACATTAGAATGTATGACATTCCTCCTGTTCTCCGTCAGTTTTTCTTTGACAATATCTCTCATGAGTAGAGCAGACTTATATTGACGGGTGTTCTTGGAGTAGAACATCAAAGCATTGGTGGTCAATAGAAACATGTCTCTGAAAAGTTGCACCACTGAATCAATTGTTTTGTTGCTAATTCTTGACCTTATAGTGTCAAAGTCCATGTGTCTCTGGATTAACTGCTTGTACCTTTGTCGCTTCTGCTATCAAAAAAATTGTGCATAACAAATCATATCACTTGCCATTCCTTGAGCAAATCTCTACTAGCCATTCGTAAACAATTTCAAAAGTAGGAATAACATGAAAACTTTCAATCTTTACTTAATAGCACATAGCATTATTATTCATACGTAGCAGCAATGACATGTATTTCTGTCAGTCATGTCAGCACTAAATAAACGAAGATTCAAACCAAAAATAAAAGGATCAAAAGAAGAAACCCTATTTTTACATTGACGAAAAACATATTTAAATCTGCAATAAAAGATATAGTTGAAATTTATAATCATCCAAATTGGTGTTTACTAATGATTCTTTATCCAAATATAGAAACATAATAGTAAAAAGTAAAAACATGAAACTAGTTTTTGTTTGGTTCATTAAATTGTTTTTCCAAAATTAGTTTGTTTGGTTCATTGAAACATTGAATTGTTTTTCCAAAATTAGTTTGTTTGGTTCAGTGAACATTGAATTCTTTTTCCAAATTTTTCATTGCCTAATGTGGAAGAAAAAAAATATTTATTAAAGATGAAATGCAAATGACAATAAACTAGTGGACCTATTATCATCAAAAACATTATTGAGGTGGAAAAACTGAAAAATCAACTAAAGGGAGTGAACAGGATCTTTTACACATACCTGGCTATCATGCTTGCGACAGAAGCAAGAAGCACCTTTAATTTCCAAAATAGAATCTAAAATCGCGATCAGATCTTTTGTTCCATCCTTTTTCAAGTTCGTGTTCTCCTCAGTTACACCAGAAGATTTGACAACCTCACCACAGTTGCTGGTAGAACTTTCTTTCAACCGGGACACATCAATTGAAAAATCACTTTCTCTCACACTCGCTTCATTAATATTCCTGGCACAATCCTTCCTCTTTCTCTTTCCTCTCCTTTTTTTAAAACACCCTCCATGTCCTTCATATACAGTCTCTGTCAACTTATCTACATTCAAAACTTTTGCATGTTCGGTTGACCCTGAAACACCAGGCGTAATCTCCATGTCTTCAGAAGACATTGCTAGAACTTGGCATTCATGAGACCAGTTTGTCTGGGTTTGATGTGTAAAACTCCCAGCAGATAACCCATCCTTTGACGTCTCTTTAGTTGAAGATTCAACTCTCTCCAATTTCTGTGAAGGAACATGTGATTCTGGTCCAACTGAGTCATTGTCAACATGACAATCATCTCTTTTCCCAGCTGTATCTGTCAACTTCTCTATATTCAAAACTTTCTCATGTTCAACAGACCCTGAAACACCAGGCGAAATCTCCATGTCTTCAGAAGACATTGCTGGAACCTGGCATTCATGAGACCAGTTTGTATCGGTTTGATGTGTAAAACTCCCAGCAGATAGCCCATCCTTTGACAACTCTTTGGTGGAAGATTCAACTCTCTCCAATTCCTGTGAAGGAACATCTAATTCTGGTCCGACTGAGTCGTGGTCAACATGACAATCATCTCTTTTCTCATTCTTGTCAGCCTTGAGGGATTCAAGCTTTGATTCAAGAGACCTGAAACAAAGATGTACAGTTAACTACACCCAAACCGATGAAAATCCAACAGTGGATCATATAAAAAAGTATCTAGTGTGTGTAAACCTATAGATTTGGTCGACATTTCATTGAATTAAAACGTACAAGAAATTGAGACTAGTTGTATTTCAGAACATTACTTTGTTGACATAATCTCAGCTTAAAAAGGAAGATAGTTATTATGCAACTAACCCAATTGAATCTTCTGATTTCTCCAAAGCTCGCTTAAGCTCTGCTACTCTTCTCTTCTTAAGCTCTTCATACCAAGCCCTAACAGTGCCATATTATCATATAATACAATGAGATATACTATACAAGTGCTATGCTGTCATATAATACAAAGAGATATACTATACAAGTGCCATGCTGTCTTTCGAGGGTCTGTCATTAAATCTAAACTAAAAAAGATGTACTGCCAAGTTGGGAAAATTTAAACAAAACTAAATGAGAAGAACAATTCTAATTACGTGCAGCCTGAATAGCGCTGTTGCAATTCTTCATATTTGGCTTTACAGACCTGCAAAAATGATAATTCACTATCAACAATTAAATCAACGGTTGAAAAGGCATGTGTTCCAAATTTAGGAACAAAATAAACCTAACAAGAAGGCTTTGGTCTATGACACATAAACTAAATAAAGCTTAATCTGAAATAAAGAGTGATAAGAGTGGCCGCTCAGCCATCTCATCAATGTAAGCAACAAGAATCATATGTAGACCGCACACTCAATGAGACATAAACCACATGGTTATAGAGACTCTGATATCATGTCATGAACCAGAAATCACAAACCACATGGTTATACTATAAGATCTTTTTATTTAAAATATGTTAGGTTCTTCGCCAATGAAAAGTTCCTTGGAAGGTATATGTTGAATGTTCTTCTAAACTGCAGAGTATAGACACTGTAACTTTTACACTTAAACTATGCATGTAATTCTTTCTCAACAAAAAAAAAAAAACTATGACTGTAATTATTACAACATAGCACCAACATAACTAAGCATAGTAATTGAGCTAATAAATCATAAGTACATCAACTTCCCATTTGAAAATGAATGAAAAATGTTGAGACCATTAATATAGTTTAGTATTTTACAGTACACTTCCCATGTGTTTTAGGAACTCTAAGCCATGTGCTTAAAATAGAGGGGTTTGGCCGTTATCAAAAACTCTTAATAATAAGTTTTTATTTACACCCAACAAAGAGAACAAAAGTGTATATAATATACCACCTCAACAACCTTATGCATATGATATAATGATACAACAAATTGAATAAAGTGGCGAACCAAAAAAAATTGGCACCACGTGAATGCTACCCACAACGATAGTTTATGCAAAACACGTTATCCAAATAGAACTCTTTTTGTTCCATACATCATGCATTGCTTTAACTAGCCATATTCAATTCAATAATACAAATGCATGCACTTTTCATTTATTATTATTATTATTGCTCACATTCTTCGGTTCCACTCAAAATGTGGGTCTAAAGTCTAAACATTTCGTTATCAAGAGAGCACATTTTTTCTTTTTTTATTTAATTATTTTTAAAATTCTGACCAAATTAATAGCCAGAATAAAGACTCGTAATTTAGCCCTAACATACGTTATTTATAAAAGAGGGACTAATGTGTTTGGTCAAACTTTACTTTTTTTAAATTCATCCAATAATTGATGTACCTCATCTTAGTTATTCAATGAATTTTAAAAATTATTTATTTTTTAAATAATAACCAGGTGTAATTTTTTTTTTATCATAAAATAAAGGACCAAAATGGGTCTTTACTCTGATAACTATTACAGTTTACTAGCATAATCATATCATAGTTTAATGAATTGTCAATCAAGACCATGTAATAATAATAATAATGTAACGGTTTCAAAGACAAAATCAATATTCAATTATGTTTGAATTGACTTTACAGTATAATAAAAAAATATGTAACAAATTATAATAAATAAATAAAATAGTGGAATATAATATTAATATTTTTATTACCTCGGGTGTAATAGCGGAAGGAGAATGAGTTCTCCCTCGGAGCTCCGCCGCGACGACGGACCAATCTCCGGTACCGTGCCGGATAACAGCTCCGCCAAGAAGAAGCTCCTCCCATGTCCCCCACGTCACAATCACTTCCGCTCCCATCTTCGTACACGTGTACGCTCACGATTAAAACAAAACACCACTTGTTTTTTTTCAAGGCTCCTAATCCTACGCACCCGGTGCTAACGTTAACAAAAAAAAAAAACCTCG
>Ga0228710_1007936_pt1 | contig 15459 bp, 16 predicted proteins | sample MedpolnodulmetaG_FD_177995 | JGI IMG/M metagenome (GOLD analysis project Ga0228710, IMG submission 177995) | Root nodule microbial communities from Medicago polymorpha collected in Santa Monica, California, United States - pink nodules | ecosystem: Host-associated > Plants > Roots > Nodule...
AATAAACACTTACATTTAAAAAACAAAACATAATTTTTTATTTATACCTACAACAAAGTCAGGTATCCTGACACCTGACTGCAATTCCAACATGCAGCCTTGTTAAGCTCCCTATACAAATGAGCTAGTGTCGCAGCTCCCCATGAATAACCAGCGACAAGATCAAGGTCTCTAAAGTACCTCAGGTAGACAACATCCACAACATTCTGGATCTTGTCAGTGAAGAGCGTGATCCTCACCAAGTATAGCAAATATATGCGGTCAGCTTGGTCACGCATCCTCCGCACCTCCTGAGTCACACCATGCTCAGTCTCCAACTCTAACTGCTCCTTCATATGCTGCTTGAAAATCCTTTGCAAGTAGCCAAATCAGCAATGTGCACCTTTTGTCTTCGTCACCTCAACATGAGCTTGACCCGGATCAGACCCCAAGTGCGTCATCATCCACTCCATCGGGACGTCCCGTGTGATAGCCTCGTGGGACAGAAGCATGCCATCAATGGGGAGATGCAACAAACAGGACACATCATCAAGTGTCACTGTCATCTCCCCAAATGGAAGGTGGAAACTCGAAGTCTCCTCATGCCACCTCTCCACAAAGGCACAAATCAAACAATGGTCAATCATGTTGTAGCTTGTATCCTAAAGCCAACCAAGACCAGTGCCCTGCATACTGTCACACCACCAACGTGCAGCCATTATAGGGGTGGTTTCTTTGTCATGCATCACCTCTATCTTCTTTCCGTTGTTGATGCATTTTAAATTGCCACGCCATTGCAAATAATAAAAAACAATACCTAAACATCAGTTTACACTCATGGCTTCACGAACAAAGCAGTTCAACAATTTATTAAAGTAACATTAATAAACATCAGTTTCACGAATATAAACATCATTTTCACAAAAATTAAAATTATATTAAAGTAAGTTTAACATTAATAAATACCTCATCATCAGCCGCCTTCCTGGCCATGTGCACATGGTACCTCCACATCAGGCTAGTGTTGTGTGGGCCACTGGGATAGTCATCAAGTGGCTCAGGGTCCACCACCTTCTTCTTCTTCGTTCGCCTTCGCTGTGGCTCGACATCTTCCATATCCTCGTCCATTGCCTGAAGCTCCTCCTCAAGCTCCTGCTCCTCCATTTGCTGCACGTCCACGACATCTTCCATATACTCTTGCTCATGCTGCTTCGGCTGATGCTCGACATCAGGATCGACATCAGCACGGCGTCCTCTGGCACCCTGACGCCTCGGAGGAACAACACCTTCCTCCTCCATCCGTTGGAGACGCTCTCTCCTACGGGAAGCATGCCCTGCCTCCCTTACATGCTAAGTAGAGGATGAACCTTCTGTAACACGCACACACCACAATCAGCACAAAACAGCACACAACAGTCAATCAACACATATTCTGGGTGTTTCCGGAATTTATTTCGGATTGCACAATCCAATCCGGAAAACGAAACCCGGATTACATCAGTGCAGAAGAAAAAAAAAGGTACAAATTACATGTATTCATAGAGAAATCGAACTAACCTTCCATGTGATGTTGATCAATGGTTGAAATGCGGTGCGTTTGAGCAAGATTTCACCGATTTTGGTTGGATTTTTTCGGTTCGGAATTTGAGATTAGAGGGAGAGAGAGTAAGTAAAAAGTGAAACTGTAAAAATGGGGGGTGAACTTCCTTTTATACTTCGAAACTGTTCGGAATATATAATCCGAACCCATCTTTAGTTTTCCGGATTTTATTTTCCGGAAGATAATTTAGTAATTTTTGCAGGGCGCGTGAGAAGGACATAGTAGGAAAAGTAATACTCATAATCTAATTCAAAGTTGATACTGCGGTCCATCTATGACTAGCTGATGTATTTATGCTCTCACATAAATTTGTTACCATCCTTTGTGCTAGCTTCATCACGGTCCTCTTTCCAAATTCCAATAACCACAATAACCACACTTGTTCTAGACCAAGTCAAGAGAATTAAATATGATCGTGATTCGTTATCAAAAAAAAATAAAAATATGATCGTAATTCATGCAGACACACACACACACATGACCCATCTGAGAATTCTTTATCGCATAATGGCATTAATCGGAAATTGTTTGATATGTCAATAACGTACATCAAAATTAACTTGTTTATTAAAATTTTGTAAGACATTAATTTTGATCTATCTCATTACACGTCAAATAATTTTTGATTATTGTCAAGTTTTATAAGCAAGATCTATGTTATAGTATCTTTCAATCCAAAGGTCGATGTTGTAATATAGTTATACAATAAAGAATTATCAGAGGTGTCATATTAAACCTTGGCATTGTGGTATAAAATGATCTTGTAACTATACATATATGCTTCTAAATTTGCAGTTACTCTATGTAAACCTTTATATTAAGGTAAAATAAATATGCAACCACAACTGTGGTCACTAAGACCTCTAAAACAATTATCTTACAGCCAAATTGAGAATTTAGAACAATAATATGAATTATATAGCTACCTCCTCAACCCACTTGGTTGGAAAATACGTGCTAGAATGATTGTGTTGGCTCGAGATCTTGGAGTGTGCTTCTACTTAAAGTCTTAGATTCGATTCTCCCTGTTGACAATTTAGATGAGCTAATTTAGATTCTTTAAAAAAATTGCAGCTACCTCCTCCAAGATGACAGATAGAATGGCTTGATGAATCCACAAGATAAGCAAGCCTTTCACACGCAGAGAACCATTTTTCAGCTCCAAATGCAACTCCACTATAGATAACATTTCTATAGAGCATATGAACTGGATTTTTTGTCTTCAACCTCAACATGTTCAATCCAAGTAACCTATAAAATATACAAGAGTGACTCAAAAATTCATCATCTTAATATAGTTAAAAATTGTGTCCAACAAAATCATATTTTATAATGTTCAATTAAAAATTAATTACCTTGGAATTGCCATTAGGCATGTTTTGGATGAAGCAACCAGAAGGAAGACGATGGCCTCGAAATTTCGAATCAAAATGTTTGTTATGAGGAAATTCATATGAAACATCAACTATTGCCCATCCTTTCTCAAATTGTTTACAGTAACGTAGGAAGTAGAATTCTCTAATGGGAACAGGTGGTAGACGAGGTGAAGGTTTTATCTTGGCGGTGGGTGTTGGAGAGAATGAAGATTCCGGTGTGCCTTTTCTACGAGTGGAATTGGAATCCGTTTTTCTGTCTAGGAAGGGTTTCGGCGCATGCTTAGTTGGGTTGTGGTTGGGCCTGCAGCATGAGGTATTAGCTGGGTTTTGGGTGCTCCTGAGGTCCTTACTGTTTTGGTTTATAGCAGAAGGTGGGGCACCGTTTTTGCTAGCTTCTTGTTTTCAAAATATCAGTTCTGTTTCAACATGAATGCTAATTTCTCTTCCGCTTCCACATTAAATTACTTCATTCCATATTATTATTTAGATGTATCAAGAGTTGCAAGTGCTTTCTCTTCATTGGGAAAGGGATACTATGAATTTACTTTTTCATGTCTTGAGGATGTTAAAAGGGTCAGATCCGTTCCTTCATGGAATCTTAACCCTGGAATCACGCAAAGCAGTACATCAGCTTAGGTTTGGTTGAGGATTCATGGATTACCTCAAGAATACTGGCGCCATAAGATCTTTTTTGCAATTGCTAACAGTGTTGGAACCCCTATATGCTCTGATGTTGCTTCATATAAACCTATGGTAGACAGATCCTTTGGTCAATTTGCAAGAGTATTGGTGGATATGGACGTTACTACAACTCTGAAAAGCTCCAAGAAAAGAATATGTGCAAGCAAGGGATAAAAGGAAGAAACAAGAGATAGTTAAGTGAGAAGAATCCAATCATTGTTTATAACCTTGACAACTTCATTAATAAAGAAAAAGAGGTGATACAACAAGCTGGCACCAGTGGAATCAAACCTACAAAACCTATATTGCAAAATAATAGTTTTAAAGCTTTAAGGGAAGATGAGGAAATCACTAGCCCAAGAGATTATTTTCTCAGCAAGACAAGCTACTAGAGGAAGAAATTAATAAAGATCTCACTGCTCAGCAAGATAATAGAGACTTGAATGAAACAGAAGACTTGGAAGAAGATTCAAGCTCCCCTAAATATGAATTTGTTGATGCAACTCAAAATCATGGTGAAACTAACTCTGATGAAGGAATTGAACTGACTAATGCTGGAATATCACAGATTACTCAAGAAACGGTCCAAAACGACATGGAATTTTTGAATCAATCTTGGGCCAATATTATGGAGAATGAAAAAGCTGAAGAAAGACTACTTGCTGAATTAGAGAAGGAACATCCTAAAGATGTTCAACTACAACCAATTATTAATGATGGTTTTCAACTTGCTCAATCAAAAAGTCAGAAGAAAGCTCCAAAAAACAAAGAAAGGCTGAATAAGGAATTATACCAAACCAGATCTAGAAAGGTTGATCACCCTAAACCTTTCAAATGAAGTGTCTTTCATGGAATTCAAGGGGTTTGGCTAACCCCCCCACTAGGTTAGTCCTTAAAAGGCTTGTGCTGCAGCAGCATAAACTAGATCTGATTCTTATTTCTGCATCAATGATTAACTTTAATAGTTTCCCTAGAAGATGGTTAAGTAGCTTACAATTGAAATTGTTTGCTATGAATTATAGAGATAACCTTCTCCCTAACATTTGGTGTATATGTAAAGTTAACTTAGAAACTACTATTATCTCTTGTGAAGATCAACATGCTACTTTTACCTTATCATAGAATTCCAAAACCCTAGCCTTTTCAGCTGTTTATGCCTCTACAAATTACATAAAAAGAAGATAGCTATGGAGCTCTCTTAATTCCTTACAAAACCAACATAATTTACCCTGGTGTTTCATTGGAGATTTTAATGCTATCATTGGTGCACGTGAACATAGGGGAAGTTTCAACCCTGCAAGACTGCCTGTGGAGGAGTTTCACAATTGGTGATAAACTAACTCACTGATACACATCACTACTAGAGGTTCATAATTCACATGGTCCAATGGTAGGAGTGTTGGTCTATATGGCTAATACGTTACCAAGCTAGAGGGGGGTGAATAGCTTTTTGAAAAGTTTTTCCGCAGTTTTAGTAAAATTGATTTTGACAAAATCAACTATTGAAATCGTGCACGAACAATCACAATAATGAACAAAAGAGCTAAAATATATGGAATAAGATTTAATCTTAGAATTGAGAGATTCGCGATACAAATGTTATTATACAATCAAACTCTTAATAATCCTTGAACAATATTCAAAACAATTGGACAATTTCAAATCAAACCTATATGAACAAAACACTATGCTATCAAATAAAAACACAATATAAGTGAAATTGAATAATTGAATAGATGTTGCAATCAATTGATCTAAGCAAAGTGTTTAAACCTAATTCAATGAATTAGACAATTTTCAATGAAAACTACTTAGATCAACACTAGCAATTAACCTAACAATTATTCAATTAATCACATGCAATAGCAAAAAGTAAAGAGGAAAGGGAAGAGAGATAACACCGATATTTTTATAGTAGTTCGCTCTTTCTCGTCCTCGCTAGAGCTATGTCTACTCTTCTTGATGAAGTACGCCTTCACCAAGGTCATCCACTAAGTAACAAATGATTACAATGTGTTTACAAGAGTTCCTTGAAATTAATCCTAATTCTTCAACCCCTATGCAAACACTCCCCCAAACTCCAAGTAACCCTTGAATTTGGTGCTCGTTGAATCTTCGAATCCTTGATTACTCGTGCACCCGTTCAAACTCTTCACTCAAGCCTTCGATGCTACGTTCGGTAACCGAATCCCCTTCGACTTAAAGAACGGTTAGAAAGACCCCCAAGACCTTTGGAGGTGGAATGAGATTATTCACTTCACTTTGAAGCCTTGATTAAGCCCAATCAATCTTCTTGAGAGAACCAATTTACAATCCCTACTAGCACCCTAGAAAATCAATGTGACTCAATGTACAAAGTGATTCTAAGAAAAAATGTTTAATCTTGAAGAATTTATGTGCAATGAGTTTTTGAGACCTAGAGAGAATAATTGAAAATGATTCAATGATTTGGGAGTTATGAGGAGGAGACTATTTATAGAGAAGGGTGACAAGACTGAATTTTCGCACAAAAACAACATAGTAAATCGATTCACTAAATGAGTGAATCGATTCAGACAGCATAAAACAACCCAAAAATGTATGAAGGATGAAATGATTAAGTGTATGTGTGAATCGATTCAAGTGAGCCCAGGATAAAGATTGATACGATTCAACCTTTTGTTGAATTGATTCAGTGTAAGTCAGAGAGTTTTGGTGAGACGATTTAAACTGAAATGAGTTGATTCAAGTGTGAATCGATTCAGGAAGATGTGAATCGATTCATCAGAAGTCAGAAACTTTGATGAGCCGATTCAATGTATTTTGAATCAATTCAGAAGGCACAAGATGACATATGACACTTTTTCACAAGGACACAATTGAATCCTAACTCATGACACATAGATGCTGGGTGCTTTAACATCCTAATCATAATGCAAACTATAAAACGATAAACTAAACTAGAGAACATCATCAAGAACATATAAAGTAAAACTTGCTATACTAGAGAACATCATCAAAAACATATAAAGTAAAACTTGATAGGCTTCAAGGAGAGGTAGTAGTAACAATCAAAGAAGGCTAGATAGAGCTATATGTAACCCTTTATGGATAGATGCTTGTTGTTCATTATCCTGCATAACCCTCACTAAACATAGATTTGATCACTTCCCCATATTGCCTGAATTCCAAGTAACCCCAGCAACTTTTGCTTCTCAATTTAAGTTTCAACAAATGTGGACCCTTCACTCAGATTGTAAGGACAATGTCAGCTCCAGCTGGAACACAACCTTCAGTGGTTCTCATACGTTCATTTTGTCTAGCAAGCTAAAATTTCTAAAGAACAGATTGAAAGAGTGGTACAAAGAAACATTTGGAGATATCCATATGGAAATTAATCTTGTAGAAGACAAATTGAACCATATCCAAAGTAGTCCAGACTTGCAAAGTCCTACTGATGAATTTCTTCTTGAAGAAAAACTTGCACAATAATCCTTTGAACTTGCTCTAACTAGACAAGGACTTTTTTGAAACAAAAAGCTAACCTAAACTGGCACCTAGAAGGAGATAGAAACACTACATACTTTCACAAAATAGCCAAAATCAACTAGATACTTTCACAAAACAACCAAAATCAAAACCTTTAGTAAATTGATCACCACTCTACAAGATGGAGAGAATGTTCTTTTTTGCTGGAACAATTACTTATATATGAAGTCATTCCCAAGTTGATAACAAATGATATAAATGTTGTCCTCACAATTCTTCCTTCACATCAAAAGATCAAAGCTGAAGTTTTATCTTTGAATAAAGATAGTGCTCCTGGTCCTGATGGATTTGGAGCTTTCTTCTTTCAATATTGTTGGAAAATCATTAAGGTTGATGTCATTAATGCAGTCTTGGAGTTTTTTTTTTACCAACAATTGGATTTTGCCTAAATTTAACTCTAATACCATAGATTAGTATAAACCTGTATCTATGGCCAATTTTAAATTCAAAATTATATCAAAGATCATAACAAATAAGTTATCTCATCAGATGCCTAAAATTATTTCTAAGGAGCAAAAAGGTTTCATACATGACATAAACATAAGAGTCTGTCTTTGTATAACATCTGAAGCTGCTAACCTCCTTCATAATAAGTCGTATGGTGGAAATTTGATGTTAAAGATAAACATTTCAAAGGCTTTTGATACTGTAGAGTGGCCTTTCCACTTACATGTTCTTCATGCTTTTGGTTTTAGTGAAATCTTTTGTAATTGGATTAAGGTAATCTCAAACTCAGCTTTTCTATCTGTTAGTGTTAATGGGAAAGCTCCGGGTTATTTCCAATGTACTAGGGAAGTTAGGCAGGGAGATCCATTGTCTCAATTGCTTTTCTGTCTTGCAAAAGATGTATTCAGTAGAGGGATCTCTAAACTTGTGAATGAGGGGAAGCTGGAACAAATTAAAGGTACTATAAGTGTTAAGGTGCCTTCACATTCATTTTATGCTGATGATCTAATGGTTTTCTGCAAAGGCAAGATGTCTGGTCTTTCTCATCTAAAAAATCTATTTACTAGATATGCATTAGCCTCTAGTCATTAAAGTATGTTGATTTAAAGTCATTCAATGGCCTATGTTGATTTATAACATCTCTATTTACTCCTGGCCTATGCCTCTCATCAAAGAAATGGAGAAATATATGAGAAATTTTATATGGAGTGGTGATGTGCATAAAAGAAAACTTGTTACTGTCTCTTGGAAAAAGATTTGCAAGCCTTTTTCACAAGGAGGTTTAATTTTGAGGTCAATCAAAACCTTGAATACTTATTCGAATTCAAATATGTTGTGGAAAATGCTTCGTTTAGAAGATGATTGGGCAACTCTGTTGAAATCAAGAACTCTAAGGATGGACAAGCCTATACAACATCATATATACCCTTCATTAGAGTAGTATCAAAGAATTCAATAATATCAGCAATAACTCAGTTTGGGTACTTGGTACTGGTGATAAGATTAATTTTTGGAATGATTGTTGGTGTGGTGCTCCCCTATCTCAAGATTTAAACATCCCTACTCCTATCAGTTCCCTTCTGACTTCTTGAGTCAATGATTATATTGTTGATAGTGTGTGGATGAACCTAGATGCTTTGTCTCAGATGTTTCCCGTTCTTGGACAACTTGTTCAACAAGATACTATTCCTATTAATTCTTCAGAAGATTAACTCATATGGAAACATACCCCAAATGGTAACTTAGACCTCAAGCAAACTTATAGATACAAGATGCAGTCCTTTGATGATTTAAATTGGGTAAAGCTTATATGGAATCTAGACATTCCTCCTTCTCCTCCTCCTCCTCCTAATGTTGTAATCTATCTTCCAGGACATATTTTTAACCATAGTCAATTATATGTAGTTTTATCAATTGGAGTTTCTCAAAATTAAAGAAAAGTTATCATCAAATAAATACAAGGAGAAGATAGAGACATTACCAAAATCTAGTTTTTAAAGATATTCTTTTATTTATTAGAATAAACAATAAATGACCGTATTTTTTATACATTTATGTTAACATTTTACTAATTATTATTAGAATAAATAATAAATGATCGTATTTTCTTATTTATTTTATATACAGACAAACCTATATGTTAACATTCATGTAGTAATCCTGTATGTTCTCATCCTCTCGCATTTTCAGATTCTCAAACTTGGTGGTAAGGAGTTGAAGTCTAGAACTTTTTACCTTAGAAGTGCCTTCATGAGCAGTTTTGAGAATCTCCCAAGCATCATCCTTAGCCACAATACATTGTTTGATCAATCTGAACATGTTCTTGTCTACCTCATTGAACAATGCATTCAATGCTTTGGAATTTCCAAGAGCTAGTTCATCTTCAGCAATGGTCCACTCTTCCTTTGGTTTCAAGACAGTTGTCCTGTTTCCATCTGCATCAAGGGCCACAAGATGTTCCCAACCTTTCAAAACTGCTTTCTAGGTTTTGCTGTCAATGGATTTGAGAAAAGCAGTCATGCGTGATTTCCAATAATCATAGTTTGATCCACCCAACAGAGGGGGCCAGTTTACAAATCCACCTTCCTTGTCCATAATGCTAGAATGAAACTACCCTGGAGCTCACCCTAAAATAGGCAGGGTGCCTGCTCTGATACCAATTGAAACTCTAGCGCACTTGTTTTAAGATGTTCTATGCAACGTTTCAACGCTAAATGCACAGACAAATGATGTTCCGTTTAATGTTCCAACATCATACAATAACCAGAAATAAAAACAAGAAAATAAATGACAAGAAAGTAAAAGAACACAGTGAGTTTGTTGACCCAGTTCGGTGACAAACACACCTACTCCGGGGGCTACTAAGCCAGAAAGGAAATCCACTAGTGTAGTCCTTATTTTATAGCTCTCAGCATACTCCTCGTTTAAACTAAAGACCTACGACCTACCTGTATTTATTTCAACCTAGGAACTCCTAGATCTGAGATCTCATTTCACTATCCTATAGTCAATAAGATAAGGAAATACGCTTTCCTTAAATATTATTAGGCGCGTGTACATAGGCATACAGCCAGGCACATTGAACCGTGCCATGATGTTGTAACATTGTATTCAACATTATACAAAGATGCCTGAAACATGTTGCAACATTGGTTCCAACAACACACATAAGGATATTTGTTTTAGCAACAATGCAGCCAATACAAATACCCAATAGTTCTGTTTGTTTTCAACGGTGGCCTCCCATTGCTGGTAAACTTGGTTCGTTTTTGGTTGATCATAGTTGATCTGGTTCTTCATGTTGTTGGAGCCTTCTATGATGGCTTCTAAATATGTCGGGGTAAGTATTATTTTCTTCACTGATGGATTGTTTGTCGGAACAAGAGCGGTTCATACAATTCATCTAGACTTTTGATGATAACAAAGTATTGAAGATCAATTAGAATACTAACATATGTTCAAGTGTGCTGAATCAAAGAATGAATCTATATTGAAGGATGGATATATGAAGAGCATCGAAAGGAACAAGAGAAGCATATAAGACGATGATAGAAGATCTGAAGAAAGGTGGTGGTTGGATTAGGAAAGTGTACCTAATTGCTTACCAAGTAACAAAGTGACGAGTAGAGTATCGTATCCACATGGATTGTCATTTCGTTTAAGCCATTCGTGTTACTTATTTGTGAACAAATTAATAATACATTCGTTAAGTGTTTAGAGTTTGCAAAGTTAATCTGTTTGCAATAGAGCAAGTATCCTGTTTTGGTTAGGATTCTTTGAATCCCCCTATTCATTTGCTGGAATTAATTAATAGTCAAGTCGCGTTTAGTTGTTCTAAGTAGACTATCTAAGTGATGAGTTTGTCGGAACGTGGTAACTTAATCGGTTTGTCAAGTTGTACCTGTTGGTAGCACGGTGATCCATACGTGCAAGGTCTTACTCTCGGTTGATTTCGGTTTATCGCTTTGCCTGTTGATTTACACCTGCTGATCACACAATGATCTTTACATGTGGGGTCTTACTCCCTCAGGGCTAATTGAAACATAAACTTAAATTGGAGTTCCAAAATTTTCATAGGTATGGTGGCAAGTGTTCCTAAAGGTTTTTCCATCTATGAATCTTAGGAAAATATAACACACTATCATTCTCGGTAATACTACAAACGGGCAACCCTATCAGCGTTTACCTTTCCAAGGTGTAAGAAGAATAAGTTACTGGGCTGATTTAAGTCGTGAAGTCACTTGTTTCCTTAATTACTAACTAGTTACCTCCTGGTTTTAGCAGATTTTACTCAATTATGTCACCTCCTAAGTACTTACTACCAAGGCCCACTCGCTTTCAATTTCTTTTTCTAGTTACTAATTAATTACTTCATGGTGATACTGATATAAATATCAAGATATAAATATCAATATTAGACTCTGTCGCTACCTATGTGCCTATATCAGGGTTGCACTCAAGAGGAGACAAATTTTACGCACTATAGAAAAACTAAATAGCGAACAGAAAATAACTGAATAAACGTCATTAAATTAAATAAATATCCAAAAAATAAAATATAGGTTCATCTTAGAACCCTAGTTTAAAAATGTTTAGTTACCCATGGTAATTAAAAATAACTTACAAAAGAAATAAAACATACCCCTGAAAAACTTGGAGAGATGAGAGAGAAACTCCTCCAAAAATCTCATAGTGTTCGCCTTCCTTTTTAACTACTTCGTTCTGAACGAGAAATAATGAGTGAGTAATTCGGTATTAATAAGGAGAGTTTCCACCTGAAGTTGGGCCTAAAAATCGAGCTTTTTCTCATTAAAAAGTAGGAAAAATCAATTTTTGGCCTGCAATACACAGTGCTTGGGGAGCACAGCTCTTGCCCTAGGTGCATGAGTGTGTGAAACAACTCATGCCCAAGGCGCATAACATGCCCTAGGCGCATGGTTCATACCCTAGGCGCATGTGACTGCGCTCTAGGCCCTAAATTTCAGTTTTTCAATCCTTTTGGGTGTTTGCTTCCATATAAGATGTTTTGGACCTGGGAACAAAATTTAACCCTCTGTAAAGTCTTATGAGGCCTCTTTAATCTTCACTCTTGATCTTCCCTAGGTCTTCACTAATCTTCAGATTTTCTTGCTTTACTGATTTGCATGATTTCTTCGCGAATTACATAAAAAACATCCTAAAATTGCTATGTTTTAGGAAGAATAGAATTACATACTCAAATATAGAAAACATTACAAATGTCCCAAAATCATAGACAATTGTTCTAATACTCCTTTGTTCAGCTGGTAAAACCTCCTGAAATTGACTGAAAAATATGTCAAGAATAATGTAAGATGAACGGATAATTTCCATTAATATTTAAAAATTTAATAAATTATAATCAAAATTTTACAAGCAAACATAATAAATTATACTCACTCGTTAGCATTATAAAAAGAGCAGAAAGACGGGCATGAAAGAGCCCGTCTTTCCGCTATTAAATATAGTTTATTTAATATTTAGATAAATAAAATTATCTTGTAAAATAAAATTAAAGTAAAAATCTTCTAGAAAGTTAAACAATATATAACTTTAATTCACAATTATGTTTTTTTATTTATAAATATCATATTCGGTCAAAACTATAATTATAAAATATCAAATATTTATCCTAAAAAAAATATCAAATCTTTAAATATGTTTTTAGTACTATTATTTACTAAATCACGGTTTATGATTTTTCCTTTAATTTCGTATGGGGTGGATAAAGATGTTTGAAAACCTTATAATATAGTAATTTAATAATTGAAAGGATTTGAATGGTCAATACTATAATAAATATGTTCATATGTAACATAAAATATTGTGTGAGAAAATAAAATCTATAAATAGGTTTCCTGAAACAAAACTTCTCATAAACAATCCATTTCATATAGTTGTTTTGTCCTATGTGATGACCAATATATCTTTTTATCAATTTTTTATTCTTCCTTCAACATTTTTGTTATTTCATTTGCCTAGACCTCCTTCAATGATGATGTGTATACATCACCAAATTAATCAAATCGGCGAAGTACCAAATCAATGTATCTACCCATCCTCAAAACAATGTCCGTTAGAGAAATTTCTCAAAACAATGGATATACCCATCCTAGATGGTTGTATTAATCAATGAGAGGGTGATAATCAAATACAATCTTCATCATCCCTTGATAAGGGTATCAAGTTCCTCATCTACCCTAATAGCCAGCTGCAAATGCCTTGGTGTGATCCTCTTCACCTTCAAATCTTTACTTGCATTTGCAACCAGTTCAAGAACTTCCACAGTCAAATACTCCAGAATTGATGCCAGATAAGCTGCAGTCGTTGCTCCCACACATCCGTTAACTTGCGTTTAAGTTTTGTTGTGGATCATATGTTCAATTTGTTGTTTAGACGATTTTTAAACTCAAATGTCGTTTTGATCATAAAAAATTAGTGCTATGTTTATTTTGTCTTCACATACACAACTACTTTAACTATTTATTATTGATTTGCTTTTGGTATACTTATTACTGACACGTAACAGTCTAATTTACTTTCGCAAGTACAAGGAAAGCTAAACTTCTTGATGAACTAGCTTATAAGATTGTTTGATAAAGTGACTGTTTGGTAAACTAATTTATAGCTATTTTTTATATGTTATTTGAAGTAGAGTTTAAGCTTGTAGATTTTTACATTTTGTTCCAATTTTAAGCTTATTGTATTAATTTTTTTTTTATCATTCATTAAGTAAAACAACTATCCACTCACTCAAATTAAAACTGCACACAATACTACAAAAAAAGACACAAATTTTTCTTTGTGCAATATACATCCCTCTTCATCTTATCTATTATCAATTTTTCAAACCGTTAAAGATGCACCATATCTCAATTCTCTGCAATTTTATTATACCTTTAACAAAGAACATACAAAGCTAGTAATAACCTCAGGCCTCAACTCCTATATATCCAAACAAGATAACATATTAATTCAATATGAAGTTTGGATAAAACACAAACAATTCAATACTCACATGTAGAATTTATTAAAACAAAAATAAGAACATGCAATTTCTCTAATTTTCGTGAAAAAACACTCCCCTTCCAACAGAAAAATAGAAAATGTTTTTAAGCCATTTTATATTTACTAAAGCTAAAATTAAGAAACATGTAAATTTCAGGGTGCCAACAAAACTCTCTCTCTCTCTCTCTCACTCTCTCTCGCTCTCCCTCTCCCTCTCTCTCTCTCTCTCTCATTCCATTTAAATCCAAACAAATTATATACGATGTAGATCCAAGGTTGGTGGTAGTGCGCTCGGGCAATCACCAACTGACCATCATCGGTGCCATTGGGATACTTTCAGTCACACCCCAACTTTGGATATGGCTTATTTGTTTAGAATCAGACCTACTACGTTGGGTCCCTGGTTTGCACGGTCTAACATGCCTCTTTTTTCTTTTGGTGGCTTCCATTTGTTTTGACGCGTTGTGTGTGTTTTCAACGGTGGCCTCCCATTGCTGGTAAACTTGGTTCGTTTTTGGTTGCTCACAGTTGATCTGGTTCTTCATGTAGTTAGAGCCTTCTATGGTGGCTTCTAAATATGTCGGGGTAGGTATTATTTTCTTCACTGATGGATTGTTTGTCAGAACAAGAGTGGTTCATACAATTCATCTAGGCTTTTGAAAATATAAAGTATTGAAGAACAATTAGAATACTAACATATGTTCAAGTGTGCTGAATCAAAGAATGAATCTATCATAGAATGATGAATATATGAAGAGCATCAGAAGGATCAAAAGAAGCATATAAGACGATGATAGATGATCTGAAGAAAGGTGGTGGTTGTATTAGGCAACTGTACCTAATCGTTTACCAAGTAACAAAGTGATAAGTAAAGTATGGTATCCACATGGATTGTCATTTCGTTTAAACAATTCGTGTTACTTATTTGTGAACAAATTAATAATAAATGAGTTAAGTGTTTAGAGTTTGCAAAGTTAACCTGTTTGTAATAGAACAAGTTTCCTATATGGTTGCTGAATGTTAGCAGCGGTTAGGATTCATTGAATCCCCTTATTCATTTGCTGGAATTAATTAACAGTCAAGTCGCGTTTAGTTGTTCTAAGTAGACTATCTATGTGATGAGTTTGTCGGGACGTGGTAACCTAATCGGTTTGTCAAGTTTGCATATAAAATAAAAAGTTATTTAATAAAAACACTACAGTATTGATATTTCGAAAATAGTCACGAGTTTCCAAAATTTTATCATATCGATTTTTTCATATATATATATATATATATATATATATATATATATATATATATAAAATATATGTATATATATAC
>Ga0228710_1007938_pt1 | contig 15456 bp, 7 predicted proteins | sample MedpolnodulmetaG_FD_177995 | JGI IMG/M metagenome (GOLD analysis project Ga0228710, IMG submission 177995) | Root nodule microbial communities from Medicago polymorpha collected in Santa Monica, California, United States - pink nodules | ecosystem: Host-associated > Plants > Roots > Nodule...
AAATAAATAAGTTTTTATGTATTATTTATAAGTTTTTAAGGTAGTTTATGAAAAAACAGTTTATGAAGATACAATTTTCGTTAGTGAGACCTTATAAGTTAAAATAAAAACTTATTTATTTGCATAAACTTAAAATAAGCTCAATCCAAACGGTGCCTAAATTGAATAAACTTAAAAAGTCAATTTTACTTATATTTAGAAATGGATGGAGTATCTTATACCTTGACATTCTGGCCTCCCAGCTTGTAGAGACCATGCAAAATAAGGTATTGTGCTGTCTCGTCATTATTTACTTTCAAACCATCACAACAAGAGGCTTTTGAGCATTTAGACGTCAGTCTTTCATATCCACTGTATATAATTTTTATGATCAATGTTTTGGTGCAAACATTGAAATGGCGTGGTCGATGCTTATTTGCAAGTATGTAGTTATTTATTTGACGTTCCATCCTATGTTAGTTCTTAAACACCATATCTAGGAATTAAGAAATAATGTATCGTTGTCTGGTCTCATAAATCTTAGTTTAAACAAGACTGCAAGTCTATGATGAAGAACAACAAAAATTGACATAGAGAATGCCGTCAACTTATTACACGTAGCAGGTGACCTCCACGGCGTGGAATAGACACTTTAGAATAATAGAGGAAGAAGTGATATATGTACAACCATTTTAGGACAACTCTTATCTTTTATTCTCGTTGTGTTTTTATTCTCTCTCTTTCGATCTTCCTCTATTATTTTTGTCTAAAAAAAGAGAGAAGAAAAATGTTGTCCTAAAAGTAACTATGTGTATGTTTTGATTTCACTTCTAGAAGGGTCAACATTAATCTTTTTTTTTTTGAAGGATGAATGGTCAAAATTAATCTTTTTTTTTTTTAAGGATGAATGGTCAAAATTAATCATGAAGGTATATAATTGATTTTAATATGTAAGGTGTTATTTTTTAGTATAATTGATTGTCTTCAAAATTGATTCTACTTAAAAGATTTATAACTTTTAATTATATAATTGGTCATTCCGGTGTAAAGACGTGACAAAGTGACATTATAAACTCTACCAAATTGTCCATTCCATTTTTTAAGGTGGGAAAGAAATCATTTTTTTCACCGGAACTAACAATTTCCACTTGTGCTACATCATGCAGCTAGACACCAAAATGAGTTACTCCTAGTAAGACTTGAAAAAACCAACCCTTCCAGATGACATCTTTCCTTACAAAACCAAGACTTTGCCGAACATACACAAGTAAATGACTATTGAACCATACACAAGTTTTTTTTAGATACACAAGGATTTATTTTATTATTGGATTGATAAATCACATCATATATTATTTAATGGTAAAAATTATTGATTCAATTATTAAAATAATCTTATGCATGATGCAAGACTCATCTTCATTGTGCACCGTAGATTTGACATAAAATTAAAGAGAGTACTTTGGAGTTTAATTTGGGAGGAGAAATATGAATCCTTTTGTTTTGTGGTTATTTAAATGAGAATAAATTGTTGATTTGGTCCCTATAGTATCATTCTCTCACCAATTTAATTCATAGACTATAGAAATGTATCCCATGTACTATTTTTTATTTAAATCAGTCCCTCATTTTCTTTAATAATAATAGATAGAATGATGATTCAGAGACTATCTTAGTAGATTAAAAATAGTTTAGAGCCAACTTAGAGCATCCCAAATGACAAAGTTGTTGAGGCAAAATCCCTAATTAATTTTAAAGATAACAAACCTTGATGATTAAGGAATTAATGGACTTTGATTAATTTGTTGGTATTTAACTTGTGCTCTTGAGTGTTTAATCAAGACAGAAACAAAGTTTAATTCATACCAAGAAACAAGAAATCAAAGGACATAAAGACTTAAGAACTCAGTCAAAGTTCAGAAAGTTAAAAAGAGTTCAGAAGGTTAGACACAGTTCAGAAGGTTGTTCATGATGAACATCAAGAACCAAACCCAAAAACTCATGAACCAAATGAAGAACATGCAAGATTCACGTGACTTAAATAAAAGCCCAGTAAAGTACATTGACTAAGATCAATCAAGGAATAAAGGCATTTATTTGATTAAAGTCAAAAAGAGCATCTTCAATGTTCATTCAAGACTATGAACATTTGAAGTACAAAACATTAGGAATATTCCATTAAGAATATCATCCTAGATGTTCTCCATGCTGCACTTCATCAATGTTTCACTGTTAGGATTTGATTACATCAAATAAGAGTCTTACAAATCATCTTAAGTGAAACAAAAGAAACATTCTAAAGTCCCATGAGTTCGATCTTGCTCCATGCTTTTTCTGACATGAACAATACAGTGGTTGAAAAGTAAAAAGCAAATCTAAAAGCAAGATCAAGTCTGATTCAACAGGAATTCGACACATAAGGGAGTTGGTACTGTACTAGTATTGTACAAAGCTAACCAAATCCCATAAAGCATGGAAGTGAAGTGACAACTCCACTTTATGAGATCCTGCACATTTTCCAAGACAAATTTCAAAGAAGATCTGATCTAACAACATTCTGAAGTCGTACAAGAACAATCTTCATAGTACAACCTAGAAATTCATGTGACATTCATCTGATAAAGTCCAGATGCATATCTGACCGTTCATCCACATGCACCTAGATGAAGATCATGATGAACACAGCAACATTCTGAAGTATCTCAGTTTGCCCAAAATTTCAAGTGAAAGTTGGTGGGTCCCGGGACAGGTGGCACAAGACCATTGGTCACTCTCCAACAGCTACAGAGGCTCAAGAACTCTATAAATAGAGATCAAGACCTCATCATAACACACACATTTGCAAAGCATACAAGAAAACAACATAAGAGTGTTTGAAGCTATAGCAACAACATTGATCTCACAAAGATTCCAAGAAGTATTTAAAAGTGTGCATCAATATTTATCTTATCTTTTTAAAGATAAAATCTCTCCCTCCATTCTTCTCTTGTCTGATCTAAATCATTCAAACTCCATTCAAATTGTAAACAAAGTCTCATCTAGCTTTAGGGGTACTAAAGTGTTAGTTTGAGCAGAAAGGTGTAAAGTCGAAGTGGGTAACTTAGCAAGAAAGGTGTAAGCCTGTTGAGACTTAGAGAATACAATTGTTGTAACTGTTCAGGTGAACAAGGTTGTAAGGTGTATGATTTGAGAAGTTATCTCAAGCATCATAGTGGAAAATCTCACAAGATTGTAAGGAGTGAACTAACCCACATTAGGCGAACCACTATAAATTTCTGTGTGTTCTTCTTCTCTTCCCTTTACTCTTTACTTTTAGTAAACACAACACACACATACACGTTTAATTATTTAAATTGTTTTTTACACTAACACTTCAGAACAGGGTCACAATTCAACACACCCAACCCCCGTGATTATTTCAACACACGCGTTCATTCAAATCGTAGGATTTCTAACTTCAATGGTGCATATTTAAGCAATTCATAAGATACAATAGCTTAATAAATTCTTTTGTTGGTTGATTACATGAACAGTTATTTTTACATTGGTATGGAACGGTAGCTTAGGTACTTTGTAATTTTTTATGGAACCTTGATTGCCATGTGGATATGCTCCAATGAAAACAAAAATTATGTAATGGTTGCATAGTATTTGAAACTAATTGAAGAAACTCTTGTTAGAGATGTTCTTATGGTTCCTCCAATGAAGAGAAGAAAAAATTAAAAAAAATCATTAGATACATTCATCGAAGATGCTCTTATGGTCTGTTTGGTATGACATAATTTTGAGTTATAACTTATGTTATACTATAAGTTTATTTGACATAAGTTATAAGCTCAATTATAAGTTTACAACTCATTGAAGATGCTCTAAGGGTTTGTTTGGTATGATAGTGATTTTTGATAATCTTATCAAAATAACTTATTGCTTAAGACTTATAATTTATCATTATTTATCTCAATTTAACCCTTATAATCTAAATTAAAAAAAATTAAATTCATTAAATATATCATTTTTATATTTATAAATTAATCAACCTTTGATTATATCAAACAGTAGAAATTCAATCTATTAAACTCTTATAAATCATCCTCTATAGATTTATTTGATATTTACAATATTTTTAATAGAATAAATTTACGATTTCTCTTAAAAAACCAAAAAGATGCTCTAATGTAGGGATGGGAATCTTTTGAGCCTTGAGAACGAGGAGAGGTAAACGGCATTCGTCGTGACATACAAACTTTTTCCAAATAAAAATCCCAAAAAGTACCAACGACACGTGACAAACGCGTGGGACCCTCCACCATTGTTAACGACACCTTCCAATTAAAACGCCGCCGTCCGTTCATTTCAACGCTCATTTTCTCTCTCTAAATTTCAATCATTTCCTCAATCACAAAAAAAAAAAAAAAAACTCATTGTTTCTTTCACAAACACCACTAATCCTCAATCTCATTACATTTTCCCGAGAAAATCAAATCCCTATTTTCTCTCTCAAACTCCCGCAAATTCGAAACCAGATTCCGAATGCTTCAATTTTAAGCTTCTCGCTGGTAATTTTTAGAATTTCATTGTTGTGTTCATCAGTTGACCTAGAAACTTTCCATTTGACTTGGATGAATTTAATTTAATTTAATTTGATGATTTTGATTTTTTTATTGTTGAGAAATTTAGCTTAAATTGAAATTTAATTAATTGTTTTGTTGGTGTTTTTTGTTGTTAGTGTGAGTATGTATCATGCAAAGAAGTTTCCGGAGGAGACGATGATGCTACATAAATCTCAAGGTGGTGGTGGTGGTGAACAGTTTGCAACTGGTGGGGGTTTGAATGGATCTGCTGTGAAAAATGTTCAACCTGCTGGGGGTGGTGGGAAGCAGCGTTTGCGTTGGACGTCGGATCTTCATGACCGTTTTGTCGATGCTATTACACAGCTTGGTGGACCAGATAGTGGGTATTTCTTTTCATTATTGAGATTAACATGTGTTTTTTTTTGGGGTGAAAATATTTCTTTTTAGGTATGTTTAGATTTTATAAGTTAGGAGGAGTGTGGTGGGAAAGGGCTTTTTGGATGGAAGAGTTAGTGTATATTTGATATTATGGCGGGTATGTCAGAATCACACACCAATTTTGCAGAAGTTACAAAGTTTAGCTTTTGGAAAATCAAAGTGGGTCACCTTGATTCTAACATACCTATAGTGATAACTGATATCAAACATAGGTCAAAACTTCTAAATTGGGAGAACCGAGAAAAAAGCACAGCACAGAAGGAGGACGACTTTGGAGGGTTTTAAAAAATCTCTTAAAGTCTAAACCCTTTATGACATCGTAAACCCTCCCTTCCCCCTCCCCTTCCAAACTAGTCTAAACCCTTTTTAGCATGTTCTTGCAATTTACAAAGACATGTGAAAAAGATAATGCTTTACGGGAATTGCGACATATGAAAAAGATAATGCTAATCATATTATTAAAGAAGCAATGCATGCGTAAGGGTCATTTGTTTAATATGATAAAGGCTGCTTATTTTGTTTTGTTGAAAGCTGTGATCAATTTATTCCTACAAGACTGTAACTACATGGGTATTTGCACATTTTGTCACCAATTGACATTACCATGTTGGAATGTATGGTTGAGTTCAATTTAGTGTCGCCATTAAATATGAGAGTTAATGTTGGATTGAGTTCAATTTTGTGTAGCCATTAAATATGAGAGTTAATGCTACTTTTTAAATCATACCTTATATGATTAGGTAAATAGTGCTTTTTGTACTTGTAATATGGGGTCAATCGAGTTTTAGTCCTTGCAATTTCTTTTTGATTCCGCCCCTAATATTTTAAATTCTCCCAGTTTTAGTCCTTGTTAGAATCTGACCTTCCAGAAATGCTGATGTGGCTTTATTAATGCAATTTGGTATTTTGTAATTACTTAGTCAGTAAAATGAATTTGAAAATAATGAAAAACTGAAATATCTAAAAAACCAAACCAAAGTACATACTCTGTGAACCCTAGTGCGCCGTATCTAAATTGTATTCGCTGCGGCAGTGATCGAAATTGCACGATTGTGAAACACCCTAGATTGAATCTCGTGATGGATCAGGGGAAGATTCTCAAGAGAGGCAAGACGTTGAGTCCCGATTACGTGACGAAGAGGGAGGAATGTTACCATTTGGTCTTAGGATCCACCGATCGGCTTGGTCCGGTCCCTCAAACAGTAAAGAAGCAGTTTAGGATACAAGAATTGACGAGGGGGCTACACAAGACTAATTTCCGTTGCGTCCTCACTGTCGAGTTCTGTACTTATTCCAGGATTTCTCGGGAAGATAACAGGTGCCATCAATGGTGATTCGTAGTGGCTTTTTGTTCGATTAGTTGATTAATTCTGTTTTGTTGAATCTCTCTGTTTATGATGATGATGTTTGATTGCGTGATACACACGAAGAAGGTTTTGTTTGCTCGCATGTTCTGGATGATGATGGAATTCCTTGCTCTTATATAGAGATGGTCATTGAGTGTAGGGTAACAAAGAATGTTATGATAGAAACTTGTTGGCAAAAGAAGAGTGCAAAGCTTGTTAGGTTGATCAAGATTTAGCTTCAGTTTATGAAAGGGAGAATCAAAGGACTTTGTTTGAGTTGGTTTTTAGGTTTTTTATATAAACTCTTTTTTTTTGTTCATTTTCAAAATTCATTTTGCTGAATAAGTACAACCATTTCATTAATAATGCAACATCAGCATTTCTATAAGGTCCGATTTCAACAAGGACAAGGGCTAAAAGTAGAAGAAGCTTAAATGTTAGGGCTGGAATCAAAAAGAAAATGTAGTGACTAAAAACACTATTAACCCTATATGAAATGACTCTGAAGTTTTATTTTGCATGAAATTCAGTTCACCTTTTAAAACCTTCGTAATGACTGGAGATTTATTTTGAGGTATGATATTTGTACAACCATTTTGGACAACTCTCTCTCATACTCGCATTTTGTTCTTACTCTCTCTATTGTTTTTGTCCCAAAAGAAGAGGGGGAAAAAGGTTGCGAGTATCAGAGAGAGTTGTACAAATACCGTTTCTCTTTCAATAAAGTCTTCAATTTTTTTATTCCTTAACTGCTATTCTCCTGGCACTAGTTAGCAGGACCTTTTTTTTTTTTTTTTAATATTTTAGTGGCTGGTTTTAATTAATGTATAGTCATTGATGGAAGGGGCCACACTTTTTCTTACCTTTTCTGTTTTTGCTTTTACCTGATAACAAGAGTTTAGCTAATTTCCTAGATCTTGTTAACTTTAAATTATTCATGACAGGAGCAACACCGAAAGGTGTTTTGAGAGTGATGGGCGTGCCTGGACTGACCATTTATCATGTTAAAAGCCATTTACAGGTATCAATATGTGGTCTTACTATTCTTTTGTTTATGTGCAAAAATGTTTTACTAATTTTACATTGATTCTAATTTTTTCCTATGATATCACTACATGTAGAAGTATCGCCTGGCGAAGTACTTGCCTGAATCACCAGGTGATGGTAAAGGTGCCTTGTTTTTTCTTGCCCTTCGTAGTTCTTACAAAGTTATGAGAAATGTCATGCTGTTTTGATTTCACTTTTTCAATTGACAGAGTTCTTTTTTGGACTTTCAGATTCTAAAGATGAGAAAAGGAATTCTGGAGACAGCATTTCTGGCGCTGATTCTTCCCCGTGGGTGTCTTAGTTGTTTTCCGAAGATAATTTGTAACTCCTTCACTTTGACGCCTCTACCTCTAACATTTTAATAAAACAATCGTGTCCTGCAGGGGATTGCAAATCAATGATGCTCTACGAATGCAGATGGAAGTTCAAAAACGTCTGCATGAACAGCTTGAGGTTTGTTCCCTAGCTATGCTATTAGTATAAATAAGGAGGATTAGTGTTAACTCTGTGTTTCAAATAAATCATAATCATCAATCATATCAAACTAATAGTAAAACCCATAACTTCAACAATGATTAAACTTGGATGCTATGCCCAACCTTCTTTTATTTATCATCTGTGAGTGTCAACTAATAGTTAAAACATGAGTCATTTTTCATTTTGTTTATTGATATAAATTAGAACTTGTTTGTTGCATGTATCTTGAAGAAAATAACTGAATAAGCATCCATATGGCTGATTTGAGTGATTGATTCAAGTTTAACTTACAGTAGAAACTTCAAATGTTGCTATTGTAATTTGAAGAGCGATCATTACATCAATGGTTCAAATATTAATTTCAAGTTCAATTTCTTCACGGATTATTTTAGATGAAACTACATTGAAATTGAACAGAAGGGCTTAAGATATTTTTTGCCTGCAATTTTTATATAATTCTTTTAAATACGTAGATTCGTCTGTTTGATCTGAGAGTCATATGCATCTTGTGTCCTGGGTAAATCCATCACTTATATCTATTAAATAAGCCTGCTGACGATGAAGAATAATAATTGGCTTCTAATTTGCCTCAGACTCTCAGGATTTAAGTGTGATAACAAGATGAATACTGTTTGTTAAATTTCATTGTATTGTGCTTCTATGAGCGAGCATTTCTTTAATGGTAAAGCCGTGCATTTTCTTCCTTGATATTCCAGGTTCAAAAGCAATTACAAATGAGAATTGAAGCCCAGGGTAAATACTTGCAGAAGATCATAGAGGAACAGCAGAAATTAGGCAGTACCTTGGCAGCATCGGAAACACTTCCGTTGTCCCATGATAAGCAAAACCAGCCCCTATCAGAGCCTTCTGGGTCTAGTGATGCCCTTGCAGGCACTTTTTCTCCCCATAAAAAACAGAGAATTGATGAAGGTTCAAAGGATGACTTCACTGCATCCCAAGTTACAAGAAAGACTGCTCAGAAGAATGATTGTAATGTTGGTCCTTTGGATCCAAACTTGTATGAAGATGACGCTGGCTATGGATTTGATTTGGAGACAGAAAATGACGACGGCAATGAGAGCGAGCAGTAAGAATTAGTTTCTGTTTGTAGGTCAACACGTGTCTTATTGTAATATCTAGTAGAAAATACAATCCTGTTTTTGTAAATTATATATTCCATGCAGTCCATTTGTATATATTAATGTAGAAATAGATGCATTCTTCTCTCCTGTCGTGAGAGTGGTAAACACCCGCACTCTCACAGTCAACAGAAATGCATTGACATGCATTGTACATGTGGTCATGGATGATGAATGTTGGGAGTTAGTTGCACACTTGTCATCATTTATTATGTTCGGTTTGTTTTTTGTCTTCTATGTCATTATCAAACTTGTCAATTAACTTGTGACGGCATTGTTTGATCTTTGTAGTCAACTTGTGAGATATGTGTCTATGACTTGGTTATTGTTGTAGTCGAAGATATTAACAAGTTTCACTTTACATCAATTTCGTGATACTATAAAGTTAGACATTGTGTTACTGTTAAGTTAGATGTTTGGCTTATACTCAGAGTCGTGTTGATATGGGCTGCCTTCCTTTATATGACAGAAAATTGCTCTTCGATCTTTCTTTTGTTTTTTCTCATTCCCTTAATTCAGCGTGAGTTACACACTCATGCTTGACATTTTTTAGCGTAAGTTAACTCACGCTGACACTCTTAAGATCAATTCAATCACTTTTTAAGCCAACTCAACCGATCTTAAAAGTGCCAGCGTGAGTTAACTCACATTGAATTAAGGGAATGAACAATTTTGAAAGGGAGAAGATCAATATTCTATGAAATAATGATATTTTAAGCCTCTTGATCCAAATAAGAGATAACATTGTACACATTTGAAATAATGATATTTTAAGCCTCCTGACCCAAATAAGAGATAACATTGTACACATTTTATGATACTTTTTCTATATTCTTACTCTGTGTCCTTGAAAAGAAAAGGAGCAAGAGTTGTAAAAGAATTTAATTTACCAATACTCTTTAAAAGGAGAGGATTATGTTAGACATGTAAAAGCTAGTTGAATTGAATCTCTATGTCATGGACTATTTATAATTAGGGAAGTTTGCGGTCCGGTTTGGATCGGTTGAGACAAAAAGTGAACCGATCCAAAATAAAAATCATGTGCGGTTCGGTTTGGATGATTATTCTAAAAAAATCCAATCCGATCCGATCTAAATATATGTGATTTAATTTGGATCGGTTTTTGGATATACAAAGTGCAACATCCGCACGGGTACCCGTCGGTGTTGGTGATTTATTTTAGTTTCATATATTATATATAAGTTGTAGAAAATAAATATTAATGTATGAGTATTATCAATGACAACTTGTCTTGTGCATAATAGTTATTTTAAAATATGTATCAGCGATAACTTTTCCCATGTATAATATTTTAAAATAGTTTTGAAATTTTAGTCAATATCCACTTCTCCCATGCATTTTAGTTATTCACAAATATATATATATATAACTATTTCAAATTTCTATTATCAACGGCTACTTGGCCCATGTTTAGTAGTTATCTAAATTTTTATTATGAACAACTTGTCCCGTGTATAATATTTGTTTTAAATTTTATATTAGTGATAACTTGTCCCGTGTATAATATGTATTGTTGAATTTTTATCAACGACAACACTTATCGAGTATAATAATTATTTTAAAATTTATATCAACAACTTATCCCATGTTCTATAATTATTTTAAAATTTGTATCAAGTAGAACTTGTCCCATGTATAATTTATTTTAAACTTTGTACCAGTAACAGTTTGTTCCATGATTAATAATTTTTTTTTGGATTTTTAACAATGACACATCTTTTGGTGTATAATAATTATTTTAAATATGAATCAGCGACAACTTTCCCCATGTTTTATAATTATTTTAAAAATTAAAAAAAACTTACAACATGTCAAATGTACAATATTTCTTTTAAAAATTATATCAACAAATTATTCTTAAAACAAATTATTCCGTATGTAATAATTATATTATTTTTTTGTAACGGTGACCGTTACTGTGTATAATAATAATTTTTAAAATTTAATCAAGCACAGTACGTCTCATCTCGTGTATATTGTTATCAACTCATGTAATTGAAGCAATGTTATGTCAAAAAAAATGAAGCAATGTGATAATTGAAGAGGGTTCAATATCATTGTATAATTGAAGCAATATGATAGTTAAATAGTAGGAATGTTGTTGAAGTGATATTGTTTTTTCATCGAAAACAATTTGTTGTGTGCATTTCAGTCATTTTTGAAGTTTGATGAATGACATCTTGTCTCATGCATGATAGTTCTATTAAATCAATGTCAACTTCACCTATGCCTTTTAGTTATTTCTGAAACTTTAGTCAATGTTCAGTTATCCTGTGTATTTTAGTTGATAAGGGTTCAATATTATTTTAGATTTTATGTGAGGTGATGTTCTAAACGGTAGAAACATTTTATGCCTTGCATTTGAGTTAGTTTTGAATTTTTTTTAGTTAAAACTTGTCACGTGCATGATAATTTAATTCGTTCAATGTCAATTTCTCATGGGTATTTTATTAACGAAAACTTTTCTCTTGCATGACAGTTCTATTTTTTTAGGGCGCATGATATTTTTATTTAATCAATGTCAAATTCTCCTATATTTTAGTTATTTCTAAAATTTTAGTCAATGTCCACCTATCACGTACATTTTAGTTGACGTAGGTTCAGTCTTATTGTAGAATTAAAATGATGTGATATTCTAAATAGTAAAATTGTTTTAGCAGGAACAATATATTATAAATAACAACTTGTTCGGTGTAGTAAATTCAGACAGTAACAATTTATCCCATGTATTTGAGTTAATTCTAAATTTTTAGTAATGAAATTTTATCCCGTGCATTTGAGTTAATTTTGATTTTATTTAATGAAAATCTGTTAGATGCATGTATAGTTGTTTTTGGCCTTGCTTTCCCTTTGTACAATAGTTTTTGGCACTACTCTGGCCGCCTCACGCGCTATTTCACTATCACGATTTTTATCCAAAGGATCTTCTTTGCTTATATTGTGTAGAGTTTTTGTATATAAATAAATAGATTTTTAAATATTATATAGATAGATATTGCTCTTAAAAATTATATTTTCAAAAAAATATTTTGAACATCTGTGGCTAAACATACACACATTTTGGTTTCCACGTTATAAAAATTATATTTTGAATACATATCAACCCATTTTCCTTAAAAAAAAATAGATCCTTTTTTAAAGCTTAATCGTACATATATATCAATGAAATTTCTTTGTTGAAGTGGTATAACTTAGTGATGCTTAGTTAACTATCCATTTTTTTTGTATGAAAAAAAATTCATATTTTTTCCTTCAAATTTTTAAGTTCTTATATAATATTTTTCTTTTAAAGAAGTTCTTATATAATGTTGAATATCAATGTAATAAATTCTTAAATTCAATTTTATACATGATTTTACGTGTATTAGTGACAAATATTTTTCTAATTTTAATGTCTTAGTGACAAATATAGTGGAAGAGAGTATTTTGTAGTGGTGACAAACTTTATACATCCCTAAACAAATATTTTTCTAGTGGAAGAGAGTATTTTGTAGAGAGAAATTATCTTATAGGATTATAAGATTTGAAATAAGTGAAAAGAGGGAAAAGAAAAATTGAATTTGAAGTGACAATGTAGATCTGACATTGGGAATTGTAATAAAATGTCATATAATGTTCAATTGCATTTGGTATTGAATCAATATGTATTAACTTGTAGTTGGTTATCAACTTATTTGAGATTTTAGAGTGTAAAGTTGTTGTTTTCAATCAACTAAATAGTTAGTGTAGTTAGATGACATCATTTAGTCATGAAAAGTAAACTTTAGACACAAATTACCCTTGTTTTAGCGAGTTGTCAATTTTTTAAGAAAGGTTATTTGTGTGTTTTCCACAACATACTCTTTTCTTATATTAAGAGAGATTATTACACATACACAATAAAATAATAGGTTTTATACAAAATATAACACATGTATTAAAAAAGTTAACATTACACAATAAAAATGATTGATAATATTTGAAATAGTAATAATATAAATTAAATTAATGCATTATATAAGATTAAATACCAACAAGCAATATATTAATGCAATATATAATACTAATAAAATGATAAATAAGTATTAAAATTTACTTTTGCGGTTCGGTCTGGTTCAGTTTTGAAAAGGTGATCCGAAATCCGAACCGATCTTATCGGTTTTTCCAAAACAACATCCAAACACATCAAAAAATATTCGTTTTTTGCGGTTTTCGATTTTTTTGAATCGATTTGCGGTTTTATTTTGGATCGGTTTGGATTTGAACACCCCTATTAATTATAACCATTTCAGTACCATAACAAGTTTCTCCTCCCTCATTTATGATATTGATGTTGAATGAGATAAAAAGAAATCAATTGGATTCCCATTGATATCTTTATATGTGAGATTATAACCTAGGAGGAGTAGATGCAATCGAGAAAGGAAATAATATGAAAAAGATGAAAGTTTTGGTCTCATATATCTTTGAAGTGCGAGTACACATCCTATTCTGAAGCTGATCTTCACTTTTTGTAGTGTTCATTCATAAATATTTATGACCGTTGGAGACGGTTGGAGTTGGTAGTTAATTTATGATTTTAGCCATGTGCAGTTGTCTACTTCATCTTTTTCAAAATGTTGTAAGCAGTATTTAACTATTGACCGTTCACTCAGAGACTTATGAATTGTGTATTTTTTTTATTTATTCTTAATGCCTTCTTTGTGTGATCGATGACTTGAAAATTTTCAAGAATGATTTTTTGAGCACTATGAGAACACTTGTTGATATTTTATGTGAGAATTGGGAAACCTTAATCTTGTAACTTGTTTTACAGAATTGTCTTCTGAGTATGATATCACGCTTCTGAATAATGTTTTCCTTAACAAGTACTATCTTCTATTTAATTATGTGAAAGTATCTCTTATGTGGTGACACATTATGTTACTCCTTTTAATAAATGTCTGGACTATGAGGTGTTAGTTATGGACTTATTTATCATCAAGAATTTGAAAGAAAGAAAGAAAGTTAAAAAGCTTACAGGTTAAAACGTAGATAAGTTTGGCATTTGATCCATATTGTTTTGACTTTAGTATCTAATATTTATTCATGTTTGTAATCCCTATAGTATATAGAGTTATATATAGGCCATATTAGTACCAAAAATAGTTTAGTGCCAAATAATAGTCTCTAATATTAATTTCAACAAGAACAAATAGTTTGGTACCAAAAACATAATTTCATATGGTTCAAAGAGTAAAACAAGTTCAAAACTAAACTCAAAAGCTGATAAATTTTCATGGATGAAAAAGTTATTTAAGTCTTTTGCAAAAATACCATCGGACATGTGATTCATCACTTGTTTTAGCAGGCAAAAAGCATTCCTCATGAAGTTCGTTTAAGCCAAAAAAGTTTTGCTAGTCACAGTCAGGGTAACGGTTATTAGTTTCACTCGCATTCGCACCACACAGACAACAGGACCCACAAAATGGTAATAAAGCCACAATGTGTTCCGTTCAAAATTACACTAATGCATATATATAGTGCTGGGTAAACTGAAAGTCTGGCTTATAAAATGTACATACAGGAAAACACTTTCGAAGAGGGTATGCCAGCGATAATTAACCGTAGCATTCCCCAGAAGAAAAATAGCTTTCCAATTGTTGGATACTTGAGCATTCAAATATATGTAGCAAATGCGAAAGAACTGCTGGAGCGCTTGGAAATTTTGCTAGGAACTCGTTTGCAATAAAGTCTTCAAAGGGGAGCTGAGCTAGTTCTGCGAAGCTGATGCTTAGGGTCTGGTGGTGGCATACTTGGCAATACTCTCTCTATCTCCTGCATGAAAGATTCACTAGAGTTAATATGAGAAGAGATAAATCATCTAGATTCATACCAAAACTTTTTAGAGATCAGCACAAAAGCTGAGTTATTCCTAATTGAATTACTTAAGGTTGCAGACATAGATAGTTCTGGCGCACAGTTTAAATCTTACAAAGTTAAATCATTCTAGAACAGTACTATTCAAAAAACCGACATAAATCAGAGATAAATGATCAAGGTTATTACTACTGATAGCTTATTTTATTCAATGTGAGTTTATATTTTCTATATTACCTAGAATTGACTTGAAATTTTGTCACCAAGACAAACTGCACACTACTGTTAGACAGATCATAAAGCAAAAAGGTACTCCATAGTCCAGCTAGGTTTATCTCACTTTCTTAGTCAAAGTGCATCTACTTTAACCATCAAAATCACCACTATCGTTTTTATTATATAGATGCTTTCAGAAATGGAATGAAGGAAGCTCAAACTCTATTCTGATGTTTGCATCTTTGTCTTCTAGACCACAAATTCTCAAAAAAAAAAAAAAAAAAAAAAAAATTCATTTTGCAGATGAATCCGTATGGAAATTAAGCAAAACCGCGTAGGCCATAGGTCCCGATAATAGTTTAGTCTTAGTCTTCTGCATGTCTT
>Ga0228710_1007940_pt1 | contig 15454 bp, 12 predicted proteins | sample MedpolnodulmetaG_FD_177995 | JGI IMG/M metagenome (GOLD analysis project Ga0228710, IMG submission 177995) | Root nodule microbial communities from Medicago polymorpha collected in Santa Monica, California, United States - pink nodules | ecosystem: Host-associated > Plants > Roots > Nodule...
TCACCGTCTGAAAAACAAGGATTCAAAATTGTTTTCTTCATTGAAGCAATACTCTAGCAGACATCGTGTGCTTTTGACAGGAACTCCTCTTCAGGTTTATTTAAAATTTATGTCATACCAGACTTATTGTGTGTTGATGTCTCGACTTTTTAAGGAATTGGTTAACTAGAACAGTGTTTTGTTTTGTATAGTATTTAAATTCCTATTTAAGATGATATATGGATGGATTTGATATCCATCAGTAAATAAATTGTAAATGGATGGATTTGATTTTTTAGTGGCTTATAAATGGATAAATTGAATGTTTTAATCCATGCATTATAATCCAAACAAAATTGTGCCTAATCCATCCATTTTCAAACCCTAGTATTACCACATTTTTTAGTTTTTACATGAAAAGAGTCAAAAAGAATAGATATCATATTATTCTCAATTAGATTGGATTCAAAGGCTGGTTAAAATTTATACACTCACTCACAAAAATCGAATATGTCAAATCTGTCCTAATTATGAAATAAATATCTTTTAATGATTTTACATTAAATATATTACACAACAAAAAGTTTATTAAACTAATGTTGTAATCTTTGTCACCTAAAACATTTGAATTTTGTATTAGTTCTAAATAGCAACTTTTCTTAGCTAAGGTGCATTGCTAGATTGTTTTTCCCATGGAAAGTACATATGATACTTTGTCTAGTAGATGTTACACCTTCAAGTGCATATTGTTGATTTTTACATCCTGGTGCATGTGTTGAGTTTTATGTTGGAAGATGGAATCTACTTGACCACATGTTTGATGCATTTCAGAATAATCTGGATGAACTGTTTATGCTTATGCACTTCCTTGATGCTGGGAAGGTTAGTATGAGACCTATATTATGAAAAAAGTATGATTATTATGTTATCTAATATACCCTTAAAGGTCCAACGTATCTTATGAACTTTCAATTGCTTCTGGTAGTTTGGAAATTTAGAAGAGTTCCAAGAAGAGTTTAAGGATATCAATCAAGAGCAACAAGTTTCGAGGCTTCATACATTGTTGGCCCCACATCTCCTGCGAAGTATACATCTTTATCTGATTTTCTTGTCAGCATTTCTGTTTATGCTTAAGATATGTTATAATAGCACATGCTCTGTTGGTAGAGGTTTCTTATATTATTTCCGTGTTTCCTTCTTCTGTACTCCTCACATGATTGAGGTTTCTTATATAACCTTTGTGCTTCTTCTGTTCTCAATTTGTGCACTCTTAAATAACCTTGTTCTTATAGAAATTCCGTGTTCGTGATCCCTCTTAAGTAATGGTTGATACTGGATGAAATTTTGGGTCTTATTTTCATTTTATACTGATATATCAGCTTAAAAAAAAATTGGATCTTATTTTGACTTACTAAATAGGACTATCTGAAATGTGGATTTAATTGTTTTATACCCCTGCAGGATTGAAGAAGGATGTTATGACTGAACTACCTCCTAAAAAGGAGCTTATTATACGTGTTGAATTGAGCAGCAAACAGAGAGAATATTATAAGGCAATTTTGACTCGTAATTATGAGATATTAACTCGCCGTGGTGGAGCACAAGTAAGATTGATGTTTTAGCAAACTGAGCCTTTTGTTGTTCTATTCTTAACCGTTGCTTCATAAGGAAAGAAGCAAAATGTGTCAACAGTATCTTAAGAAAGCGTTTCATATGTTTTATGAATCAGATTTCTCTTAACAATGTTGTTATGGAACTGCGTAAGCTATGTTGTCATCCATACATGTTGGAAGGATTTGAGCCAGTTCTGGACAAAGAAACAGAAGCATATAAGTAAGCTTCGTTGCTATTATTTTTAATTTTAATAATGGTTGTTGTCCATTATAAATACTGGTTGCTCTTCTTATTTGGTGCTAAATCTTGTTTCTCTTTTTATTTATAAATGAAATTTTCTAACTTTCTTAAATAAGAGGAAATAGTAATTATTCCTGTGTTTATGGCACCAAAACAAGTCTTTTTATGTTTGAAGGCATTACTTTAGCACAATGGTGTGGTTCTTGGCCGCTACAATGCTCCACAAGTGCAAACTTATGCAGTGCTATTCGAGATTGATGACATTGATATGAATTTTAATGAAATTAATGTTCATGTATATTTATTTTTTTTCTGATTGGATCACTATGTTCCTTTTTCATTTTTCTATGTTTCAGACAAATGCTGGAATCATCAGGGAAGTTGCAATTGTTGGACAAGCTGATGATGAAGCTTAAAGAGCAAGGGCATAGAGTCCTTATATTTTCTCAATTTCAGGGCATGCTGAACATGCTTGAAAATTATTGTGTATACAAGGTATTCATATCACAATATTCTAATTACTGACCTTTCGGTTTCTGCACAGTTGAATTTTGTTGTGTTTTATTGAATTGCTTTTCTTTTGTTAAAAACACCAGCATTGGCAGTATGAAAGGATAGATGGAAATGTTAGTGGAGATGAAAGACAAGTACGGATAGACCGATTTAATGCTGAAGATTCTTCAAGATTTTGTTTTCTTCTTTCTACTAGAGCTGGTGGATTGGGGATAAACCTTGCAACGGCAGACACAGTTATCATATATGACAGGTGACCCTTCATATTTTGAATTTTTTTATTTATTTAAGGAATCATACTATTACCCTACGTTACTTGGTTAACAGAGGGAAAGGGAACGTATTTATTTCCAAGAGAAAAACACACAGGGAATGCACCTATATGGTGCTTAACATGACTAGTTATTTTCTTAGCTCATTTCTTTCTGGTGGATTTTTACAAATAACAATAATATGAAGTTTACTTATACTCATATGGTAACCACTAACCAGTGGGAACTCACATTATAGTCTTTTTTTTTTTAAGGCCGACAATGCTATCATGCTGAAAGTTTAAATTTTTCATTCATTTTATATATTGTCTAATTTGTTTATTATTTCACTCGATTTGCTGATCAAACTGTTATTCTATAGTGATTGGAATCCTCATGCTGATCTACAGGCTATGGCCAGAGCTCATCGAGTTGGACAAACTAACAAGGTTAAAGCTTTTTTTCGCTAATATGCAATGGTTTTTGTTTGGCAGAAATATCACATAATTTCTTGTTTTTGTTTGTTGAACATTATGGCGTATTTTGATCCATGTAGCCGACCCCACTTAGTGGGATAAGGCTTGGTTGTTGTATCACATACGTTCTTGTGTTTCAGGTGTTAATTTTTAGGCTTATAACACGAGGAACAATTGAAGAAAGGATGATGGAAATAACTAAGAAGAAAATGGTGTTAGAACACGTAGTTGTAGGCAGAAAGGCTCAAAACATTAAACAGGTAATAGGTTTTTTTTGTCGAAAAATTGATTTTTTTTGTTCTCAACTGATAATGACAGTATTCTGTCACATTTCCTAACTGTTGACTGGTTTTTTCAATGTTGTGAACGTTCATGGCTGCAAGCCAAAACTCTGCCACAATAGCATGGTGGATGACATTGAAATTTAGTGTAAGCTTGGCAGCAGTAAATAGAATATAACACACACATACTAAAATTAATACCAAAAGAACTACAGAATGTAACAAAAATAATAATAGTAATAATGTACATCTCAAATTTATTTTCTCGTAAGGTATGTTTCAAAAATCGGAGGGAAGGTATGGGAAGTAGTGATAAAAAGGAAATGAAAGTGAATGGAAGGAATGAGTTAAGGGTTAACTAACGAGATTCCTTCCATGTCTTTGTCTATCTGATTTTGAGTTTGAACTATGCATGTCATTATGTTCAACATGATTTTCCTCCTGGAATACTTATGTCAAATATTGATTAGGACTTTTAAGTTGTTAATGATATACTATATCTACTTAAATATAGGCGTAATTTGGATTAGCTTTTGGCTTATAGATGCTTCTCGACTAAGATAAATATCTGGGTTTTAATTTATAAGAAAATCTATATAAGCTTATAGGTGTTTTGGGAGAAGTTAATTGAGAGCTTTCAAAAAGTTAAGGTGCTAAAGCTCATTTTAACTTTCATGGTAAACTAGTAGTTAGAAATACTCGGTAGTTTTTTCAATATTATTTTGAACTTTTTCATTTCCTATATGTTCGCTGAAAAGTTTATCCAAACTGTTTCATAGTTCATAGTACTTTTGAATATTTGATTTGATGGTAACTTCTGATTATTATCATGCTTAGGAAGAGTTGGACGACATCATCAGGTATGGCTCAAAGGAGTTATTTGCTGATGAGAATGATGTGGCCGGAAAATCTCGCCAAATTCATTACGACGATGCCGCTATTGACAGGTAACAAAGTCTGTTATACCTGAAGTATAACATATGATTATGCTTGAAAACTTACTTTCACATATATATATTTTGTTATGATAGATTGTTGGATCGCGACCAAGTTGGAGATGAAGAGGCCACTTTAAATGATGAAGATGAAAGTGGATTTCTGAAAGCCTTTAAGGTTGACTCTCATATGATCTATCATATACATTCTTGTGCTTCTAATTTGATTTGTATTTGGTCATGTATATTTTTTTGGAAATGTATAATCTTGTGCTTCTTACTATTATAATAATTACAAAAAAATGTAAACTAAACTATAACTCCATATATATGCATTCCTAAAACTCTCAGACATTCCATACCCCCCTGAAGTAGGTGAATAGGTATTCTAAACTCCCAGATTGGATATTTTGTTTCAAAAAATTGGAATATTCAATCAACCCTTCAGTGAGAATATATAAAAGCTGTCCTATTTCGCACATATGGAGTACAAATCAAGTAACCATTCTGCTTCTTTATGAAATACCTGTCAACCTTGACGTGCTTAGTTCAATCATGCTGAATTGGATTGTGTGCTGAGCTGTTTTCTTATTATTTTCCCATTTTATCTTCAAATCTTTTAAAATAATCTCAAGTCAAATTAAATCACAAATACTTTGTGCCCTAGTCCAAAATCAATTCCTATAATCTTAATTAAACATCAATTTTTTCTTTATAAAAGAACTTAGTTGCACGAAATCATTTTGCGCTCTTTATTTAGGTTCTGTTCTTTTCATATACCTGATTGATAATATGTTCTAGGTGGCAAATTTTGAATATATCAATAAAGTTGAGGCTTCAGAAGGAAAAAACTTTTGGGAGGAATTGCTAAAGGACAAATACCAAGAGCAAAAAGTTGAAGTGCAAAATGCCTTGGGTAAAGGGAAGCGAAACCGGACAACATTACTGGTATGCCACTGTGTCATTTACTTGTATAACTTTTATTAGTATACAAGGGAAATTGTTTTTGTTCTTGTATACTATGCGTTTGTGCGAATGTATATTTTTGCTCTCCTTTTGATTGTGTTTTTGTTGAGGTTGTATACGTGGTTCACTGACTTTCCAGATGGTTTCTTTTTAAGGGGGAGAATTTTGCTCGGCTAGAAGGTGTAGGCTCCTCTGACTACGAGGATGACGATTATGAAGTGGATCATACTGACGGTGATTCAAATTCAACAAGAACTACTACATCCAAAAGACCTTCCAAAAAGACAGCTGGTAATACATATCAATATTCACTTATCATTTCATTGATAATATTGGAATTTATTTATCTGTCTTTAACTGTGATGTTAATTTATACATTAGCTGCAGATAACACAAATCCACCGCCTTTAATGGAAGGCGAAGGAAGATCGCTAAAAGTTCTTGGTTATACTCAACGTCAGAGAGCTTCTTTCCTTCAGACTTTAATGAGGTTACATTCTAGTTGTTAGTTTACGATTAGGTCTAGTCTTTCCGTAACCCTTACGTATTAAAGAGGGTTTTTTCATGGAAATGTTTGCAGTTTATCTCATTTGGTTAGTCAATAACAGGTTTGGGTTCGGCGATTTTGATTGGAAGGATTTTATTCCCCACATGAAGCAAAAGACTTATGAAGAAATCAATGAGTAGTGCTCTTATTTTCCATGAACATGTCTCATATTCTAATTTAGTTTTATTTTGATTACTGCAATTGTTATTTTATACCAGAATTTGTAGCTTTTCATATTAGCTTTGTTTTGTTGGGGGGAGGGGGCGGATTAGACGACATTTGGATACAAATATGACCAATGAGAACATTTAATGTTATAGTTTTGATAGTTTATTCCAAATATGACCCTACATTAAATACTCTTGGGGAATGGTGAGACCTACAGTGCAGTATGATATGGTTTTACCCATCACATGGTTAATTATATATTGTATCGTAAATCATTATTTGCGAGTGAATTTGATCTATATATTTTTAACAGGTATGGAATCCTTTTCTTATCTCACATTGCTGAAGATTTAAATGATTCCCCTACATTCTCAGGTGATAGATCCCTTATTCCTGTAGTATTCTCTTAGTACCATCTCTCCTATATTTTCAGTTAACTTATTTTTCCCTCCTGTTGAAACGTGTCTGCAGATGGTATTCCAAAAGAAGGACTTCGAATTGATGAAGTACTTGTTAGAATATCGGTTTTGTCATTGATAAGGGAAAAGGTAAGTTCTTGAAATAAACTTGCTGTATATTAGTTGCTTGTTTTTTGTATATTATTGTGTCATGATGCTTTCTTACTGCCCTCTCGCACTTGGTTTGACTGTTCATGTGTCCAATTGTTTCAAAATTAGAAAACTTTTACCTATAATTCCTTTCTTGAAATGATCATATAAATTTCCGGGCATAAGTTATATTTCATTAGCATCTGTTCTTTAGTTTGAATGTTAACATAGAATGCTTATGGAATTGTATCTGTATGTACTCACAACTCTATTAAACTATGCTCCCTTTCACTGTTGTGCATGCCATCTTTGTTCAAGTTAGTCAAGGACAGGGGACTACATAAGTTGATGTTATTCATAAAGACTAAAAATCTAATCATATAATTATAAAAGACATTGATTCTCTACTTACATTATTTCTACCATTCCTCCTATAAGAACTTGATCAAGACATTTGCCAATTGATTATTTGGATTATTAAACTGTTAAATAGTAAAGCTACCATATTTACATGACACTAGTAACCCATAACTATCCTATTTACATTAATTTTTACTATTATTATTTCCTTTAGTTGATGAATATGTTTTCCTCGTCTTCAAATATGGAATGACAGGTAAAATTTGCATCAGACAATCCTGGCACTCCACTTTTTTCAGACGACATCTTGTCACGATATGCAGGCTTGAGAAGTACAAAGATATGGAAGGAGGAGCATGATTTAGTCTTACTGCATGCAGTTTTGAAGTATGTCTCTTTCTTTTTGTTTTTGTTGACAAAGTGTCTCTTAATAGATATAGGCAATTGCATTGCCTGTTTCCAAAATGTCGTTGTGTATGTGTGTCTACGTATGTTACCCTCCATTTATTTCATTTAATGAAAAAAGATTTTGAATGTTTTTGCTTTGTTTTAATCTTTATAGGTTATTTTTATTTAATGTAATCTTCTAACATAGTTCTTTTCTGTTAAGGCATGGATATGGAAAGTGGTCAGATATTGTTGATGATAAGGATCGGAATATTCAGAAAGTCATCTGTCAGGAGTTAAATACTCCCTTCATAAATTTACCATCGCTAGGACAAGTTGGCTCTCAAGTGAAAAATGGTGCAAATATGCCAAATCTGGAATCCCCTTTGAACCAGTCTAGGGAGAATAATGGTAGCGCTGCAGCAGTTAATGGAGCACATGGCTCTTGTGGTGCTACGAGCCAAGAAGTGTTGCATCAACTGTCCGATCTATTATTGCAATTTAGAAACATGCAGAGAAGACAAATTGATTTCATAAGAAAGAGGTTTCCTCTCTTGGAAAATTGTCTCAATGATGAATACTGCCAGAAAGAATACTCTGTAAGTGCATTAATGTTTCATGTCACACACAATCTTTTTAATACTTTATTTATTTCTCTTTGGAATAGACAGGATTGAGTTTGAAAAGGTAGTTGGACTATATATTTGTTTTGTTTCATTTCCAATTATTGTCATCAATTATCAACTTGGATTCAATTCTTAATCGTAGCTATAAATGCTCATGTTTAACTGGCATGGTTTGTTTTACACATAGGGTAGATCATGTAGTACAATACAAAGCATGATTGGTCTTTGAAGAGATTTGCTTCATTTGCTTGTGATCAGACTGACCAATGAACTTTGTCTGCAGGACAAGATGAAAGCAACGGCGGAGACCTATCTAGAACCTCGAAATGAACCTACTCAAACCCAAACGATTTATCAACTGCCTCAAGTTGAAAAAATAAGTATGAATTTGTATCTCTGATGATAATATTCGAATATATTTTCTGTATGTCATTTTGTGCTTCTTTTTTTTTCTTTGAAGACCTTTTCTCGCATTTTTCCTTTGCTATTTGCATACCCAAATCAAATATTTAATTGTAATTCTTCCATTTTATGTAGCTTCAGAAGAATTATCTATTTCTGCCTGTGACAATGATCCTAATCGGTCAACACTGCCTCATCTTTACAATGAGGTAAAAATGTGTTTGTATTGTCTCTCTTCAGCTGTGCTTTATATATGAATGATGACTGCATGATACAATAATGGTAGGAAACAGTTATATGCCGAGTAACTTTATCAATTATATTTCCCTCTGTATTGACAGATGTGCAATGATGCGGCGAAAAATACTGAGGATTTGTTTCATACATCGATGTCCAGAGAACAGACAAAACTAGAAACCATTGTTGGACTTGTCGACAAAATTTTGACACCAAATCAATCCGCTTCTGATAATTGATCAGTTGTCATACCATTGTAGGCAGATATTATATCACCTTTCAGCATATACATAGTTGTATTTTATATATACTCCCTCTATTCAAATGTTTGTTTGTTTTTAAGTATTTTAACTTTGTTACAAAACTTTGAATGTTTTAGATATCCAGTATATATATTTATCATTTTTCTAAGTATACCATTTTTTTCCTCAAAAGGAATTCAATGCACTTCATTAAAAATTAAGGATTCAATTCAATATAAAGTTACTAATAGTGCTTCATTTGCAAGAGAATGAGTCACGCTATTCATAATCAAGTTGGGAAAAGATGAAAGAATGGAGACAATCACCACTGATCATTCCAAAATCCCAAACAGAGTTTAGGATGATTAACACTTAGTGCCACAACTTAGAATAGTCTGCTTCCACAATTAGGAGATAATAAGGAAAGTATTCGATCCTAACAGAAATAAAGTCACCCTCATGATCCCTCAAAGACATACCGAAGCCTGTATGACCATCAAAAAACACAACATCCATGGTTTAAAGTTGAGTTATGGTATGTCGACAGTTGTAACATGCATGGTAGAGAAACAACTTAAGACAATGTGGAATCTGCAGATTCTAGATAAGATTCCAATACCTAGCAATATGAAGATCAATTGTGTCCTCAAAATGAGCTATCTCCAAAAAAAAATTCTTATAATTAAGACATAAGGTAGTTAAGAATAAGATGATTGTCTAAATTTTTTTAATTTAATCATACTTGAGTTCCTCAACTTACCGTCTATATTCTATATGGAATCGAGATCCACCTTGGGTCAACCAAGAGTGACATGGAGATTGGATTTCTAGAAGACTAAGGGGATGTTTGGAACTACGTTGTTTATGTATTTAACATGTGTCTCAACGATGTTACAAGTTGTAGCTTCATGATAAACGTATGGTGAACGACACGATTTTAGGATAAAAACATCTTCAATGAATAGTTCCTTCAAAAAACATCTTGAACGAATAAAGTTATAATTTTATCTAAAGAGTGTACAGTAACAACCAAGTTCTTGGATTCCGCTACATAAATCAAACAAAGCGTTAGTACATTTGAGAAAATAAAATATAATCTATGATATAATAGTACCAACGCTTTGTTTGATCTTTCTTTCCTGTTTTGAAATTTTATTGTAAAATTTCCCTATATTTATATTTTGTTTCCTTGTTTCAAAAAAATTATACAAGACACGTTGAAAACTTTTTTTTCAGTACAAATCTTTGAAAATCTTCCAAAATAAAAATAGACTGAAAATAACTCCAAATTATGGTCAAGTGGTAAAAATCCATGTCTTGGACGTGGTGGTCCCTATGTTCGATCTATGCTATTGCATTTGGAGTGAGGTATATGTAAATACATTTGTAAGTGCTCTTTGAGCCCTAAGATCTTCGCTGTATTAGATTGGGGCACCATCACATCCTCTTAGTATAGAGGCACACAATATTGATTTCACTATCCTCCTAGTCATATATAATATACATGGTTGTTGGAACATGTAAACATCAGAAGCAAAATATTTACATTCCACAAGCTACCATACAAGAATTGCTAAGACAAAACGAAATAGGAAAAATGATCATAAGTCAATATATTCTAAATATGAAAATCCAATTATTTATAGTAACGATCTTATTCTCGCTTCTTGCTTTTGGACCACTATCAAATTAGCAAGAAAAAAGAAAGCATGTCTACACAAAAAAGAAATTGTATCAGCTCCATAAAGTACTTGGAAATAATTTAAGAGAAAGTTTCAACCCTTGAAAAGACAAAACTTGGAAAAGAGATATGTGAAGACTTGTCACAGTCTACAAAATTCATCAACAAGCATGACTTGATGCATATTCTAATCTTGCCGCGGCATTGATGTCCCACCAGAGAAATTTGCATATAATTGTTTCTGCATCCGAAATAATTAATTATCACCAAGCAATATAGTAAAATGGATCATAAGTTAAATGCATCGGAAATTTTTATTAAAGACTAAAAGAATGTTGTCATCACACTGCATAAATTTTATTACCGGTTTGATCATGACTCTTATGACGTCCTCAAGCGAATCAACCTCATTAGAGACGTGGCTATTTCCAGCCTTCACCTGGTTATTCATCATATATACCTCATGTGGTTTCAATGACGGAACTTCATGTAACTCCGCAAAACGATCACAATAATTATTGTCCATGTTTCCTTCTGGTTCAATAGCATTCAGAACATGAATCATAGAAGGGCCTACTGAATTACCAACCACATGAGAAGGATGGTAACTTCCATCATGATTGTTATGGTTATTATCCCATCCTTGAAATGGCACATTATTAGAACTGTTAAAAATAATACCTTGTGAGTTCATGTTATATGTAGGAGGCATAGCAGCAGCATGGACAAAACCTTCTTTTGGAAGGTAAGAGTTTGTTTCAGGTAATTGCAGCATAGGGCTTGACCAAATGTCATTGCACCTTCTTTTTTCAAGTAAAGGATGAGAAAACTGTGAATGCTGAGAGTCTACAGAAGGAAACGGCATTCTTTGAACATCATTCAGATTGGAACGAGCTATGGCCGATTGAAACCTAAGATGATCCCCTGTTGAGTTGTTCAAATTATGTGCAGGAAATCCATGCATATTGACACTACTAGCAGGAGTGTTCAATCTACTACTCATACCACTAGATGGAAAGGATCTGAAAGCACTGTTATTATTATGAAACTGTCTAGGGTCAATAAATGGCTGCACATGTGCACCAACTCCACTGATATAACCCATTCTTGAATAGGATTTATCAGAATCATTACCCAAATCTTCTGCCATACTAGCTTGTTTTTTCAGATAGAGTCTGTATTTCTGCAGAAATTTCAAAAAAAATGTAGTAAGTTTTCCTAAATAAAATGCTTATAAACTACGTAGCACGTACACTTCAGGTTGAAGGCTGTCTAAATTCTGACACCGACGTGGTTACATTTAATTTAAGGAAAATACTTATATGGTCACAATGATTTGAGCACATCATTTTGGCGCACACGCATCAAAATACATATCATTTAATTATTATCAAGATAAACATTTAATTATTTTTTCTCTCTACCTTTTTTGAAATATGTGAGTGTGCCCAGGTTTTATGCCGAAATGGTTGTGATCATCTAAGACTCTCTTCATTTAATTATTTTAAGTTTTTAAATTATTAGCAATGTCAAGGTGTTAGTGTCATGTTTGGTATCTGTGTCGGTGTTGTGATTCATAGCTCCTAATGCTAAATATAAGAGATAAGAAAAATACCTGGAGATGGCTGGCCACATTCTCCCTTGTAAGGTTTTCATCATCCATCAAGTCAAGGATCTTTTTCGGCACAGCCTCTGCAAGCAAAATAGCAACTATAATGAGAAACACAGTTCTGTATAGAAAAACTTCATAGCATGGCTAAAACATAAGTAATGATCATGACACTAATCTCAACATTTAATTGCTATAACCTACTCAAATTTCTTGATTAAATGTGAACAAATAAAGAGGAATATAACAATTGATAAAAGTTATGATGACAATTGTTTTTGCGCGTTGAAGATCGAGGGAACAACATACTTTCAAAGCCTAATTGTTTAACAGCAGCAAGAAACTTGCGGTGTAAGTCAGCAGACCAAACAACTCGAGGCTTCTTCTGTGCCATCGAATCATCATTGTCACGATCATCCTCATTCTCATCCTCATCATCATCTTCGTTCTTCTCCTTCCTTTTTCTAGATGGCTTTTCATTTTGATCGAAATTTCCTGTCCGAGCTGAATCGATTCCATTTCCACTATCAGAATTAGGCGCGTCAAGATTGCTTCTTTTGCTAGTTTTCTTCTTCCTGACTACATGTTGCCAAATCATTTGTACCTCCTTCAATGTAACAGGTTTCAGCAGATAATCACAAGCACCATGATCAATTCCTTTCATCACCATCTTTGGATCGTCATTCGCAGAAAACACTGAAATCAAACGCTTTGTAATCAAAACACTTAATAACTTGATATGCATGGATCAATAACATAAGATTGAAAAATTGCATAACTTACTTATGACAGGTAGGTCCATCTCAAGTCCAACAAGCTCAAGAAGCTTAAACCCATCCATGTCTGGCATATGAACATTGCTGATTACTAGATCAAAATTGCTTTTATTTTCTCTCAACAAGTTCAGTGCTGTTAGTGCACTTTGAGCAGTGGTTACTGCAACAAATAACCACAACAAAAATTATGAAAAAATTCAGTACAACCACATCACAAAATCTATGATATGTTTATTCAAAAAAAAAAAAATATGATAAGTTAATTAAAAATAAGAAATCTAATCATTGGAAAAAGAATTGCATGACAATCTGCATCTAGTGAATCCAACAATTTGGATGCAATTAAATCTTTGAAATCCAAAAAATAATATAAGATCACAAAAGATTGGACACAAGAATTTTCTTTGTCAAAAATAAAAAGATTGGACACAAGAATTTTTAAAAAATTGAGAACTTTAAAAACCAAATCATGTGCAATCTCTAAAAGAATATGATCGCTCAAATATAGGTCAAAAATAATTTAGTTGAACCTAAACAGCATCAAAGAAAATTTAAAAACTAATCTATTTGATTCATAAAAAATTCAACATTGGATCAACTTCACTGATAATAATCTATAATCTAGCACATACATAAAAACACATATTTGTCAAAATAGATAATTTGTCACAACAAAAATCAAAATAAACAAACAAACTAACTAAATCAATTTGACAAATTCAAGTTTACAAAAAAAGTAAATGTTAATGTTATCATTCAAATTACAGTACCTAGGCCAAAACAATCAAAAGAACAAAATCAAAAACCTATTTTAAATATTTCAAAAAAAAAAAAAAAAAAAACATACCATGGTATTGACACCTTTGGAGAAGTCTCTCCAAAATCTTGAGACATGTTCTATCATCATCGACGGCAAGAACACGCATTCCAATAGGAAATTGATCATTCATCTTATGAAACAAAAGAGAAAAAGTGTTTTTTAAGAAAAATTTTGTTGACAAAGAAAAATAATAATTCAAAGATATAATAACTAAAGAATCTTAAACTACATATATATGTTAAAAAAAAACAAAAAAGAAGGTACCATGAAACTATGGAGAGTGAAAAGTGAAAAAACGTGTGACCAAAAAGATGAATTATATTGGTGATTATAAACCTTTCTTTCTTGTTAAATACCAGTCAAGGGAGAACAAAATCATCAACTGAAAAGTGAAATTTATACGATGTAAAAAGAGATTAAATATTTTTTTTTATAGCGTGATTGATTCTTTCTATTATTATGATCACCAAATATTAAGGATGTTTTTACTTCTTTTGACATGATTAAGGATGTTTTATTTTCAACGTGTATCTTTTCTTTTGTTTGAGAAAGAGTATCTTTTTATTTACTTTGTTGATTCTTATTTTCCGAAAAATATGTCTAATGATTTCTTGCCATAAATATTTGACGATGTAATTAGGAAAGAATTTCAAATATTTTCCAAATATCACTAAAATTTACTCTCTTTTCTTTATAGCTCACGGAAATTACTTTGTTTCTTTTGACTGCTCATGGAAATTTACTTTGAACATCTAGAAATATTTTTTTTAAGGAATCTAAAAAATTATTTGACTAGTCGAAACACCGCACCAACATTTTTATCCGCTTTTCTAATGCAATTAATTATATATGGTTAAATATTGTTTTTTTTTTACGAAAGGCAACTCATTTCATTTCATTCAAAATATTAGAGTGAATATAATCGGGAGAATGATAGATAATATTGGAACTTCCCTAGGGTTAAGCTCAGTTGGCAGGGACATGCATTATTATATGCATGGGTCGGGGTTTGAACCACGAACACCCCACTTATTCACCTTGTAAAAGGAGAATTCTAGCCACTAGGCTACTTGACCAAAAACAAACAAAAAAAGATAATATTGGGACTAACATGTAATATAGACGCTCGAGCAAGGTTATGAGCGACTGTATTAGCTATTCTCCTAACATAAGCTAGGGTATAGCTAGCATTAGATAAAAGCAAAGTCCTGCAATTAGAGAGTAAACTTCCTAGTTCATTCATATAAGATCTATTATTAAGGACTGCATTCACTGCTAGTTGACAATCACTTTCGAATACTACTCGATTCAGGCCAAGTTCAAGAGCAATTTGGAGGGCTTGTTGTAGAGCGGTAGCTTCACACTCAGCTGCAGATGTAAAAGAAGGAAAAACCATATAGTTAGTGATAAGTGTCAAAAAGGAGTTAAATAGACTGTATATTTTAGGTACTTTGATTACTTGGTTTGCAAGTTATCCTGCGAAAAGCTCACAAATACTGAAGAATCATTCAATTATGCTTTTCACATCTAACGCCAACTCTTTGTAGGAAAATACACGCCTGAACACTCTAGAAGCAAGAAAACATGAAGAAATGTAAAGGACAATTTTTCGAAGATCAAAGGAACAAAATAGGCATAATTACCAGTTTACTGGCCATGGCGAGTAAGTTTACCAGTTTACTGGCCATGGCGAGTAAGTTTACTTGCGAGGCGAGTAAGTTTACCAGTTTACTCGCCATGGCGAGTAAGTTTACTTGGGAGGCGAGTAAGGCGGTCTAACCCTCAGAGCTGACGTG
>Ga0228710_1007941_pt1 | contig 15453 bp, 6 predicted proteins | sample MedpolnodulmetaG_FD_177995 | JGI IMG/M metagenome (GOLD analysis project Ga0228710, IMG submission 177995) | Root nodule microbial communities from Medicago polymorpha collected in Santa Monica, California, United States - pink nodules | ecosystem: Host-associated > Plants > Roots > Nodule...
AGAAAGTGCACAAACCTTAGAAAGAGGAGCATGGATTATGCCTTCCTTCTCCTTGGGAGTCCCTATGACCAATGCCCAATATCTTTGATATGTAGCTTCACATGCATCATTCCAAGCCTAAAATAGACCAGGGAGAGTTAAAGTTCAAATGGAAAAATAAAATTGTTGTTGAAAGACTGGATACTGCATTCACAAGCTAAATGATGTGTATGAAAACAGCAGTTAAATACTTCGTGTAGAAAAGGCACCTTACAAGAAGATTTTGCATTGTTTGTGTTACTGAATAACCATTGAAGGTGAGATACACTATCTTTTGTTCTCCCCATTAAAAGGATGCCACTGGTCTCTCTGTCAAGACGGTGAACCTGAAAAAACCAACATAAGAATTGATTTGATAGGACCCAGACTGATCTTAATGACCAAGAACTTTTGTATCTGATAGTTAAAGACTGAGATGGCAACCATGCCCCTATCTGATAGTTAATGACCAAACTCATCTCCTACTACAGACCCGTTTAATGGCCCTATGCCCCTATCATGTTTAGTCTTGTAAATAAGCAGTAAGCACCAACCATTTCTATAGCACTTTCAGAGTCCAAAATAGAATTGAGAGGCAGATTGAACAAAGGAAACCAAATAAAACCAATTGTCCTATTTTGTAATTATTAGTGAAAAATGAAATAAAACACAGATACCTCTATCCAAACAAGGTGCATGCCCAAGCCCACAAACAATACAACTAATAATCAAATTACTCTTCCAATATCTTAATTTTTATAAATTTCAAGAATTTTTTTATGGAGATCAATTTATGCACAAGGGTAATTTACCATAAGAACCAAAGACTTTTCCTAGTAAGTAGGGTAACCTTCACAAATCAAATGGTGCCTTTATGTTTGGCTACATTGATCTCCGGACAATTACTCTTTTACCGAAGTATGACTCGTGAGTTGATGCCATATGTAGTCATCACATTTCTTGTATATCCCAAGTTCTTATTCTTATAAATAATGAATGTTTTTCTACTCCACTCATCTAGCATTTTCTCAGACCTGGTCGTTTTATTAAACAAATTGGAGAGCCAAGTTATATTAAACAAATTGGAGAGCCGAGTAATATCTCTCTCTCCTAGACATTCACAAAATTCAGCAGATTTTAATCTTTTATCATTTAGTTAAAATGGAAGTGTCAGCATAGCTATACGAGCAAATATTCATATGGCGCATGATGATTCATTTAGCTGCAAATGTAAACCAAATTTTTTGCATATAATAGCAATGTCAATGATGTATAAAAGATTAGTTTACCAGTTTAGGACCCTCGTCATAATCATAGGACAGTGCTGCAGCTGCCAATGCATCCATGCTATTATGAACTGGAAGATTCCCCTAACAAGATCATCAGCAGGAAATCAAAATCCCAGAGCAAACTCAAACTAAGTGAATTTCTAGAAATGTGAAAAAGACATTCAGACCTTAACCGGCAATTTCGGAGGTTTATTCAGAATAATAATCGCAAAGTCCTGAATAGGCAATGAATACAAGATATTGAAATGAACTGAATAATAAGAAGAGTAACAAAAGCTTATTAAAAATGCGGTGTAAGATGAAAGACATACCTTGTACATGACAAGCCTCTGTAGATACTTAATTTCATCGGCGTTTGGATATAGGGTTCCACTTGGTATAGCATCATATCTTCTGGAAATCCTAGTTTCAGCAATTGATACTGGGACATGAACTCTGGACCCAGGTTTCATGACGTCATTGGGTCTAATCTGTAGTTAAGCTGCATAGTTATAGTATTATTAAACCTAAAACACATACAGAGACGAAATGGCGATAGATGTAAACATGAAATACCTTCCGCATAGGTTTCATCAGCTCTTTATTCTGAATCAAAGAGTCATCAGCAATCAGGTCTTCCATTTGCACCTAGAATAGGAAATCATCAGGTAATGAACTTACACTAGTGGTTAACGAGTTTTGACTCAGAAACAGTAGATACTTACTAGACCCTCCCTGAAATGTGACTCAATGACAGAACCGGATGCGCCCTTAAAGTAATACTTAATCCAGTTGACAGCAGTAACACGATGAGGGTGAGAAGGAAAAGGAGGCAACGATAGTAGTTGTCTAGGTTTGGGAGCATCTTTGGGCACATCCAAGCGAGCAATGTTGTTAGAAACTCTGATTACTTTATCAACTGAAACGGGCCTCGGGGGACGAACTCTAGAGTAGTGCCTCTGCCTCACAATGAATGACCACCCACTGTTATTGCTCATCCGTTTCAACATCTGTCCAATTGTTAGACATTACATATTGGTGTGGCTAAAATATCAAGGAAAACAAATTGATTAACTTACCTGACAAGAGGCGAGAGAAGAAGAGAATTTTTCTAGTCACACCCCCGTGTAATTCTAACCACACCCAAATTAACTTAAAAAATTAAAACTGATGTTCACGTATTCTACGTGAGATTAGTTCACGCTTGATGTAGAAATTGAAACACACAACAATGGCATGAATTGAAATGCTTCGAGAAGAACTGTTTTGGAATGAAGGAAGGGTTTTCAGTTGGGAGAGGAGAGAACAATTTCAAAGATTTTGGGTGAATTGGGAATTAAATTTTAGTTAAGGGTGTTTTTGTCATTTATGGATGTAAGCAGAGTAATAATGGGTGTGGCTGCTATAAACAACATTCTAAGTAAATTTTTTAAAATAAATTTTAAACTTACTTTTTTTCATCCGATTAGAAGAAATGATATATGATTGTCTAACTTTAATTAGTTTGAATAGTTCTCAAAATGTTGTTACTATGGTTCAATTGATTACAAAATAATTTGATGATCATAATTGAACAATAATTTGATTAAAATAATGTTTTAAATTGAGTTGTTATTTAATTAGAAAAAATGATAAACTTTTTTTTAAAATAATAAATTATAAACCTTTATTGACCAAAGGTTTATCCAATCATAGTTAACTTCTAATACTATAGTTTATTTGATCGGTGTAATACTCAAAGTATGGTGATTATAGACTTAATCAACAACTAACTTTTTTTTTTTTGAGCAAATCAACAACTAACTTGATTAAAATAAAGTTTGAAGTTGCATTTTAATCCAATTAGAAGAAATATTTGTTGAACAAAACCATAATTAACTAGGTAAGTAAGATAAAACTTATTATAATTCAGTTGATTAGTGTCATGGTCAAATAAGCATGATTATAAACATAATGAACAAGTAAATTGATTAAAATAAAGTTTTAAATTGAGTTTTCATTCATTTTAAAGACAGAATCCGTAAAGAGGAGCGGCGAGCCGATTTAAACCTCAACCATTATCCTAGAAACCTATTCTCCTAATATTCATCCAGAAATCAATGACAAGTCCCAAAGACGAGACTAAGTTTAAAAAAAGTTGTAACTTGTGAAAAGGGAAAACAACATCTTATCTATTTTTAATGTATTGTACATAACATCTTACGGGTACAAATAAAAATTTCTTATTCGCAAGACAATGAAACTCCTAGTTGGAGCCATCTGCCCGAGTTCATATGGAGGAAATAAAGACTCCCTCTTAACTCGACCCTGTTTCTAAACTGTTAGGTTATAATGGAGTGACGAAATAAATCAAACCTTCTAAGTCGATCCCGTTCTTAAAGGTTAGGCTATAATGGATAGGTCAAAGAAATCAAACTTCCTAATTCGACATCGTTCTTAAACATTTAGGCTATAATGGACAGGTCAAAGAAATCAAACCTCGTAAGTCGACCCCGTTCTTAAACGTCAACATTCATTAACTTCAAAAGAAGAAAAATATTTGCAAGGACCACGAAGGGTGACTTTAAGAAGAAACTAAAGCCTTCCTTTTTCAATGATTCCAACAATATACTAACATTTTTACAGGTCTTTTTTCGTAGTAGTTATTCTTCTTAAAAAAAATCAATAGTAATTATTTTTGAAATATATACATTTTTTGGAAATTACTTCGCACAACAAAATATATATATATATATAACCCCCGCAACGTCTTAGGGAATTACACTAGTTAACATTAAAAACACGAAATAACAACACCTAAACATAAGTATCAACACCTAAAAAAACATGAAATAAATAAAGAGTAAATTACACTCTCGTCTCTTAAGAGAAGCTTGAATATACACTCCTCTCCCTTAAAAAGTAAAATTTATACCCCCCTATAAGATGGTTGAATTACAACCCCATCCCTTAATAATTAAATATGCACTACACTTAAATCTATTTTAACATAAATATTTTTATGATATATACTAATTTCGAACCACCATTTAAGAAAAATAAATTCATTTCTTTATAATTTAAATGTCAATGATAATTAAATTTAAATACTTTGCTATTGAGTCTATAATTTAGAGTATAAAATTAACTTTTAAATAACCATGTTTTATTGTCTTTAGTAATTTTTCACATATTTTAATTTTATTTTGGGTTGTTTCATATTTTATAATAGGGTTTAAAACTACATGTTAATGAAATTGTGAATAAAAGATAGCGTAAAATATGTATTCAAATTTTGATTATATTAAAATAAACCAGCAATACTATTTTTTTTTCCGAAGTGTGTTTGATTATTATTTTTTTCAAGATTATTAGAAATAAAAAAAAATATTGAGGGAGTAAAGTGTAGATTTTAACATAAAAGGGGAGATGAATGCAATTGAAGCTTCTGTTAGGGGAGGGTAGTGAAAAGTTTTCTGATATGTTTTGAATAAAAAGGAAGGAGAGTGTATATTTTAACATAAGAAGGGAGAAGAGTATATTTCAAGCATCTTTGAGAAGAGGTGAGTGTAATTTACTCATAAATAAACTAAGCTACTTCATTTTGTGTAATTGCTATTGCATAAGTTAATCTTTACTACATAAATATTACTCCAGTGACAACCTAGTACATAACATTAAATTTGTTTGATAGAACTTGATACTCTTGGTAAGATCTCAAGTATTGAGTTGATTGAAAAATGAAAGAACAGAATTATACACTATGTCCTTTGCATTGAACCCCATAATGTAGTCAGCATGAGCATAATCTTTCACAAATTGAATACTTCTCTTATCAACATCATGGAACTTAAGCCTATCAAGTAAATTTTCAACGTCACGAACATCAGAAAGTGCATCTTTACCTCCATAGCTAATGAAGAGAGGTAGATCATGTGGAATGTTGGATAGGTTATATATTGGTGGGAATATTTCTCCATAGTGCATTATGTTATAATCTGGTCTTACATAATTGAATTTTGCTAGAACCCCTCGTCTAACAACTGCATAGTTAAAAAAAAATCACAATACAAGCTTCCTTAGTTAGTAATACCAATAATAGAATCTGAGTCTTAACTATTACTATGAACTTTTGATCTTATACTCTAGTTGCTTGAATTGAAAATAGGGAGTTAGGACATAATGGTCCGTTTCAACCGATTGAAAGAAAATACACCAACAAATAAAGATATCCAATTATAATTGGAATATTTAAAAGATTTAATCTATATACGAAGTAAGTATGAAGAGTTATTACATACAAATGTAAAATCTTTTTACACTATGGATCAATTATATAATCCTTAAACAATTAATAATGTTTTATTTTTATCAGTTTTTGCATGATGGTGCATATAAATTGATTTGTATTTAAAAAAACTCAATTTGTGATAATTAAACTTTTTTTTGACAAATTTGTGCAAATAAAGATTAAGAAACCAAAATAACACAATAATCATGAGTTAAATAAGTAGAGGTGAAAATCTTACTTTGGGCCAAGTGCACCATGTTCTTTGTTGATGTTGATTGAGGTTCATTCATCAAGAATCGTTCAACAGTTGAAGAATTGAGACAACAATTTTTACCTGAATTGGTTGCATTTACGTATAAAGTCAGAAAATTAATATAGTATAAATATTTATTGGTCAAAATAAATATTTGGGCAAAGAGTTAGACCAGTTAATGCAGTCATCAAGTCGTAGCAATCAATTCTAGGATCAGCACAGAGAGACTTCAGAAAGGCATCAACAGGTATACTATTCAAGCAAAAAAAAAACATTTAATAATATATAAAATATTAATTGGGGAATTTTAAATTTAAGGGACAATTTTTTATGTCACATTGGACCTTACCCTTTAGGATTAAATTCTGCTAGACCAAATAGTGTAGTGATCTGTTTGGCAAAGAAAAATATATATATAAATTAGCTAAGACCTTTTTTTGTGTATAAAATTATAGCTTATTGAAGGCACGTTTGAGTGTCCGACACCTATTAGTGTTCGAGAGAAATAATGTTCGTCTTTCACTTGGTAGTATAGATGAATAAATTAAATTAAAGAGTAATAAAGTAGTATTTTTATGTACCTCACCAATAAAGGATTTGGCTGCAATAACACCAAGTGCAGTGTTCATGTGGCTTAGATAAGCAATAGGGCTCAATAAAGCTGCTGATTTCAGCTGGTTAATCAATTTTCCTTCAGAGAAGGAAGCTAAAGCTATCAAAGTACCCTGCCAAACACAGCCTTCAAGTTTTAGACAAATAGAATAGTAAAAAAAGGGTTCAAATATCATAGTTAGTACATTTGTAATGTCAAAGTAACTTTTATGTAAAAAAGTAAGTAATGGAGTACCAGAGAATGACCAACGTAATTAATCTTCTGCCCTGTTTGGCTGAACACATAATCAAAAACAGCAGGTAGATCATAAGTAACAAGTTCGTCCCAAGACCAATTCCAAAAGGCCTGTCATATTTACACATAAAGTGTCAATTAATAAATGGTTTTCTTTTTCTTTTTTGACAGAGAAAATTTATGTATTAGAGAAGGTACACTCTCATGTAAAGCTAGAAGATACACTAATCTCATTAAGGATTTATTGCATTATAGGGTTTTTTTGGCATCAAATAATCAAATAAATTTAGTACTTAAAAAAACATTTTCCAGTCTACTTTATTTCTAACAGTTTTAATTTGTAACAAGCTAACAATAAAATTGGTCTTCCTACAAAAAACAATAAAATTATTCTCAAATACTTAAACTGGTCTCTCAATAATAAATATCATTTGGATCATTAACAATTTCAAGTATTGACAAACTTTGTCATTTCTTATGTTAATTTCAATCAGAAGCAAATTTAAATAAGTAGTTGGATTAAAATATAATGAATTTCAATTAAATTTCAAAATCTGTATTACCAACTAGAGATATTTTAAAAAAAAATTAGTTTGACTTGTATTTTAGGTCAAATTAATATTTTCATTTTTTCATAACCTCATGTTTTTTTGTTGGAGACCATTTAAATATTTAGCTCCAATTTCCTTCAAAATAAGCACAAACAAACAAAACATAAAATATATTACTCCCTCTGTTCTTAATTATAAGCAAATTTGACCTTTTAGATTCATTCAATTAAAAAACCATAAAAACATACTGGGTTAGAGGGGTCCAATGAGACATGTCGGCGACTATGTCTAGTTCCTCTGGTGTTAGCAATCCAAACATCAAAACCACGATCTGCTAGAATTAAAGGCAAGTCTTGTTCTGGAGGGTTCATAAGCCATGTCATACCATCCTGCACCCACGTTGTATTATGTTCAGATAATACTATTACATGCACAAAAACACATACTCCTATACTATTACTATTACATTAATTAGAGGACCCATATATACATACATTCCTTTGTTTTTGGAAGAAACAACAAAACTTGCCTACTATTGTTGCAGGGCTTCATCATAATCTAGGTCTGTATATTTGGGACACTATGACTACTCCATGTCTGACCACGTAATAATGAAGACCGTAATCGGTGATTTCTAAGTACAAGGTTTTAGTGGCCAGTATCACATTGCATATGAATGATTAATTAAAATGTTGAATGCATAAAAAAAAGACTCATGTGTGAACCCTCGGGTCACAAATATAAACAAAAATTCATGTTTTTGATTCATTCAATAAATGATGTATGTGATCTTTATTGTAAATAACATTCATCATTTATTGAATGTAAAATATGATTTTTTTTCTTATATATATGATCGGAGGGTGTATAGAGCATTAACATGTTGCTTCTAGTGCTCCTCTAAATTTCCCAACATGATTTATTTGATTTTTTTATTGAAAAACTTTGATTAATTAATTAGGAAACGCACACTTTTTTTGTTCTAGTTGGTAAAATTCACATTTTTTAACGGAAATAAGTGAGATGATCGGGGTGGATACGCACACTTTTATGTAAGGTTATAGAGAACCGTCAATTTATTGAGAATTTATAATTAAGTTGTTGAATTTTGAATTAGAGCACATATCACAAATATTACTCAATTTTTATTAAAGGTCATGTTAACGAATGTCTCTAAAGCACTCTTTTTGAACATCCGAAGTTAGAAAACTATTTTTAAAAAAGTTTAAATATTTCAATTATCAATACATTGAATATACAAGTTTTCATGAAAAATTATTATCTAAAACCCTTAAAAAATGTCCGATGACATTCGTTAACATTTCAATAACAGATCATTTTATCGTTAAACAAGTTATCTTCAAAACGAAGCTACACGTTTTATTCTGGTGGTGCTAGATGAGCATCAACATTGAAAGTACACCAAACCACCAATACATTTAACATGTTGGTGCTTTATATTGGGTGAAATTCTCCATGCCACATCCCATAAACAAGACATTGTATCCTTACGAGTTGAACTGTGCAGTTATTAATGTGAGAAAAGGACAGATTTCACCTCCAATAAATCAAGGGTTATATCACTAAATAATAAGATTCCTATTTATTGGAAATTTTTTTAGTAGATTAAAAATTCTGATGGTAGAAATAGAATCATCATCAATTTGACACCATGATTGATGTTTGTCGAAGAATAACACAAAAATATGAAAGTTGCTTTAAAAGTCATAATTAATGAAGCGTGATAGTACTGTTTTTTTTAAAGAATTTACTTGAGTATTTGTTGGACAAAATTCAGGTAGTGTAACACATTGACCGTGAATTTAAAAATATAATTATAAAGTAGGATATATGTGTCCGGTAAAATAGTATATAAGGTTATGTGGGTTGTGAAAGAACCAACAAATTATTTTAAATTTAAAATCAATTAAAAACTTTAATCCACATGTGCCAAAAAAAAAAAACTTAATCCACATGATTTACTATAATATATAAGTTTTTCTTACTGAACATGATGTATAAAGATAAGATTTAGATATATTGTTAGGATTTAATGGAAAAATATGCATTGATATAGAAAAAAATTGAGTCCATCAAATTATCATACTCAAGTTGTTATTTAACTCTCAATCATTGATAAATACCGGATAAATTTATATTAGAATTTTGACTGGAATAACTATTAATAAGTTTTACTTATTTTCCTAACAATCTTCATATTATCAAAATCTAATTCTAAAAGAATGGATGAAAGTGTTAAGATAAGAAAATTGAATCATGAGATGAGGCCATATGTAATTTTTCTCTTATATATTGTGGATGAAAAACAAGAAGAAATGATAACAAATTCCCTTAAGGCACTTATTATGAAGTTAAAAGAAAAAATTTTATCTTTGAGATTGATGTATTCAAAATATTGAAACTTGAAAAATTATTTTTTTTTACATAAAATTTATCAATTATTTTTATTTTAAAATCTTTAATAAATATCCTAAGAGCATTTGTATCTTTTTCTCAATTTTCTATAATTTAATATTTCTTTTACACCAATTTTTAGAGAAAGGGGACAATCTTTCTTTTTTTTTTTTTCTTTCTTGACTAAAAAACAAAGCTTTTTGTGGCATAATGTAACAGACGCGGAATTCCGCACTTTTTGTCACCATGTTAAAATATGGAGTTTGGTTAGTGGTTCACACACACTTAATCATCACAAGTAATGATACATTCATACTTGAAATTGAAGTTTATATTTTTTATTTATTTTGTTAAAGTGAAATATAAATAATTTCAATATGTAATAATTTTTTCATTTTTCTAATAGACCTAATGTTTTGAATTTTTTTCATACCAATTATAGCTTTTCTTAATGAGTATGTAGGATAATTAAAATTGTGTAGATAAATTTCTTATCCATAAAAAAATTAGGAAATTTTTTTCATCTTCTAATGCTAAAAGCTACCACAGGAAAAAGAAAAAAGGAAAGAAAAAAAAGTTACAAAAACAGTGGAATGTGTGCATTGCGTGCATTTTATTATATTTTTGGATATGCATTGCATGCATTTTAATTACCAACTTACCACCAATACTCCATGTTGTAATATCACTGGTTGTTTCCTAGTCCCACCGTTTCTAACTTCACCTCTACCTTCTGGGATCCTTTGCAGGCTCAAAATGTACCCATCTTTAGTTGTAACCTGAAAAAGTTATGATTGCAACACAAATCATTCACATGTTCAACACCATTGCAAAATCACATTCTAATTTGTTGTGCAACATTGTAAAATTAGGTGTTTATCCCTTGCAGTTGTCCAACATATCCAGCTAAATCTTAATTATTGAAAGAGAAAACTATATTCAATGAGTAGAATTTAGCTGGACAAATTGGACGACTACAATAGTCGTCCCACTTATTCAATAAGATTTGGCTGAACCAATTGGACATGTTGGACGTATCCAACCTGTTCAGCCAAACCACATTCATTAGATAGAGGTTGTAACTTTATTCAATCACTAAGATAAAATGACCACGAATTTTAAGAAATGAAAATAGAAAATATTTTCACAGAGTATTAGATTTGACGGGACTAATGAGACGGTTGTGTAGGATTCAAGTTCATGTTATTACCTGAAGTTCTTGGCACTTGTATCCATGAACAATGACAGCAGAAGCACAAATGCCATCATCCACATGAGGGTTAACACCATTTTGATTTCTTCCAAAGGAGACACGGCTTGAAGCTTGATAAGGAAAAGTTGTTAAAACTAAGAGACATAGTGACAAAACAGAGAACTGCATGAAGCCTAGAAAAACCATGTTGGTCTCTCTATGAGCTAGATGATTTTGAATAGTATTAGATGGAAGAGATTTGAAGAGAATGATACTCCTTTTATAGGTGTGTTGCTTGCAACAGGGAAAGAAAACTGAAAGAAAGTGAAATGAAAAAGGGTAAAAAAAGGGACACTTTAGAATGGGAAAAGGAGTTGGAATTTGGTTATCAATTAAAAAGTCTGGTATTAGACAAAATATGACATGAATATGTGTTTATAAGTAGGACAATTTTCACTTTACAATCCGGTTTTGTGAGGTTATGTAAGACCCCACCATGATTTCTAAGAATTTCCTTCTTATTTAAAGAGTTTCACATCGAAAAAAATATGACATGAACATGTGTTTATAAGTGGGGTAATCTTCACTTTACGAGTCGGTTTTGTGAGGCTATGTAAGATCCTACCACGATTTTTAAGAATTAACTTACTGACTAATGATTTTTTTTATGTAAATGAAGTGACAAACACTATTTGAAACTGAAGTGGCAAACACTACTTGAAACTCGCACATACAAGTGAGAACTTCCGATAAAGATGTTCAAACAAACATTATCGATATTGTCCGTTGAATTAGACGATATTATGGACAACTGGCTAACAATTTACTTCTTGGTGTGAAAGCATGAGGGTCTTTTTCACGTTGTGTGGTCCACTACTAATGTAATTGGATCTTTTAAATTATGGGTAAGCAAAGTGGGAATGGAAATGGGGTTTTCAAGTTTCAATCAATTAAACACAAAGTGACACTTTGAAGTATGATATATCACTGTGTACTTGTGTTGTGGTGACAGCAGCTAAAGATAAGTTGTTGTCGTATTGTATATGCAGTGTGGAATTCAGAGGACTGTTTTCACTAGATTTGTGTTGAAATACATCTGTCCCATATTGAACGTCATTTTAGATTATTGCACACAAATAAAAAAAGTTTATTATTGCACACAAATAAAAAAAGTTGTAAAACATAGTGCTTTGTAGTGATTTTTTTAGATATATCCTATTGCTCAGAATTCTACCATTTTTTGTTCAAATATATGGGGAATGCAGGATTCAAACTCGTATTCTACTTATATAATATAATGACTATATGTCAATTAAGTTATGGTCACAAAGACATATAATAAATTTTAGTATCTAAGTAAATAAATAGACCAGTGAAAAAATATATATAATGAATTTTTTAGTGATATACATAATTTTAATTTTTTTTTAACGTTTATATACATAGTTTTAATTTAAATATGATATATTGGCATAAAATAAATAATTTAATATAAAATGACATTTTATTTTGCGATATTATTCTTTTATTAAATTAACCCACACATGACAAAATTTAAGTCTTAGATGGTATATCAGCATTGTAGCCCACATTTTGGATATTGGTTATCCTTTTAAAAATAAAAAATTGAAATTTGTTATATCTTTTATCATTTAGGATATTGCAGATGATAACAAACATGATAATACTATTTTATCATATATTTTATTTTTAGTACACATTTCATAACGAAGTAATGGACTATATATCATATTTAAATAACAAAATTACTCTTATCCATACAAAACAATTACATTTTTTTTAAATTATCACATAATATTTTTAAATTTTATAAATTGACAAATAGATGCTAAGAAAGTAAATGAGTAATGAAATAATTGTACTTGCAGAGAGTAACTAAGTATGGATTAAAAAAAATCATTGAAATTACTAAATAAACAATTTCAACAAAAAAAAAATCTTTAAAAAAAGAAGATAAGAGAAACTAATTAGTGTACTTGCAAAGACTACAATAATAAATACCCCCAACAGCGATGATGCTAAGCAGATGCTATAGTTTCTAGTAATTCATGAGCAAAGAAGGTGAGACAACTAAAAATGTCAAAAGAAAGTTCAGGGAAATGATAGCCTCAATCAAGTTACATAACTTAACACAATATCAAACCAAGACTAAAACCTAAAAATAAAGCAATCACAAAAACTTAACTATTAGATTATATGATGAATCGATTAAAGAAAGTTATCAATAATAATGACACATGATTAAATAATTGAATTGAGTTTTTAAAGTTTTTCTCAATCACCTAACAATTATCGATTTACCTAATCAGTCAACATATATCAAATTATATTGCAAAAAAAGAAGAGGGGATAAGAGAACACCAGATTTATAGAGGTTATCTAAACCGTTCTTGCTATGGGGTACGTCCTCTCTTCGTAGAAAAAAACGTATGTTCGACGGGCTTCCACTAAAATGTTGAAAATGTTTACAAGAGTCAATAACAAAGGTTCCTTGAATTTATGAATCAACTCAGTCCTATATTTTCTACGCGAAGTAATCATTCCAAATCCTCCAATCTTCAAGCCTCCATGAAATAGGATAATCTCAAGGTCTTCGAATCTCAAGCTTGCATGCAATTCGTTGGTCTTCTTACCGAAGAAATCTTCTTTGCTATTGCCTCGCTTCTATCCCCTTGAACCTTGGATGTTTGAGAAATAACCTCCACAATTACCTTTGCAGATGAAAAATACCTCATTTTCCTTTAGATCCTTGATGCTCCACCAAGATCCTTGAAAGAAAATGATGACAGGTCATCTTACGTTACTCTTAGCATGTTTTTCAGTCATTTTCAGTAGGTTTTACCAGCAAAACAGAGGAGTATTAGAGCAATTGCCTATGATTTTGGAACATTTGTAATGTTTTCTATATTTGAGTCTGTAATTATGTTCTTCTCGAAACATAGAAATTTTAGGATGTTTTTTATGTAATTCACGAAGAAATCATGCAAATCGGCAAAGCAAGACATCTAAAGATTTATGTGGTCCTTTGGGAAAATGAAGATTCAAGAGACCTCAGAAGACTTTACAAAGGGAGGAATTATGTTCTCAAGTTCCAAGACATCTTACACTGAAGCAAACAACTAAAAAGGCGAAGAAAATAGACATTTCAGCATAAAACGCACTCACAAGCGACTAGGCGCACAAAACGGGGCGCCTAAAGGCGGCACAAAAGCGCCAAGGCGCATGAAATGAGGCGCCAAGCGCCTAACATACCAGGCACATGCGCCTGGCGCGTGGGTATAGGCGATAGGCACCTGCGACTTGCGGGTCAAGTCACTGTTTTATGAAGATCTCAACCCAACCAACCATCTTCCTCAGTCCAATTAAATCAATTATATTATACAACTTCATCAGCAGGTAACTACTTCGATCGTCGGACCATTGTTGATAGTTTTGGTGAGTCGTTGGAGCTCTGTTGTGAGCCAGTCTCTCTAGACCGCCACAACAGGCAGCCCTATACTTTTGTTTTCATTTTTGTATGTATATTATTAATACTAATTAATAAAACATTATTACTTTTATTGATATTTTTAATCCTTGTATACCTAATAAAAAAATGTTAATATTTAATGCATTTTTTGTTAAACAAAAAGTTCTATGAATATTAAATTTTATCTAATGATTCAGAAAAACAATGAAGGATGGATTCAAAATAGGTGGCATTTAACATGCACAAATGTTAAATTTGTGCATCATGGGAAAGTTTACTTTTATATCATTTTCAGCCATTGATATAATATTATTTTAATTGAATGGCTTAGATCTATTGATGGCAACCTAATAGCAACTTTTTGGCAATAAAACAACTACAAAAACTGGGACCCCACAAATAATTATTTAAATATTATAATTGATGATGAGCTTTATGTTTGAGTTTAAACTTTCAGTAATTTTTTTTTGTGTAATAATAGGTAACGAAACAACAAAAGTAATATTTTTTTAATAAAAAATAATCAAATATTTTTTTATAATAAAATATAGGTTTTTAATAAAAAATAATCAAATATTTTTTATAATAAAATATAGGGTTAAACATGCTTTTCAATCTTTTAAATATATCAATTTTTATTTTTAGTCTTTTTAAAAAATAAAAATTAAACATTAGTTCTTTCAAAATTTGAAGAATTTTTTAAAGAGATTAAAAATTAAAATCTATATATTTAAAGTAACCAAAAACATATTTAATCTAAAATATATCAAACAAAAAATGATTTATTGCAATATCTTATCTTTACCACCAACTTATTTTAAAAATTCCTCTAAAAAAACTTGTATTAAAAATTACTCCCTATAAATTTTTATTAAATTTTCTAGAAATATTACTAAATTTATAACAGTTATTGCAATCATTAAGCCCACAAGAAAATTGCAATTATATAGAATTAATTGGAGGAAATTTAGTCATATAATTTTTTCGTTCAATGTATTAAAGAGACACTTAAGTTTTATAACGTAACAAAAAAAATATGTTTCTTTCTATCCATTTTAAACTATAAACCTATGAATAAAATTATAAACTATAAACTTAATAAAAAGAATGTTAAATTTGATTAAAAAAAAGAATGTTAAATTTAACTAA
>Ga0228710_1007942_pt1 | contig 15451 bp, 14 predicted proteins | sample MedpolnodulmetaG_FD_177995 | JGI IMG/M metagenome (GOLD analysis project Ga0228710, IMG submission 177995) | Root nodule microbial communities from Medicago polymorpha collected in Santa Monica, California, United States - pink nodules | ecosystem: Host-associated > Plants > Roots > Nodule...
TTTAGACAAGGGTTGCGAAACATGAGAATAGTCTAGCAAACCTTGAGACATATAAAGTTTCGTTCTTCAAGGATTCCAATAGCAATCAACCATGAGAATAGGCGTGGTTGCTAGAGGAACACACTCATTGCACCTCGAAAGAGGCTTTGATACGCTAAAGAGAAACTTGTCTTTAGAAAGTAGGTCGAATATAAAGTTATGGTTTATGGTTTGTTTGTGAAGGATTTGTTATTATGATGAACCAATAATCCCAAGACACCTTTTTATTATTATTGTTATTTTATTTCAAAACAAAAACTAAACGTTTTAACTTTTAAAACTTTCATTCTAATCATTGTTAAAAGTTAATTGAGTTCATAACTCCCTGTCGGAACGATACTCTATTTTTACTACTTCGGTAAAACCGTGCACTTGCGGTTTGCTCATCAGCAAGCAGAGCACTAGTAGAATAACTTTCCAACCAAAGATTACTCCAACGATTCTGAGCAGCAAACTCCAATGCAAAGATAAACCCCTGAATCTCCGATGAAAAACAGAAGCAATTCCTAAATTACAAGTGAAAGCACCAAGAAATGTACCCAAGTGATCCCGGATTCATCCAAGGAGGAGTGGGCGCCTTCCAAATCACAGTATTAATGTCCTTGAAACGCCTATGGCGCGGAGCAACATAGAAGGCATAAAGAAGAGGAATATCCGATAATAAACAGTGACCAACAAACAAGTTACCACTCAATGACACCGCAACCTGTAATCGGACCTTAGCAGCATGCAGAGACACTACATCTGAAGAGAACCGTATCAAATTACGCGAAAGCCAAATAATATGCAAAGTGTGAACCACGGCTGACACATAGATGTCTGCGGCCTTAGAAGAGCAATGAGTGGGAACATACGCCATAAGGGAGAGAACAAATACAAGATCGAGCACACACTTCATTTTACCACCATTCCAAGACAAAAGCTCCATCACAAATGGACATTGGAGGAACAAAAGCATAGAAGATTCATTAGTTTTCGTACAAAAATTACAAACAGAGACAGTGAGACAACCTCTAGCACGACGTTTTCGTCGGTGGGCATCTTTCCCTGGAACAAACGCCAAAAAATGAAAGCATGAGATGGAGGGATGCAAGACCGCCATATCAAATCCGGCCAATGAAGTGCAGGAGCAACAATAGTCAGATTTTTTTTTGCCTGTTTCGCAGATAACTTACCATCAGAAGAGTGTTGCCAAGTGAAAGAGTCTGCAGGAGGGGAGGAGGGCAGCACCACGGTAACTAGATGGGAGGTCACGTGGAGCAGCAACGAGGCAGGGAAGTTCCACCTGCCATCCTCAGTCACATCAACAAGAGTTTCCGAAAAGCGAGCATGGTAAACCGGGTCTATCAGGAGAAAATCAAGAAGAGGCTCCCTGAGCCAATTATCCGACCAAATATTAATATTCTCACCGGTACCTACAATCCAAATAGAATTAGAAGTAACCATAGAAATGTGCATTTTGATGCTAGACCAAACCGGTAATTTAATGTAGCACAAAATAGGCCTCCTATTAGAAAAATACTTGTGCTTAAAAAGAACTGCCCATTGACAATCCTTGGAAATGAGCTCCCACGCCAACTTCAACATTAAGGAGTCATTAATCATAAGGGTAGGCTTGAGATCAAGACCTCCAGCTGCCCACGAACCACACATTATTTTCCAAGAAATAGTGCAAACCTTCCTATAATGAATATCACCACTCCAAATAAAATTCCTAATCCAAGAATCTACTAAACTCAACAATCTACGTGGCCACATATAAACATGAAATAAATACACCAACATGCCATGGATAATCGATTTCACCAATTGAATGTGCCCCATGATGGAGAGAGCGGTACCCTTCCAAGTTGCTAATTTTGCCTTAATTATGTCAGTGATGGAAATAAAGTACGCTGCTTTCGGCTTCCCTTTAAAAATAGGAAATCTAAGGTAAGAAAAAAGGATGATACATACGCTAAAACCAAACATACCAACAAGCATCTGAACATGGGAATTTGTCATAGCACCAGTAAAAAACCTACTCTTAGAATTATTAACAATCTTCCCTGACACGTTAGAGTAATCATGGAAAATATTCAACAAACATAAGATATTTCTCTCTGTACCTGTGCAAAAAATCATAATGTCATCAGCATACAAAATATGGGTGGGGAAAGTGATCCCATGAGCATATAACATAAGGATGATATGGCCCCCATGACTGAGCAGCAGAAATAGCCCAGCTAAGCACCTCCTTGGCCATACAAAACAGAAGCGGAGTCAAGGAGTCTCCTTGCCTAACCTCACGAGAGCAGGAGAAGAAACCCACTGCCTTAGCATTCACCAGAATACAGAGTTGAACAGATTGAAGGATAGTCAAAATCTACTGTGTGAAAACCGTAAAGAAACCAAACTACTTTAGAACCAAAAGTAAAAAATTCCAATCCAAAGTGTCGAAGGCTTTCGAGATATCCACCTTAAGCGCCACATTACCACCAAACTGTTTTTTGACCATACAATTAATAGCCTTGGATGCTAGAATAACACAGTCAGATATATTACGCTCCCTTATAAACCCACGATGTTCAATGGAAACAATGCGCATAGCAATCGAAGCCAATTTGTCTGCAATGATTTTTGTTATAATTTTAAACTGAAAATTTGCGAGAGCTATAGGACGGAAGTCTCACATTGCCTTTGCTCCTGGAACATGGAACAAGCACAATCAAATTAGAATTAACATTGCGTGCCAAAACACCTGTACTAATAAATTCCTGAACAGAGTTAACCACATCAGACGCAACAATGTCTTAGAAATTTTGATAAGAGTCACCACCAAAACAATCCGGACCAGGCGCACCATCACCATTATGATACAACCAATCATTATCATCACTAGTCACCAACGATGGGATCAACCGCTCCACCATATTGTTAGTTCCACAATTATTATCAACACTAAAAATAGATTGGAAATAAGACAATACATGCGCTTCTATATCAACCGGATCAGTAAGAACATTGTCTCCAACTTGAAGAATGGACATACTATTAGAAACAACATACACCTTTGCAACTCGGTGGAAATAGGAAGTGTTACGGTCCCTGTGAATAAAGTTTTGATTTCTAGCCTTTTCCTTCCATAATGCATCCTGCGAATTCAAGGCTTTTGTGAGGAGGAGATGCGCCTCTAAATCCTATGCATATATCTGATCTGAAATTCCATTTGTGTCAGTAAGTTGTTGAATACGATTAACCTCATCAGCTGCCATACACACCTGTCTGTCAACATTACCAAACACATTCCAATTCCAAGTCTTAAAGGCCTGTTTTAGATTCAAGAATTTAAGTTGCAATCTAACCATACCAATACCACAGACATTCCTGGACCATGTATCCAAAACTAGGCGTCTGCAATTCTCATGTAAAGTCCAAGTCTTGAAAAATTTAAAAGGAACAACATGTCGGGTAGTAGTTTCATTAGCTGAAATTTAGAGAGCGTGGTGATCCGAATGGTGTCGAACAAGAGCACTGCAAGTAATACGCTGCCAAAGATTTAACCAATCAACATTACAGCTGGTCCTATCTAGGCGCATGGCAACATTCTCTAAACCAAGCCTCCCATTAAACCAAGTGAAAAAAGAGCCAAAGGAAGGGAGATGCGATAGAAGATTTGCATTGGACCAATGAAGAAAATCCATACAAGACAAGGACGGCAGAGGCCGACGACCCCAGTTCTCATGAGCACCTAAAACAACATTAAAGTCTCCCAAAACATCCAAGGTGTGTGATACTTACCAATAACAAGAGTGAGGTCGGCCCAAAGATGACGACGAGTCATGTAAGATGTGCTAGCATAAATGGCCACAATATAAATAGTGGTTTGGTGATAGATAATTTCCAAGGCAATACATTGAGAAGAAACAAAAATCACATAAGGGTTGATATCTCTCCCCCATAATGCCCATAAATTCGGAGACAAGGATCCTCTGACATTAACACAAAATTTAAAACACCAATACTTTTCCAATACCAAGCCGAAATTTGTGAAACATCAATCATAGGTTCCGGAATAAACATTAATAAAGGTTTATGTGTCAAAAATAAATTTTTAAAGTAACTCTAGTGTTGGAGTTACCAATACCTCAGACATTCTAGAAGAAAATATTCATTGGGCAGGAGGTGAAGTTTCCCACGTGGAGCTGGTTCGGTAGTGCCTTTCCGTCAAACTCATGCTTAATAATAGGTTCTGGAATAAACATTAATAAAGGTTTATGTGTCAAAAATAAATTTTTAAAGTAACTCTAGTGTTGGATTTACCAATACCTCGGATATTCTAGAAGAAAATATTCATTAGGCAGGAGGTGAAGCTTCCCACGTGGAGCAGGTTCGATAGTGCCTTTCCGTCAAACTCATGCTTTTTCAACATTTGTTTCTGTTTCTTGGATAATACGGGAGGATTCTCTGCTGCACGCTGATCATATTCTTTTATTTTCTGCCAGAGATCAAGGTCTTTCTGTATTCGAGGATTAAGATGAGTTATTCCTTACTCTCGCACAATCGGGGGTATGTTCACATCTTCTGAAACCGCACCATCATGAACCATAAACTATACCATTTCCGAAACCACAACATCTACATGAGAAGTATTAATAGGCGGTTCCAAGGTAGCATCATACGAGTCATCAAGGTTGGCATTATGTGCAGGCTGAGGGGAAGCACTACTTGATAGAATAATGTGAACATGCTGCTCATTTAAATTATCTTGCACGTCAACAAGCTCACCAAAAATCAAAGGAAGAACATAAGCAACCGGAGACCGAATATCATCAGACACCGAAAGCGTTATCTCCACCTCAACAGATAGCACGTCATCATGCGCTTCATTCGTCACCAAAGTCAAAATAGGTTCATCTACCTGAGGCAGGACACGTTGAGGAACTTCATCAGTCACATTTTGCAACGCAAAACTAAAGGAGTTGGCTGCAACGTCTTTCACGGGAATCTCATCTTGCGTTTGTGTCACATCCAAGGCCGCAAAGGCATTGGAAGAGCCAATGCCGGAAGGATCGGATCTTAAAGGCACCAATTCTTTCATCTTCGATATTACCTTCCATTTCCCTTTGTCAACATTCGAAGAAGGCTCAACCACCGACAGCCATATACGTTATGTCCAAGGTTCTGACAGTGCGAGAAAAATTCCGACATCCATTCATAGATAACATCAACAGGAAAGGGGAAATCCTCCCGCTCGACCGAAATCTCATAAAAATCTTCTTCGACAAGTCCATATCAACTAAGATTCTAGCATAGTGTCTGTATAATCTTTTCAATGTCGCATATCATTTACCAATGGCGTGTCCACCGCACTTGCAATCTCTCGGAGAGTTCTTTCCATCCAGTATTCTTGCGGGAGTTCCATTAATCGAATCCAAACTTGTGCGTGCGTGTTTTTTTGTTTATCCATATTAAAATCACGCGTCCACTCAAACAGTCTGAAGACACCTGACTTCGTATGTATTGTTCCCATAGCCCAAACACAGCACATATCTTCTTCGAAAGCGAAGTAAAACTCAAATTAACCTCTTCCCAATGATAACAGAGACCACCGATCTGAAGTATTCCATTGTTTCTGTAGTTTCTGTTGAATTTCAGTCGAGGAATACGGCTGATCACCCTTGTTCAATATCAGTCTCCCTCGAAGGTTTCTCTTACAGAATTCAATCTGTTTCTTATACGGCGTCTGTGAAATACGAATGCTGACCAATTCACCTCGGATTATTGGTTGCGGCAAAGCAACATTGGAAGTAGGAGTAGTGTGCGATGAGGACAACATCTGAGCAAAGGAAGGCGCATGAGCAATCACTTTCACCGGTTGTACAGGCTGAACCCGCGTAGTAGGTGTTGGAGCCGCCGGTGCAACAAACTCGGCCTGCCAATCAAACGACTTGGCCATGGAGAAGGCACAAAAAAACGGACCAAAAGCAGTGAAGGTTGTGAATATCAGTGGATTGCAATGGAGAAATAGTGAAAACAGTAAAAGGAGAAGAACGGTTGTGAAACCCTCAATTCAGTGAATCGATTGAACTTGTGCGTAGGAACTATTGAAAAAGCGCGATTGAGAATTGAGGAACTATTGAAGAAACAGATGCAATACACTTAAAAGTGATTTTTTTTTGAAAGAGTTTTTTTTAACTAAAAGAAAACTATAACAAACGAGACCGTAATTAGGCTAATTATTATTTGATAATTTTTTTATTTTAAACTAGCGAAAATACGGGTACTCACGTGCCTTTCTTTCTGCTCTTTTTATTGCACAAACGTTTGAAAATTATAAACGGTGTTTTTTTTATAAAATTTTGATTTTGATTAAAACTAAAAATATAAATGTTTGTTGCTTTCAAGTTATAAGAAACCAAACTAATCATGATTATCTATTTTAATGACACCAACAATATAACAAAAAAATATAATCTAATTTTCTTGAATGACACCAACAACAATCTTTATAATAGAAAAATTTGTTTAAGAGTATAATTGGGATAATAGATAAGTGCTAGAAAGTGTTAAAATCATAATGTATATTAAGCACTTTTGATTACTTGTTTTACAAGTTATTTGAGGAAAAGCCATGAAAAAGTAAGAAAATGCTTCATTATGCTTTTTATATCTTACTTAACCCATTTGTGCAGAAAAGAAGTGATCAAGACATGAACCAATGAAAGAAACATAAAAAGGAGCAAAAACAACAACTTTGTCGCCACGGCCACAATCTGTCGCCATGGTGGGAATGAATTTCCAGAGCCTATGTTTTCAAGACCAAGTGTCACCATGGCTACAACCTGTCGCCACAGCGGGAAGTGACTTCCAGAGACTATGTTTTTAGGGATCAGAAGTCGCTATAGCGACCAATGTGCTGCCTGGCGAGGTAAGGCGGTTTGAGGCAAGTAGATGATGACGTGGCAGAAACCCACTGACAAAGAAAGGTGATTTCGCCATAGCGACATATGGCCTGCCTGGCGAGATGTGCAAATTATGCAGCAAGTATAAAAGCCCATTTCTTTCATTTCAGACAAGATCTGCTTACATCTTTAGAGGGAGAATAGGGCGAATTTGTACTGTTTTCATAGAGCAATAATGATTGAGTGTGAATTCCTCAAGATTCTTGGAGAAATCAAGTTCTTGGCATGTATTCTCAACTTTCCTTCCTTTCTTATAAAGTTCTCATGACAATGATGAGCTAAATCTCCTTAGTTGGGATTAGAGGTACTTGATTAAGTTGATGATGTAACCTTTTGATCTTTCAAATATATGATTCTAGCCATTTACATGATATTGATTATATTCTTGCAATTCATTTCTTATCTTTGATTTAAATGTTATTGAGAAATACTTTTGAATCTAGGTTTAGAATATATATATCTATCAAAACAATGATTCTAGACATATGATTGATGTTTTGAGAATCACATAAAGTATCGGAATTTAAAACTTTCAGATCGTTTGAGAGATTGAGAAATCGTAGATTAAACGATACGATAGACTATTGAATTGTTTAATAGTTTGGGAATCAACGATTAAACAATACAATTGATCTCACAAGATCATTTGGACACGAATCATATTGTTGAGCGATATGTGATAATATCGGTAAAGCGCTAGAATCCATATATGTGATTATTAGGTTATGTTTGACGCTTAATCAACGAACTCTAATACCAACATTTTTACGCCTTATTCCTCTCAACTTTTATCTTTGCAAATTAGCTCTTGTAGTTTCAAAAAACAACCAATTAATCTTTTAACTTAAAATGGTAATCGATGTCGAACGGTTTGTGATATCGCACTAGTCCTTGAGGAGACAATACAATATACTTACTTTTGATTGTTACAAAAATACTACATCAATAATGAAAAAGTAAGTATAAATATACTCATCTAGTTTGTTCCACTTTTTAAATGATAAAGGAAAAAAACCAGACATATATATTCATATCGTGTTTGTTACATTTGTTTTAATATTTAAATTTATTCTTATCTATTTGTTACATGTGTTATTTGTATTGAAAATTGAAGGTAATTTTGGAAAGGAAAATGCCAACCCAAAAGTGTTGACAGGGGTATATAGTATAGATTAAATATACATTTATGAAAATAACATACAACGTAAATTAGTAAAATTAGGGATAAGAACGGATTGTTACCCTAATTTTACTTAACTTTCTTTTCCTTTTGCTGTACTATTCTATTTATAGGAGAAGAACTCTTGATATCTTTCTTCCAACTTGCAATGCAAGATTCATGTGAGTCTTTGAGATGAAACTGATCTCTACCAGTTGAGATCGATCTCTGAATGTGCTGAAGTTTTATCCTTTGTATTTTGTTTTTTGCTACGTGAAACATGAGCTTTGTACAGTTCATTGGCTTATCATTCTTTAGAATATCCAAAGGATCATAGATTTACATGGTATTGCATTTGTCATACATCCTTGATGTGTTGTGGTGTTTATATTGGTCCTTCTCATGCTTTGTTGGCTAAAGTTTTTGCACATGATGTTAAATATGTTCTTTTTGTACACATGCATATTTGCAGTAAGCTCTTATGAATAAAATTCCTCATCATGACATATCTTATACTTCAAATATTTATTGCTTTCATATATGTGACATTCTTAATAATGCTTCCATGGCCTTGTGCGTGTTTTGCTTGTTTTGAACTAAGTCCGCATTTTTTAGACCAATGATTGAGATCAATCTCTTCATGATAACTTTCTGCTTTCCTTGGTAATCATATAATATTTTTATACCTTTGGTTTAAAAGAAACACTCAAGAGCACAAGTTAAATAACAATTAAAATCATAATTAATAAAGTTGTATCAAGGATGAGAGTTGAAATATGCTACAAATTTTAGACGATTCTAGTTTCCAGATTATTCTACTAAAGCCTACACCTAGTAGATATTTCTAAAATAATGTAAAATACATAAGTGTAGAAACTTCTCCCTAGAACTGTCTAGAGATCATATAACCAACTTGTCAAGCCTATAAATAGGCTACTTGCCATCCATTTTAGATCAAGTCACAAGCTGCTATCTTCTAACACTATGAAGTGTACTACTTTTAGTTCAAATTAATATGATTCAAGTTCTCCACAAATTCCATTTTTCACCACTTCAACTATTTCTATTTCGCATTAGAGCTACGTTCGATTATATATTGAGCGTATAAAATCTATCCGCCTATTTTCACCCATCCCTTTTCCAAGTTCTTTACCTCTTCTTGTTGTAGTGGATAGCATTGTTTATCTACTTGCATGAAAATACCTTCCATCCTTTTATGTATAGCCATTAAGGATGTGTCTATCTTCTACAAATATGATATTGACACTTACTTTAACTGTTATAGTGGCCTTCTTTTTGTTCTTCAAGATTTGTGGATCGTTTAGGATTGAACACATGGTATGGAATGATCATAAGTGCAAATTTGATATACCACTTTGCTTTGAAGTGTGTTTGACCTTCCTTGTGTAGCTTTGATTTGACTAGAGATCTCATAAATTTGTTTCATCATATATATCGAAGTCAAAACACTGTTTTGTTGAAATTATGACTAGCTGCACATCTTGGTTATCATCTCTTCCTTGTTGTCTTTATTCTTTATGTATCTGACTATTATAGTCATTGAGTGGCATTCTTTCAAAGACAATGATTCATCCATAGTACTTTTAAACATGTGAGTAGTTTGGTTTGTTTCTCTAGCTTTTCCTATCATATAATTAGGCAACAACCTCATGAATTTTGTTTCCTTCTCTACCTCAGGTGCTCCAAGCGCGTACCGACCAAACTCATAATTTAGGATGGGCATAAGGATCTTCATGTTCTGAACGTGTTGAGGTGTGTTAAAAAGTCTCATATTAGATCTAAGATGGCCTGAAAATGTATTTATAATAAGGGGAAATTCTCGTCTCACAACTGGGTTTTATGGGGTTCTGTTAGGTCCAGCCATAAATCAAAAGATAGTATCAAAATCTGAGATAAGTGTCAATATTATTAAGTGATGGAGTTGCTAAATCCACATTTAAAGAAAAAAACAAATTTTGTTAAAAAATAACAAACAACACTTAAAATAACAAAACGATAAGTGACAAATCGTACTCGTAAAATAACAAAACGACAGTTAAATAGGAATGCTAAATCCGTAGTCAAACGACACTTAAAAAGGAACAGAGGAGTAATATTTTTTTTTAAGGAGAAACAGGGAGTAATGATAAGGGTTTATTATTTTTTTTGAATGGCAAATTTTATTAATGGACAACCATACAAGAAGTGACGGAAGTGAGTGAAAGAGCAAGCAAAATTACTCGCCAAAACTGGCCAGAACAGCTAGGTAGGCCGGCCTAATGACAGCAAAAATAGCAGCCGAAAACCATCCCAAAACAACAGACAGTAACAGAACTGCTACACCAGAAAGAAAAAACAGCAACAGCAGCAACATCAAAACTCCTAAACAGCTGCTGGCCGCAAAACTCCTGAAATAGACAGCTCCAGAAAACCCCCTAATTACCTCCTTAGACATTCTCCGGGATCCCAACACCATTCATAATATAAACACAACGCTGACTTGGTACGGTTCAAACACCATTGCCATGAGAGGAGCTTAATGTCATCAACCACTTCATCCTCATGCTTTGATATTCCTTTGAAAATCAAATTATTTATCTCTTTCCACAACATCCAAATCGTGGCGTGCCAAATAATCCAAAACCCCTTTCAGAGCTTCTTAGTATTCACTAATCCAAGCCAACACTCGACATGAGCAAAAAGATTCGGTGGCATAATAAAATGATAGCCAAGCCACCCCAAAATCGTATTCCAAACATCGTGGAAATTGCTTTTTTAATGCCATCCCACAATGTAAAAACAAATGAGATGATGTTTCCAAAACACCTTCACACCAAACACAATCAGTCGAAATTGCTGGATTAGCCACATTTTGAATTAGAAGATTTCTTTTTGTCGGAATACGATCCAAAAGTAATTTCCACGAAAAAGCGACGACACTTGATGGCACCGAACTCTTCCATAGCCTACCAAAAACCATGTCCTCATTATCCGGCAACCCCTCCACAAAGTCCAAAACTCCCTCCAAGATATTATAGGCCAAGCGAACCGTGAAACTACCTCCATCCTCCGGTTTCCAATGCCAATAATCCTCCTCTCTCGTCAAGACTACCCCCTCGAGCAAACCTCGACACTCATGAAGTAGCTTGCTCTTCCAAACAAAGAAACTCCTACGCCAAATCATCCTCCATTCCCCCCTGCCGTCTGCTTCTGCTCCCGCTCTCATGAGTTAATGATAAGGGTATAACTCATATTATGGAGCAACCTGCATATGTAAAATAAGTAATGATACAGATCCTGTTCTTGTGCGTTTTTTAACTATAGAATCCAATTCTCCTTCTATTAGTTCCTCCTCTAAAATAGCATTAATGTGCTGAGTTGGGTTAGGTGGAAGTAAGAGGAGTGGATTAACAAAAGCTTGTGCCAATGAAATAGCTGCTCCTGCTGCACTCAAAAATTCTCATGGGTGCCTTGTTGCGCAGCCATCGTGAGGTTGTGCCACCAGCAATTCTCTTTGTCTCCGATAAAATCACCCAGTTGCTTCCCGGCCTTTTCCGCCATAACCCCATCGGTACCGCAAAACTCCAAGAAACATTGCCCTTGTTTGATAAAAGAATTGGAATAGAAAGAGATTTAGCTCTACCTCCTCTTTTGCAACACCACATACCGGATGCCAAACACCAACGATACATCCCTTCATAGTGTGATCGGCCTATGGGTGAGGAAACAACCAACAAGGTAGAATTCTGAGTTGTTTTCAGCTAGGCTTCTTCATCAGCGATTATATCGAGTTCTTCCTCAGCTTCAATTGTTAAGCGATCAAAGAAAGTGATGAACGGTTGGTAGAGATACAGGAAGAGTAAATAAAAAAAACAAACTTCTCACTAAAAAGAGACTTCTCAGTTCTCACTATTGGAGAGAAAGCCTTAACAGACCTGGTTTGGATTTTTCGCTTCTTCTGTACACTACCAGAATGAGTTATATGACCTAAATAACTTGTTTTTTTTGGTAAAGAAATGACCTTAATAACTTCAATATATAAACATGTGAATTTCATGGTAAATTTGTGAAAATAAATTACTATGATTCTTAGGGTATATACAAAATTACCCAGAATTTTTCTAACTTAGAAAAGAAAACATCTAGAATTTGATAATCTACGCGCTTTGAACCTTACATTGTTCTAATACGAGTTGATTATTTTTTAATGATATTCAAATAGCCACAATTTAAACTGGCGCAGTCCGAAGCGGAGGCTAACAAGCGTTAAACCTAAATTGAAAAGAAACAAGTTTGCAAGCGACAAACTTATGAAAATTGAGAAAACTCTCTAAATTATTATTGAATAAATAAAAGTTGCCTGGGCCGAAAATACAAAATAGAAAACAAAACAGAAAAATAATAAAATTTGACCAAAATAATAATATACTAAGGAAACTCTCCTACATCGCAAACTAAAACCGTTGTTCTATAAAAAAGAAAGATTAATAAAGGACCGACGACAAGGGAAAGGAAAAAACCAGTCATGATAACCTTGATGAGTTATCAAAATCTATCATTACTGAGAAAAATATAAAATATAGTAGTATACGCATTTAACAGTGTAAATTATGGATAAAGAACAAATATAACCTATGGATAAGATCAGGCTTCCTTCAAAGCTAGCTGCTATGTATTTCTTGATTTCTTTTGATAATACAATATCTTCATGAGAGATCACTTTCCAGTTAGACTTGACAAGCCATGCTAATATGATGCCCCAAAAGATGGCAATGATAATAGCAGCAATCCATGATGAAAAACTAACTTCTATGACTGAAATTGCACTTGATATTCCAAGTATGAATAAGATCCCAAAGATGTTGTGGTCAATAGGGCGCGATACCGTAATGGAAACAAGCCTTATTTGATAACAGGAAACAAGAAAGACGACCAAGACGGTCATGAACACGTTATATTTTGCCATGTTTTGACGATCATTTGATGAATTGTTTAGAAGAGGGAAGATGAACAATATAAACAATGATCCCATTGACCACATGGCTACCCCCTTATATCTATTTGTCATTCAAAAAACAAAACAAAAAAATATATTCATCAGTTTTTGTGTGCTTCAAGAAATTAATTTAAGCCCAAAAGAATAGTAGAACTGCGTTAGGGTAAAGGGATTGAGTACCTTTTGTCAGATTCTTCCATCACATGAATCACTTCTTTTTTTCTTTTTTCACAATCGCTATAACAAGGAATATGTTCATGAGATGCAGACTTATATGTACGTAGTTTTTCTGAATTGCAAAAATTTAAAAGCAAAAAGGAATTATAGGAAGATAAATTAAGTGGGACGATGTACCTTGGAATAGTTGGATAAGAGGATTTAGATTCTGCCATAGAGGTAGTTGATCTTCTATTCTCCTATAATTGAGAGAGCTTTGGGTTAATCAATATTGCTTTAGGGCTAGTTTATGATGTCTTATATACTGTGTTTGGTAACAAATATCACAAGATAAGTGACCACGAATTTTGGAAAGTTAGTTATTAATGAATTAATAATTAATGCTCAGTGCTCATTGACCTTGATTTGGGTTGGGTTGTATAAAAAAAGTATTATTTGATATTTATTTTTTTCCCCTATAAAAATGTCTAATTTGAGTGAACAAAAATAAATCTAATTTGTTTTTTTAAAGGTTGTTTACAGTATCTTTTATTTGAAGTTGTTTTTAGATTTATGTAAATCATGGTTTAAAAAAAAAAACTATAACAAATAGATAAAATACTCTTTAAAGTAGTTTTTTTAAGTTATAACAAATGACCACATTCCTTCTTTAAAAAAAAAAAAGAAAACAAACGACCTCATTCCTGAAAAAATCAAATGTTCTCATAGGGATCATTTGCTACGGAATAAAATAAAAATAATTTTGACGTAATTTTATACATGCCGTCGACGTCACTTTATGAAATAAAGTTTGATTGTTGTTGTTCCCCTTTTCCAGATTCGTGAGAAAATAAATAAAGATACCAAGCCATCTAAAAACCAAAGACTACACCTTGAAATCCACTTCACAATAATGTAAAAAAAAAAAAACTATTTGGAAGTTCCAAACTTTTTGGAAGTTTCCTCGCATACACCGCAAATTGTACCAAAAAAAAAACTATTATTGTTCTTTTAATATTTTTCTCTTGTCTATCACAAACGGCTAAAAGAAGTACAAATAATAATAAAAGGTTGAAAAATAAATGGACTAGCAATCTTATTGTCAACAAGATTTGCACGTTAGATCACTTCAATGAGTTGAAGGGTCAAGTATGACATATTGACGTACATGCGAGACATTTTATAATAATTTTAATTTTACAATTAAATAGTTTCTTGTAACAAGTGATGTGTATAAATATATGTGTGTGTGTGTTAATTTAAGTAAGTAGAGTACGTTGTTTTTAACATTATAAACTAGTCCTACAAAGATTTTGTTACTATTACAAAGAAAGGATGGCAAATATGGCTAGAAATTTAAAGTTTATTTATGTTATGGTTCTCTTTCTTGCATTGTTTTTTGTTCTAAGCAACTGCGACTGTAAGAACCCTTAATTTTCTCATTATTTTCTAATTTTCTTGTTTATTTTATGCACAATATTTCATCATCTTTTATAGTAACATTCCTCTATACTTGTTTCACGTCACAGCAATTCGAAGTTGCAACAAAGACACTGATTGTCCAGCAGAAAACTTTTGTTCCTCTCCTGACGTTGTGAGGTGTATTTATAGTGAATGTTACTGCATTTAACAGTTAAGTTAAAAAATGATTTTCTTCATTTCAGGCATTTAATTTTTCTTTTTTGAAAGAAAGCATTTAATTTTATTCGTATGTCATACTTGTGTGAGTCTTATAATTTTTCTCATATTTTTATTTATATTTATCTGACCTTGATTTTTCTTTACATGATAGGGTATGAAGTGCAACACATGATAAGTTATTAGCACAAAACAACTTTTGTATCGTATACTATCTACACAAATAAATTAATGTAAACTTTTTACATTGACATTTATACAATATAATATTATTGAATGTATGTATCTATGTTTTTTTTAAGCAAAAATATATTGATAGGATTTAGACTAAAGTTATCAAGAATAAAACTTTAGTCACAAAAGCACCAACTTGCATAAAACCTTATCAAGAATACACTACTAAAAAAACAAAAATTAGTGAGGGATATTTAGTGAGGGAAAACGTGAAATCCCTCTCTAATTCCGTCACTAAATTTTGCGACCAAGAAATTTGTGAGGAATTTCATTTTTTCCGTCACT
>Ga0228710_1007952_pt1 | contig 15431 bp, 7 predicted proteins | sample MedpolnodulmetaG_FD_177995 | JGI IMG/M metagenome (GOLD analysis project Ga0228710, IMG submission 177995) | Root nodule microbial communities from Medicago polymorpha collected in Santa Monica, California, United States - pink nodules | ecosystem: Host-associated > Plants > Roots > Nodule...
TGCTATGGATATTATTGCAATTTTATTATACACCTTCCTCTTTCTCTTAATTACCCTCCTTTTGTACCCATTCATAATGAAATACAACAAACACAAAGCCACGTCCAAGCCTAAGGTTCCCCCAGGTTCAATGGGTTGGCCATATATTGGAGAAACTCTTCAACTTTACTCTCAACACCCTAACACCTTCTTTGCTTCTAAACAAAAAAGGTTTCCTTACTTTATTCCTAAATTGTGTATGATTCAAGTCATATACTGTTTATCATTTAAAAACGTTTGACTTTTGTTATATTTAGCTTAAAAGTCATATAAATCATGGTTTATGATTGATTGACTTTATACAAAAATTAAGCTGACAGTGCATCAAAATTCTTCTCTATTACATTATTTTGGCTAAGTTTAATTTATTGGATGTACTAACTTAACTATAATTGTATAAATCATGATCATAATCAGGTATGGAGAGATTTTTAAAACATACATATTAGGATGTCAATGTGTGATGTTAGCAAGTCCTGAAGCTGCAAGATTTGTGTTGGTGACTCATTCTCATTTGTTTAAGCCTACATATCCCAAAAGCAAAGAGAAGCTTATTGGTTCTTCTGCATTGTTCTTTCACCAAGGAGATTACCACACACGCATTAGGAAACTTGTTCAAACCTCACTTTCTCCTGAATCAATCAAGAAATTGATCCCTCATATAGAAACCCAAGTTATTTCCTCCTTGGATTCTTGGGTTTCTACCGGACAAGTTATTAATGCTTTCCATGAGTTGAAAAAGGTTCGTTTATTTTTATTTTTATCAGTCTTATCAAGGTTGATATACATAGTTATTTTATTAAGGTCACTAACTAACGAGTACCCTAAGGACACTCATTAACATTTCTCTTTTATTAATTGTGATCGGGTCCTTCTCCATCTTCATTGATTGGTTTGATTGATTCTTGGCAGTTCTCTTTCAATATTGGTATCCTCTCTATCTTTGGTAACTTGGAAGCCAATTATAGGGATCAGCTTAAGGAGAATTACAGCATTGTAGAGAAAGGTTACAATTCTTTCCCAACTAGGATACCCGGAACTGCATATTCTAAAGCACTTTTGGTAAGCCACATTGCAACATCTTATTTATATATGGTTTTAATAGTTTCTAAATTGCACTTCGCAACTGTAATTGTGGCCACAATATAATTTTTTTTAGAAGTCCCCGTAACTGCATTGTAACAGCAATTGCGGCCACATCAATTAAATTTTTTTACATTATAAAATACATTGGCGTAACTGCAACTGAAACCGCAATTCAGAACCTAGGTTTTTTAGTCGCTGACTAATAATCTAAGAAAAATGTTAAATGTATGTCTTCTTGAGCTCTGATTTTCGGTCTAATGAACGTTTTTTTATTAAATGCTCTAAAGGCGAGGCAGAGAATCCGGGAGATTATAAGTGAAATAATTTGCAAGAAAAAGGAGCGAAGATTGATTGAGAAGAATCTATTAGGGAACTTGCTAAACTACAATGATGAAAATGGACAAACTCTAACGGATGAAGAAATTGCTGATAATGTGATTGGAGTACTATTTGCAGCTCAAGATACTACAGCTAGTGTTCTTACTTGGATTCTCAAGTATCTTCATGATGACCCTAAACTTCTTGAAGCCATAAAAGTAAGAGTTCTTATTGGTCCTCTTAAAAAGATTTCAAAATCTTTGCAGGCCAAAAGTGTTGAAAATCAATACTTAATAATTAATGATTCAACTAATTAAACTATTTTGCAGATAGAGCAAATGTCAATATACGAAGCCAATGAAGGAGGGAAGATGCCATTGAGTTGGGGTCAAACCAGAAATATGCCTATTACTCACAGGGTATGCTATGCTATATACATACTACTGTTGTCTTATTGATGAAAGCAACTTCATGAATATATTTCTCATCAAGATCTTGTATTGTAGGTAATATTGGAGAGTCTGAGAATGGCAAGTATAATCTCATTTACTTTTAGGGAAGCTGTGGTTGATGTAGTATACAAGGGTAATAATTTGATATGGAATAATTTCATTATTTTAAAGTGTTTAACAGTGAAACTCGTAATTATTATTTTCTACATGCATGATTATTTTCTAAAATGTTCTTTCATGCAACTATTAAGGATATTTAATACCAAAAGGTTGGAAAGTATTGCCTCTGTTCAGAAACATCCACCACAATCCAGACTTCTACCCTGCTCCTCACAATTTTGACCCATCAAGGTTTGAGGTATGATATGCTAATATTTTTTAGAGTCTTGCTAACCGATCGATGCTCTCAGGACATTGGTTAAGGATTCTATAAATAGAAATTTTATCTTGGAATTATAAGATGTTACTTTTGACCAAGTAATATTACACAATTTTTTAATAAAAACTAGCTTATTTTTTATGCTTAACCAATACCCTTGGTACATTGGTTAGCATTAATAGATTTCTCTACTTGGTCAATAAATACCTCTAGTTATTATGCTTTTGAATTTGAAGATATCTCAACTAATTTTGATTCTTGATGACCGTAGGTTACTCCAAAGCCCAATACTTTTATGCCATTTGGCAACGGAGTGCACTCTTGTCCAGGAAATGAGCTAGCCAAATTGAACATGTTGATTTTAATTCACCATCTAGTTACCAAATTTAGGTGAAATTTCAACTACATTTTGTTGAATTTTGATACTCTACTCTACATACTTACAATATAACTATACTCCGTATCTTTGATATTCAAAGTGGTGATTATGTTTGTGTTCAATTTATATTTGGTTGGTAGGTGGGAGGTAGCAGGATATAATCAAAGCGAAGTTCAATATAGCCCATTCCCAGTCCCGATGCATGGTCTACCAACAAGATTTTGGAGAGATGAATAAACTCAAGATGACAACATTTAATTATATTTTCCTAATTTTTAGATAATGCATGCATGCATGCATGAGACCCTAACCTTGATGATAATCTATATTTTTGTAGTGAAAAATGTTTTTTAACTAGTAGCTAATTTATTTAATATGTTCGCGGGGAGAGTTAAATCCATAATCCCTCATCTTCCCACCCCTTATGTTCCTCTCCTCCTCTCAAAATACATTTTAGTAATTGGGATCAAGTTATCATATAGTCGAGAATAATTACTTCCACTGTTTCAAATTAGATGTCTTTTTTGAATTTTACACTGTTATTAAAGGAATAATTAGTAATGTTGATTTTAATAGTAAAATGTGTTTTACTTACGAATACAGTTTTATTATTTATAGTTAGTAGCGTAATTAAATGATTAAAATGTAATAAATAAGAGTATGATATTGGAAAATAATAATAAATATCGTATTATAAATTGGTTCGTAGTTTATGAAACAACCAATTTAATTAAGGAATATTTAGAAATTTTAGTTTTAAGGTCCATGGCCAAAAAGATTTAAACCAGATAAACCTCACCCACCTTAATTATAAACACTTTATTCATCCATTTTTTTATACTTGATTTGTGACTTTCTTTTTGTATTTGAACTTGAAGTATGTTTAGAACAACATGTGGATAAGCAAGGTTATTGCTCACATAGGATAAGGCATGTATAATATGTCCAAAAAAAAAGTGCCACTTGTTCTAAACATAATGGAGAAAGAGGAATCATTTAACAAAAACATTGTAGGAGTTGCAGATAAAGATGTTCAACACACTAATTAGTTGAGTGGAAAAAAAAACTAGATACTTAATGAAATGAAAAGAATTGGAGTAATATATTAAAACAGACTCCGAGTATATTTGTGGACAGCTCATCAATTATATGTCATTTAATCAAAATATAACCACATGTTTCTATAATCCAACATGTCACTGCCTAAAACTAATCTTCATTGGCTTCCCCTAAAATCTTCATTACCACATCTGATTTCATTTTTATTCCTATATTTATTGGTCCGTTAATTAGGACCGTTCCTATCGCTCGATTACAAACCTTCTCAAAATCTAATGTCCATCTATAGACAATAGACATGTCTTCCGTTTAGGCTTGTGTGTGTGAATTCCATTTTCATTAAATTTTATGGTACTTGCACCCACCCTACAATGCTATCTATTGTGTCTTCACACATTCCTCTCAATTTAGTAGATTGCTCCATCTTGTAGATCGATAAATCATAACAGGAGACAACCAAACAAAATGTGACATGTTAGTGTGATCTCACTCATAATTTGCAGCTCTCTTCCCAATTGTGGAGTGTGAACCAAATCCAATTTTTCCAATCCACCACTCTAAACTCTTCTTCCAACTACGAAGACAGTGTTAGTGGCAGGCGACCAATAGTCACTTCTCTTGTAGGTTCTTAAAAAAGACATCACATCACCTAGATGTTTGCACAATCGACAGTGCATAAATCTTATGTATATAGGAAAATCCTATACAATAGAAAAGTCTAAATTTTCCTATACAAAAAAAATGACACCTGATCAAAATCATGGTTAAATTGTCATTGTACATAAGATTTTTTTATAGAAAAGTGTTTCATGGAAAAGAAATCTTATGGGAAAGTGTTTCATGGAAAAGAAAGCTTATGGGAATTCAAAGTCGTAAGAGTGTTCATATTGTTAGGGACAAACCTAAGTGTATATGATTCGGGGCTGCCGCCAACCCCACAACAATCAAAACTACCTATCATTCGGGGCTGATGCCAGGAACTATGCTAGTATAAAAAAGAAGAACTGATTTATCTAATTGTCTTGCTATAGGTAAAAAAGTTTGTCACGGTGATCTCTTTCTTTTTCTATAATAATCTCTCATGATAAATTCAATTCTCGTTTTAATATATTTATTAGTAAGTGATAAAAGTTAAGGATGACTATGTCAATATGTTTATATTCATTAATTTAATTTATTTAATTAACTTTGTAGTATATATGATTTTTTATTTAACTTAATAAATTTATAAAAATATTGATAGTATAAGTAGTATTTGTTGATTCCATAATAAAAAACTTTTTTTTGGAAGGGCTATCAAAAAATACTTCGTAATTGCATAGTTTTAAAACACGGACTCGGTCATCGACTCGGCAAGTGTACTGGGTCACCGAGTCAATGGTCGAACCACTGGGTCACTGGTTGAACCGCATGGCTGAACCAGATTAAATCGGATAACTCGGGTAGATCACTCGGACTTAAGGTTAAATTTGTATAAGTATTTAACTATATTAAATCATATTCAATTGATGACTCGACAACTTAAAAATGACGTGTAATATAGATTTCAATATTTGTAGTTATATTTTGTTGAGAGAAAGTAAATTTTGTTTTGCATATATGTTAATATTAATATTTTTTTGGTAGTGTATATGTTTTTTTTTGAAGGATTGGCAGTGTATATGTTAATATTAATATTAATATAATATGTATATTTTCTAAAAAAATTATTTGATTTGTATATTACAAAAAATTGATGTGCTCTTTTTGAAAAAAAAATTATATGTTATTTTGAAGGAAAAAAATGCGGATGTATAATATATATTTCATTCATAACTTGATGCCAACATCTAAGATAGTGCAGCGGTCAAGTTCCTTGTTATAAACCATGAAGTACAAGGTTCAATTCTCACATACTGCAATTTTTTTTCAAATTCTGGAATAAATTTTTATTAAACCGGTTTGATTCAAAAACCGGCCGAGTCACCGGTTCTGTCCGGTTTTCAGCGAGTCTTACCGGTTTTCGCCGGTCTAATTGCATAACCGATCCAAAATGCAACTCGATTTGGTATACCCACCAGTTCGACTGGCCGGTCCAAGTCGAGTTTCAAAACTATGCGTAATTGTTAATTATACATATCATGTGTTATAATATCGTTACCTTAGACAAAACTTTATGGTTTTGTCCCTGCATATTGCTTCAGGTGAAATAAAAATTTCTTCTATTTTATTGATGCATTTTAGTTACTTTTTTGGTGGAAATTTGTTTGAATGCATATTTTCTTGAGTTTCAGTGATTTCCAACCAATTATGAAAATGAAACAATAGGTGAATGTGTAGATCCAGAATCAAGAAGGTTTATGTGAGGAAGAAGAATAGGATGGCATAATGGTCGTTTCCACATTGGTTGGTTTAAGTAAGAGTATTTTCATCTATTTATGTCAAAATTAGCAATCATTTATCCTAGTCAGAACTAGATACTTCAGCTAAACACAACCACATTAGCGAGATTATGGATTCAAGGATCATAACTCAAGTGATTAATATTTGCAGAGTAAATTGAAAGGATTAGCAAATTTAGAAATCAAAACTCAAGTGACCCATGTTTATAGGGACTACACACATATAAATAAGTCAATTAGATAAATACCAAGCTACTTATTAATCCTTTTTCTTAGGTTAATTTATTTTTATGAATTTTGGAGGCACTAGTCTTTATGTATAAAGCTAGGTGGGGTTTAATATGGGAAAGGGGAGTTGTTTTCCATCATGGGAAAGTAAATCTTAACCATTAGATTAATGAGGGACATTGGTTTTATCATAGTCTCTCTACACTTTATTTTTTCCCCTTTGTCTTCAACCTTTCAATCATCAACAAACACCAATAAACCACCAGCACCAATTTTGGTATTAACTCTTCATTGTAATTGCTTGAAATTACCACAACAAGCATTTTTGTTCTAATGGAATCAACAAGAACACTCCTTTACTAGAACAAAAGTAATTACCACCACCATATAACTCTCTTTCACGAGCCACTCACCCACCACCACCAGCCGTGTATATGGCATATATGAGACAAACCTTGGCTGGCTACCATTCCAACAACTTAATCACACAAATCTTCACAAACAGCTCTAAATATTTTTCCTTCCTTCATTTTTTTTACTTCAATTTTCTATGCTAAATGGGCCACTATTTTTTCTGTAAATTAAAAGTTGGTTTTCGTTTGTGTTTATGAATAAATTCACAATTTGCATGTTCTTTACCAAATTGTACCTTGGATTAATTTAAGAAGTACTGAGAATGATTATTGTCTAACAATATCAAAGAAAAACTGAGTTTTTGTACAAAAATAAATCTTTTATTGTCATTTTTATTTCCATTTGAAAAAGAAAGAATAAAAGGGATGGGCTTCATTGCGATCGATGTTGGTGGCAATGGGTCAAGTTTAGTGTTATGGAGGTTGAAGACAATGTGAAAAAAATATAGTGGAGGTAGACTATGATAAAATTGATGTTCCTATTTAATCTAATGGTGTAAACCCAACTTTCCCATGGTAGAAAAAAAAACTAGCATTTCCCATACTAAATGCCACCATAAAGCTATTGGACGAGAAATATTTTAAAAACATAAATAGAAAATACTTAATAAAAAAACAAAATAGAAAATACTACAAACTATTGTTATCGGATCTAAGTCGACTACAAAACCCCTATATTAAGTGCAATATGACATTCAATAAGAGAGTGACCTTCATAGTTTACTTACATTGAGAAAAAGAGAACAATCTTTTACTGCAACATTTATAAATAACAAGAAGAAAAAAAAAATGTTTTTACTGTAATTAGGATGCAACTTGAAACTATGTTTTATGGGGATTGAACTTTGATCCCATAAGTTCAATGTTGTTTCTCTCTTTTTTTTAATAGAGATTTTAATTTTTCAATTTTAAAAAGTAGTCAAACATAGTTTTACCATCAATTTTCTAAGGCGATGAAGGTTTGAGACTGTTGGGTTTGATATATCAACGATTAGGCCTCTCTTGCAGTCGGGTGCAAGTTTGGTTCGTTGTATTTAGGTATGAGCATCCACAATAGAGACATTGAGTTCTTAAATGAGTTCTACGTGTACACACCACTCATTTATAATTTTTTAATAGTAGTATCTAATAAGCACTCAATTAGTCCAACTCAAATCTCACACAAAGTTCTTAAATTGGACCCACTAATCAACTATCAATAACTTAATATCATTATATTTTAATTTTTTAATATTAAAAGAGTGTGGGTCCCACTTAAAAGTGGGGGTCTTAAGTAAGACCATGAAAAAGATTCTCTACATTGGGGGTACCTAATAGATAACATGTCTTAAATAGTTAAGACTCTCCCAATAGAGATGGTCATAAAGCGCTTTTGAGCTTTATATGTATACATCGAATTCCGAACTTAGAAATTTTTTAATCATCTCAATATTTTGATTGTGCATTTTTACCTCCACTTTTTTTTTTATTTTAACTATTTTGGCCTTCTTTTTTTAAGGAGCTATTTTGGCCTCTTATGTTTTTTGTTTTTTAATTTGGCAGTCCCATCCAATTTCATCCAAATTTTATGTTAAAGTTCCATCATCTATTAAAGGGGCACTCAACTCCTATATCTAACGTGAGTTTTCTTTAAAACTAAAAATAAACTCTTATATCTATTAAACGCCAAAATTAAACTATAATATTTGAGAAATGATATTTATATCAACCATTTTGTGACAACTCTCTCTCATATTCACACTATTCTCTTATTCTCTCTCTTCCTTTTTCTCTCTCCATTGTTTTTGACCAATGAAAAGAGAGAAAAAAAGAAGTTGTCACAAAAGTTGTATCAAATATTTGTTCAAATATCACTACTCATAATATTTAGAGTGAATGAAATGCTTTTTTGGAAGGGTTTTGCTAGAAGTCATTCATGAAGGTGTCTTTTAACAACCCACACCTCAAGGTGTGATTTCCACTTTTTAGTTATAACTTTGTTCAAAGACACCTTCATAAAAATTAGCTGGTGTCTCATATTCACACTATTCTCTTATTCTCTCTCTTCATTTTTCTCTCTCCATTGTTTTTGACCAATGAAAAGAGAGAAAAAAAGAAGTTGTCACAAAAGTTGTATCAAATATTTGTTCAAATATCACTATTCATAATATTTAGAGTGAATGAAATGCTTTTTTGGAAGGGTTTTGCTAGAAGTCATCCATGAATGTGTCTTTTAGCAACCCACACCTCAAGGTGTGATTTCCACTTTTTAGTTATAACTTTGTTAAAAGACACCTTCATAAAAATTAGTTGGTGTTTTTTAACAAATGCTCATATAATAACTTGCTAAAAGACACCTTCATAAAATGTGTCTTCTAGCAAAACCCTTTTTGGAACATACCAAATTACAAAAGTGAGAGACATAATCATACAACCCTAAGTCTTAAACTTGAGACCAAATTTAACTTTTAATCACTTAACTTAATTTTAGATAATGATTTAGTTTTTTATATTTGTTTTATTTTATTTTCTTTCAGCTTAAATAGTTAAATTGTTCATGTAAGTTCGCGTGTTTTTTGTTTTCGTCTTTGTATCTTTTTCTGTTCTAAAACAAACCCGGTAAGATGCAAACATTTTGATTTTAGTACCTACCGTCATCATCTATTACAAAATCGTATATGTGGCAAACAGAGGGTGACGTGGCAATGGGTGACGTGACAGATGATGTTGGTGTGACAAAATGGATCATGAGTCACACAATGAGAGAGACCAAAACCAAAAAACGAGAAGTCAAAAAATTTAAATTTAAAAACCTTGGTTCTTCCATCTCTTCTTGTCTTTCTTCCCAATTTTTATCTTAGTCGCACACCTTCATCATTTCCTCTACCCATATCCTTCATTTCTGGTGAAAATTCACATATATATATCATAAAACTGTAAAATTCTCATGATTTTCACAAAAATATGGTTCTTTTGCATAATGATTTTGTTCTTTGGTAATTACACTTCAAGATTATACCCTCCTTCAAACTCTAATTTTCAAAAGTATAAATTTGAAGCTAGTCGTTAAGTTTTTCAAGAGCCTGCTGAGGATAACCTTATGATGACGGTAGGGACTAAAATCAAAATGTTTGTATCTTACATGGTATGTTTTAGAACAAAAAAAAAACCTAAAATTACTAGTAATTACACATGTGTGCAAACCATCGGTTCTTGGTGCTTGATTGGTGCAAACTGATGGTATCTTACATGGTAACTTATGATGACATGTTGTCATTACGTAATTTTTAGGACTTATTTTGACAATTTGATAGAGTTCAGAGGCAATATGAAGCATACAGGGGTATTAAAACAAGAATTTTGAAAGAACTGAAGGCAACAAATCGTGTCATGATTTTCATTGCCGTGACACGATATTCTTGGTAGAGAGCAATATTTTTGAGCAATTGAAATCATGCCACGATTTCTAGTAGCATGCCACGATTTTGAAGAAGGATCTCGAAGGATTCTAGGGTTTTGAAGCAATCGTGGCGCGATTTTCATGTGTCATGTCGCGATTTTGGGCGCAGTCAGAGTTGCCTATTTAAGCTGAAGTCAGTTCCAAACATAGGGGTTACGATTTTGGAGAGCAAAAGTGCGATTTTGAGACCTGAAGACTGCTAGAAGGGCGATTTCATCATCTTTTACTCAGTTCATGTATGTTTTAATTATTTCATTAATTATGCTATTTGTAAACTCAATTATGAGTAGATAAATCTCTTGGAGATTAGGTCCGAGATGAATCTGTGTAACCTTAATTGAAACATGTTGTGAAACTCTATTTATTGTGAATGACAATCTAGTTTTTATTCAATTCAATTGTTTTTAATGCTTTTTATATCCTGATCAAATATAAACATGATTTCGTGAGAATGAATGACTACTGACCATAGCTTTCTACTTATACCTAAATTGAATTGTTCAAATAAACATGGTTAGTCTAGGAATGGATAATCCTTTATTTGTGATATTAGGTTAACGTTCATAAAACCTTAAATGATTATTAGACTACCTAAGAAATTAGGGGGTGTAGTTAGAGAAGCGGCTCCTAAGTCAAGGGATTGATTAGAGTTATTTGGTTAACTATCGTGAAACTAGAAAATCATTCATAAGAATAGGTACAGTGGACCAATTAGGGGAAACGGAGAATTCGAAAGACCTGATCTCATCTCTCTCCATATTTTCTTAATCAATCTTTATTTTCTGTTACTTGATTTCATAAAATCAAACTGCCTAGGGCAAATCAATATAAACTTTTATACATCCTATTTAATAATGCTATTGAATTATTGAGATTAAAACAGTCCTTGTGGGAACGATATTATTTTACTACTTCGATAGTTTTTGGTACACTTGTCAAACTTCTATCAACTTACAAGAACGATTTCACTAATTAAGCCTTTTTTTTTCAATAATTTGCATATGAGATTAATTGGAATTACTTGTAATTTTAGATTTTTTTTAATTCAATTAACATATTTTAAAAGATGATACGATGTAGCAAAATTTTATTGGTTGACAATGTAAAGTGCTTTTACACTGTCAGAGTATTCCAATTAATCTCTTTGCATATATACTTTTAAATTTTAAATTTAAGATTCATATGTAAAGATAAATTAATTACCATAGATTTAAAAATTGGAAGGTCATAAGAAAATTAAAGCATAATTTAAAATTTAAAATTCATATACAAATGGATTAAAATAATAAAATAATATAAAAATAAAGGATCAAATAGCTATCTGAAATTAAATCAGGAAAAAATATGTAATACTCTAGCAGTGTAAAATCACTTTACACTGCCAACCAATAGAATTCTGCCACATCATGTTCACTTTTAAAATATGTTAATTGAATTAAAAAAAATCTAAAATTAAGTCTGAAAACTATTGTTTTCATCCCCTTCTTCTCCCTTACATCAACCCACGTTGCGTCTCTATCTCTATTGCTATGAAGTCCGAAAACGTAGTACGAATACGGGTACAATATGATACAGGTGCGGGTTCCGTACGATACGGTTAAGATACGTTGACAAAATATTTATACTAAAATTTATATGCATGTAAAATACTTAAAAAAAACATTGATTACTTTTCAATACTATATAATCATAAAAGTCACAAATTAAAAAAAATAATACATGTGATCAAAATAAAAAATGTAAAGTTTTCGTATAAATCATATTCTATTTTCATTCGTATGTTAGGTTATCTCCTCTCTCGTTACTTTCATCCACCAAAAACATGATTTTTAATTGGTAATCGAAAAACAATTATAGTGATTCATATCTTAAATTGAATCATATACATCTCCATTGAATTTTCATAACAGTCTCATTTTTTTCACTTCATTTTTTTCCAAGATACGTCTCTGTGAAGTATCTTATAAGTATCTGTGTGCATCTGTCGAGTATCCTATAAGTATCCGATAAAATATATATTTTAAATTAAAATAATTAATTCCGATACTCCGTTGGTGGGTACGTATCCGAGAGTATCTGCGGAGTATCGGTATCCGATACGTATTTGATACGGGTATGTCTCCATTTTGGAGTATCCGGGCTTCAGAGCTCTATTGTAATGTTCTTCAATCACAGTCTCAACCTATGCTGGTTTCGACGCTTGATGGCAACTCACAGTGCTTTTACACATGACAAGTAATTCAGGAACAAAGAACAAGAATATGGATTGATTGGAACAGAGAAATTAAGAGGGTGATTGATTGACTTAATTGGTACAGAGAAAGCAGAAGCTTCGTTGTCGTTGTTCCCATTTATCAGAAACAATAAAATTCTGAAATTTCTTTGTGGTGAAATACCCCAATTTCTAATTCAAGCATGTCGATGTCCGATTTGACAATTACCTAATTTAACAATTACCTGAATAAAATTATACTCTCTCCAATTCCAAATAAAAAATCTTACATATACAAATGGATTAAAATAAGAAAATAATATAAAATCAAAGGATGAAATAGTTATCTAAAATTAAATTAGGAAAAACTATGTAATTTTACCTAAATTTTACTACCTCCTTGTTTTCCTACCAAATAAATATATCCCACTATTACTATATATTCGTCTTAACCTGGTACAGTGGTACTAGAAGCAGAACCATGATGATGTGGAAGAATTGACTGAAGTGTCTTATGTTGGCCTAGAAAATGGAAGAGAGTCCCACACTCCCACGGCCACAGTGGAAGTGTTAATGTTGGCTAGCGATTGAAGGAGAATCCTTCGCACCCACGACCACACCGTACCAGGTCCTTCTCGTTTTGTCTCCGAACTCTCTGGGACCAGAACCAGTGGACCACCTTAACCCGACACGTACGTACCGACACAACCAATTCTTGATTGCGACGTGTTGCTCAATCATTACCTCATGTGTTTCATTCGCGAATTTTCCACGTTGGCATTTTTCCATTTTCAAAACGACTCTCTAATATATGAGCTGTCTTGCACCGTTGGATCGTATCCTCTGGGTCCCTCTTGTGGTGGTATGGCACATGAATTCTCGCCGGCAAAATATTTGATATTGGCCTCACATTTTTTTTTGGTGAACACACTCTACCATGTCAAAGGAATTCAAAGTTTAAAAAATATTTAGATGAATTGAACTATGGGGTTCCTCTTGCTAAGGGAAATCAAAGTTTAATGTATGTTTATAAAGATACTTACATATAAAGATACTGATAATGTATCAGATACTCACATTTTTTTATTTCTCTTCTCATTTTTGTTTTGTGGCGGCCGAAAGACCTAATATTGAGAATCTCAATTTTAATATGCTTAATGTTGGTCAATGTGGACAACTAACCAAACCTTTTTTCTGCCGAGGAAGTTAAGCAAGCTGTTTGGGATTGTGACAGTTTCAAAAGTCCTGGACCAGATGGTGTCAATATGGGTTTTGTTAAGGATTTCTGGCCAGAACTCTGTGATGATTTTATGCGCTTTATTGGTGATTTTCACAGGAATGGGAAGCTGTCAAAAGGTATCAATAGCACTTTTATTGCGTTAATTCCAAAAGTTGAGTGTCCTCAGCGCCTGAATGATTTTCGACCAATCTCGATGGTTGGAAGTTTATACAAAGTTCTTTCAAAAGTCCTTTCAAACAGATTGCGAAGGGTTATGTTTAGTGTTATTTCGGAACTCAATCAGCTTTTATTCATGGTAGACAGATTCTTGACGGTATCCTCATTGCTAATGAGATTGTGGAAGATGCTAAGCGTCTTAAAAAAGATTTGTTATTATTCAAAGTGGATTTTGAGAAGGCTTTTGACTCAATTGATTGGTCCTACCTTGAAGCAGTTATGAAAAAAATGAATTTTCCAACTTTATGGCGTAAGTGGATTATGGAATGCGTCAGTACGGCCTCAGCATCTGTTCTTGTTAATGGCAGCCCAACTGATGAATTCAAATTTGAACAGGGGTTGAGACAAGGTGATCCTCTTTCTCCCTTTCTTTTTCTAATAGCTGCTGAAGGATTGAATGTCATGATGAATGCTTTAGTAGAGGCTGGACATTTTTCTGGTTACAAGGTGGGGGCTAATAATAATCTTGTTTCCATCACTCATTTACAATTTGCTGATGACACCTTGTTAATTGGGGATCGAAGTTGGGCTAATATTAGAGCTCTGAAAGCTCTACTCATTCTCTTTGAAGCGACATCTGGCCTCAAAGTAAACTTTCACAAAAATATGTTAGTTGGTGTAAATATTCAAGATTCTTGGTTGGCCGAAGCAGCCTCTATTCTTCATTGTAAATTGGGTAGAGTTCCTTTTCTTTATCTGGGGCTGCCTATAGGCGGTGATCCTCGCAAATTGAAATTTTGGCAACCCTTGATTGACCGTATTAAATCCAGATTATCGGGATGGAAGAGTAAAAATCTATCTTTGGGTGGCCGTTTAGTTCTTCTAAAGTCTGTCTTGTCCTCTCTTCTGGTTTACTTTCTTTCCTTCTTCAAAGCTCCCGCATGTATCATTTCCTCTATTGAATCTATTTTTAACTGTTTTTTTTTTTGGGGCTGTGAGGAGGTTAGGAAAATTTCTTGGATTAACTGGGACACTATTTGTTCCAAAAAGGAGGATGGAGGCTTAGAAGTGTGGAGGATTCGGGAGTTTAATTTGGCATTACTTGGTAAATGGTGTTGGCGTATGCGGGTGGAAAATAGGAGTCTGTGGTATAGAGTTTTAGCGGGTAGATATGGGGAGGTAGGCGGTGTAATAGTAGAGGATGGGCAGTTTAATTCTGTTTGGTGGAATAATTTAATAAATATAAAAAATGGAGCTGGTGGAGGTGAGCGGTGGTTTGATGATAATGTTGGGCGGGAGGTAGGCGACGGTGCCCATACTTTATTTTGGTGGGATCCTTGGATTGATGAGTTAGTTTTGAAGAATAGTTTTGGGTGCCTTTTTGATCTTGCTATTAATAAAATGGCAACGGTGGCTGAAATGTATTCGCTTGGGTGGGGGAAGAGGGGGAAGCTTGGAAGTAGAGACGTCGTTTGTTTGCTTGGGAGGAGGAGAAGGTGCGGGAGTGTTGTGATATTTTAACTAATATTGTTTTGCAGCCTAATCATTCTGACAGGTGGATTTGGCACTTACATGCTTCCAGCAAATATACCGTCACTAGTGCTTATAACCATTTGCTAACACCAACTAGCAACAACTTGTCAGCAATTC
>Ga0228710_1007955_pt1 | contig 15428 bp, 13 predicted proteins | sample MedpolnodulmetaG_FD_177995 | JGI IMG/M metagenome (GOLD analysis project Ga0228710, IMG submission 177995) | Root nodule microbial communities from Medicago polymorpha collected in Santa Monica, California, United States - pink nodules | ecosystem: Host-associated > Plants > Roots > Nodule...
TCTTTACCACGGTAGTTGGTAATAGACAGTTTTATGTTTCTTGTATCGTCGTCTTTACCACGGTAGTTGGTAATAGACAGTTTTATTGTCGTCTTTACCACGGTAGTTGGTATTAGACAGTGTTATATTTCTTATATTATCATCTTTTCCACGATAGTTGGTAATAGACAGTTTTATCTTTCTTGTATCGTCGTCTTTACCACTGTAGTTAGTATTAGAGAGTTTTATCTTTCTTGTATCGTCGTCTTTACCACGGTAGTTGGAAATAGACAGTTTTGATGTCGTCTTTTCCACGGTAGTTGGTATTAGACAGTGTTATCTTTCTGGTATTTTCGTCTTTGCCACGGTAGTTGGTAATAGACAGTTTTATCTTTCTTGTATCGTTGTCTTTACCACGGTAGTTGGTATTAGACAGTTTTATCTTTCTTGTACCGTCGTCTTTACCACGGTAGTTGGTAATAGACAGTTTTATTGTCGTCTTTACCACAATAGTTGGTATTAGACAGTGTTATCTTTCTTGTATTGTCGTCTTTGCCACAGTAGTTGGTAATAGACATTTTTTTTCTTTCTTGTATCGCCGTCTTTACCACGGTGGTTGGTATTAGACAATTTTATCTTTCTTGTACTGTCGTCTTTACCACGGTAGTTGGTATTAGACAGTTTTATCTTTCTTGTATTGTCGTCTTTACCACGGTTGTTGGTATTAGACAGTGTTATCTTTCTTGTATTGTCGTCTTTACCACGGTGGTCGGTAATAGACAGTTGTGTTGTCGTCTTTTCCACGGTAGTTGGTATTAGACAGTGTTATCTTTCTTGTATTGTCTTTTTTGCCACGGTAGTTGGTAATAGACAGTTTTATCTTTCTCATATCGTCGTCTTTACCACGGTAGTTGGTATTAGACAGTTTTATCTTTCTTGTATCGTCGTCTTTACCACGGTAATTGATTTTATGGTTTGGAAAAGCACATTTGCAACAAGCTTTTCAGTTTGAAGAAAGTGCATTCTAGAAGCACATTTCGGGATAAGCTGTTTTGATGAATATAAGGGTTTTCTGAATTTGAAGATGGGTTGTGGTGGTGTTGGCGGTGTTGCCACTGGTATAGAGAAGGAGGAGTTGTGTTGTGCTTATGGGAGGACGACCATCAGAGGATCATGAAAAAGCTTGTTGAAGCTCTTGTCTTGAAATTGGCTTCAATCTTAGCAACTTTCTGCTATGCATAAATAAATGCAACCCGATGAAACAAAATTTGATTTTGAACAATGGAGAATTTGATTTGCTTCAAATCTTAACCCATATGAATGGATCAATGGAGATGAATGGATCGATGGAGAATTTGATTTTCCAGAAAAAATGCAAAGCTTGAAGAAGGGACATGAACTCAGGGCCAAATTCGTAATTTGCTGGATTGAAGAAAGAGTTTCGGGGTATTGTGGTCATTTTTCTTTTCGCTGAAGCCTCAGGGGCATTTTTGTCAGTTCACACCATCTTTTGCTGACTCATCATCTCATTTAACGAATCAGAACCGCCACATCATCTAATCAATGACATGGCAGTAATTAACTAGGATGATGAACCAATTTTTAAGTGATTAAATTTTGCAGGGACAAAATGCCAGGATTAACAAATTCAGGGACCAATTTTTAAATAACCCCTATATGCAGGGACTAAACACATATAAAAGCCTTTTTTTTATGAGGAATTATTGGAATTCATGAATTTTTAGTATGAGGCATATAAAAAGTTGTGAAATTTTTATAATAAAAGTAAAAAGAAGAAGGAATATAGATGATAAAAAAAAACATGGCCATGTATTGAACGAAAAAGTGTGAAATCGAAAGAAAATCTGCAAAATGGAGATCGAGAGAGAGGGGAAGAGACCCTGCAGTTATAAAAATTAAACACCATCGTAAAAATTGATCCAAGGGTTAAGATTTGATCCTCTAATCTCTCACAATAAATACCCCTCTCACTTGATATGCCCTCTCTCACATTGATTTTCGGAGATCAAGCTATTAGTTAGCGTTGCTCACAAATTTATATTTCACTACCGAACTTTAATTTTTCCAAAGGAAGGGGGGAAAAGTTCAAATAAACCACTATTTTTAAGATTTTAGGTTCGGGGGTTAGTTACGTGAAGGGAAGGTGTTAGCACCCTAAAATGTAGTTTATTTGATTTGGAAGGACAAAGTTCTTTGCCTACGTACTCATGAGGGATCAAAACCACGTAGTCCATGGTAAAAAGACTGAATGATTTGTTTTGTATTTTTTTATTAATTTTTGAAAAGGTTTAAAAATAAAAAGCCAAGTGGTAAAATAGATGTTTGGGTATTTTAGTTTTAGAAAATATGTTTAAATATTGTTAAATGCATTAAATTTTGTATTAAAGAAAATTAAATGAAAAAAGTCTCTTGATAAGAATCAAGGTTTTTTTAGAACAAAAAAGTTCTTTTTTTCAAATTTGTTTTTTGGACTATTTGAATGTTTTATTTTATTTTTTATTTATTACTTAAAACCTAAGAATTAACGTGATAATAAAATAAAAGCGTGAGTTCGTTATGACGTTGGATCAAAACGAAACCCCTTTCCCTTGAATATAAACTAAAACTATTTTTTTTGCATTGTTTTGATATATGAGAAATAAATAAATAATAAACAAGACATTGCATATTTTTTTTGTGATTTTTTGACACTTCTAACCCTAAAACAGAATATGAGCATAAAACAATAAACCGAATAGGAACTATGTTCCTAAGACCATTCTTAATTTTGAAGGGACATTATAAACCGAATGGACTATGACCTTGAGAACAAGCTTTTAATCTGAAGGGACAGAAAAAGAGGGGGAAGAAAAGAATAGCTCGTCAACACAAGCTAAATGAGGGAGAAGAGAGAAAAGTTCTTTGACAACTCAAGAGAACTTTTGGTGTGTTTTCAAATGTTCAACAAAGGCTCTTATTTATAGGTTCAAAGGTTGATGAAAATGGAAAACTGATTTAATGAATTTTGATGGTGATTTGAATGATGTTTAATGGTGAATTTTGAAAAAGGAATGTGAAAGTTGACACTTGACTTAGAAAATTTTGGACCTTGGACATTTTATTTTTAGACCTATTCTAAGTTATAAATAAAAAGAAAATAACCTAAAAAACAAAATAAAATAAAATAAAAGATGTAAATAAAATAAAACAAAAACTAATAAAAATAAAATAAATAAATAATACTACTAACAAAATAAAAAAGAAAACCCGAAAACGAACAAAAAATAAGGTATTTTAAAGAATCAAAGAATATTCTGGATCAAAGGGCGCGTAAAAGTCGGATCTTAAGTAAAAAATTGGGGTATGACACTCTTTATGTATATATATATATTTTAGTGTCATTGGGTTGTACTTTACTTTGCTGAAACTATAATATATTCGTAGCATGTACTTTATCATTATTGATTGGAAAATAGAAAACAAAAAGATAATATTATGCTTTTGCTTTGATGGTGATCGTGAGAGTGAAGTAAGGGGTTGATATTTAGTTTTAAAATTTTTGCTTTGGTTGTCTTGCTTGTTTGAGTATTGCTGAAATATATGTTTGGTTTGCTAAAAAAAAAGTTTTGTTGCTGATGAAAGCAATTGTGTGAAGAATACAATACGGTAGTCTATGCTCTTCTTGAAGCAAAAGTTTTGTATTTTACTGCTACTTATGTGTATGATAATTTTAATTTAATACAAAATGCACTTTGAAATGTAATTGCAGTGAGTAAAACTAGGGTTTAATATATGTTTCGGTCATTCCCTGAGAATGCTATCAAGGGTGGTATTTATAGTCTCTTTGGGCTTGTGTTCGTGTCTTGGGCCCTAAGTAATTTAGGCATGAAGAGGAGAAAAACACAACAAAAGGAGGTTGAATTGTGTTGGCGTTTTCTGGTTTCTTTTTCTGAGTTTTGGTACTGGTCAGAATCTGATGGTTCAGAGTCTGACTCAGAGTCTGAGTGTAGCTGATAATAATAGAAACACAAAGATAAAGACAAAGAGAGAAGGAGCAGACACAAAACAATTTATACTAGTTTTCCCACAACACAGGAGTATAGTCCCCTTGCACTTCCAAGAGATTTCACTATAGTCACTATAATTGCTAAAGGACTATTCCAAGAGACTTCCAATTGCTTAAGCACCAAGCAAGAGACTTCTAATGCTCAAGGTCATGCCAAGAGACTTCCAAATGCTCAAGCACAACTGGAATAGACTTTCAATGCTCAAGGACAACTCCAAGAGACTTCTAATGTTCAAGGTCACATCAAGAGACTTTTGTTGCTCAAGATTTCACCAAGAGATATATGATGCTCAAGCTTCACAAGCAAGAGACTTCTATTTGTTTACAAAAATAAACAAACTTGTTCGTACACCTGATATTTAATTGGTTGTGTTTATGTAGTGGGGGTGTACATAATTATGTGAACGAATTAAACACTAACGCAAAAAAAAATGTATATTTTATTATTTGAAAATGTTAAACTAAATAATTAATTTATACATTTTTAGAAAGTGATTTCTTAGTCCCCAAGTTTTGTTAAAAACTATTTTGGAAAGCAATTTGAAATATTTTGATGTACAATTTGAAATATATTTTGGTACATAGTATAATATATTTTTGTACTCAATATGATATATTTTGGTACTTAAATTGAGATATTTTTGTACTAGATCTAACATGTGAATTACTTGTTCCTAAAGTTTCTTAGATATTAGTTGTGAGTTTTCTCTATAAATAGAGAGCTCATATAGTTCATTCCATACACCGATCAAAAAGTATTCTGAAACTTCAAATCCTTTTCTTCTATCTCCCTTATTTGTTACCAAAGTTTCTCACATTTCTCACATATTAGTTTTGAATTACTTGTATGGTCTACTAAAGCTCAGTTGATGTTATAGAATTTATCAAGGTTTATATTGATGTAGCTTAAGTAGAAATTTTTCCTTGTCAAGACTTAGGCCTTTATCAATATAAACCTCTAGGTTATCATCTTGCATTGGTTTTTGGTTATTTATGATTTCATATTAAAAAATATAATTTGCTACTCCTTATGGCCTTGTCTTTTATTTATAATTTCATGTTGAAGTGACAGAATAATGGATTCACGTGGCTCTGCAAACATCCTTCCCTTCAACCAGGCACCGCTTCTATTTACCATGAACAATTGATGATGTTTGATTTTGTCTATTTTTTGGTTACTGATGAATCATCCTTGTTAAGATGAAATATCATGATAAATAGAATTTAGAATGGAAGTGAAATATATATACCGTATTTTTTTTTTATATTTTATTTATTTATTTATTTATTATTTTTATATATACCGTATTTTGTCTTGTAGTTCATTTATGAGAATTTTCCGTACTAAAAATCACTATTATGTTGCTTGTGAATTGTGATGAACTTGCTTCTGTACATTACATGTGCATTCTTTCTTCTATTCGCCGCCTTCCTTTCTCCATCTCTGAATAGCCTCTCATGGCTTGTGCTGGCAGCTTAAAAATCCAACCTCATAAAGAACCCAAAATCTCATCAGGTTGGTTTTTCAATTTTACCTTTGAAATACTGATTTTTTATGATAGATTTTTTGCTTATTAAATCTTGAATTCAATGCTATTGTAGTTTAGCACTCTTTCAATTTGAGTATCATTACCATATTATCTTGTTTTGTCACTTTGAAGTAGGTCGCCAAAGAGAACTAATGTACGGTCTCAAAAAGTCCCATATAGATTTAGCAAAGAATTTTGGTCTTCCACCGAAACATCTTGCTAATCTCTTTCCCCAAATCCACTAATATTAGCATCAACGTGAAAATCTCCAACACCAGCTACGACATCTTTTCGTCTACTACATCCGGTAAAGAATCTTCCAGAACCTCGAAACGACATCACCCTAGAAAGACTATCAATATAATCCTTCAACCAGTTACCTTCACCGACCAAACTCGCCTGAGAAACCACCGGAGCCACCACCTCCACCGCATGCACTGCCGCATCGTCTTTTTCACTGGAAAATATTCTCCGGTTGGTGTTTCCAACCGGAATCTCAGCTTCTTCATCAATGAAATACTCAAACGTGCCGACTGAAGTCTTCCGGTCTGTTTCTCTGGCGACATTGTTACTGTCAGTTGCGGTGGTTTCACAGCGGTTGCTGATGTTTCCTATCTCCAAACGAAAGTTGTTGTTGCTAGAAGAAGTGGAGGTGGGATGGAAAATCGTCATAATCTCTGATTTCAATGCGAATACTGTTGATCGACATAACAGACAGGTTTGCATCGAGGCTTGGTTAGCATCGAATCTAACCTGTCTGTTATGTCGATCAACAGTATTCGCATCAGAATCAAAGATTATGAAGATTTTCCGTTCCTCGTCCATTTCTTCCAGTAACAACAACTTTCGTTTGGAGATAGGAAACATCAGCAACCGCTGCGAAGCCAGCCACTGCAATTGACAGTAACAATGTCGCTACGTTTGAGTATTTCATCAACGAGGAAGTTGAGATTCCGGTTGGAAACACTAATCGGATAATTTTTCTGGTGAAAAAGACGATGCGGTGGTGCTTGCGGTGGAGGCGGAGGCTCCGGTGGTTTCTCAGGCGAGTTTGGTTGGTGAAGGTAATTGGTTGAAGGATTATGCTGATTGTGTTTCTAGAGTGATGTCGTTTCGAGGTTCTGGTATATTCTTTACTGGAAGTAGTAGAGGAAACGACGTCGTAGCTGGTGTTGGTGATTTTGACGTTGAAACTAATACTAAAGGATTTGGGGGAAGAGATTAACGAGATGTTTAGGTGGATTTCAGAGGTTCCAGAAATTGGGCATTTGCGTAAAATGCAAGGAAATGCACTATTAAATCAAAGCGGTATACTTTCGGAAGGTCATGCAGCTTTAAAAGAGCATCCACTAGGCCGTCACAAAATAAGTAATCTTCACCTAGGGGTTCTGGTTTCCATGCGTTAAGGTTGCAGCGAAGCAAATGATGTCTTAGATAATCCTTGTTGTAGTCATGGTTTGGCCTTTGAAGATTGTGTATTATAAAAACAAACCGCACATCATTAAGAGTGCAAAAAGTGACTTGTGAAAATTCAATTCTAATCAAACAAATCCAACAACAATAAAGAGCGTCAAATTTGTCTTAATTCTTCAAAACTTTTAGTTGGCATTGAAGTCAAGTTGATGAACATCCCTGTCTCCTCTGAAAAAGTTCCAGAGTATAAAACTAAAAAACTAAAGGTGAAGTCAATGCTTACTTACTGTAAAGGGAGGGTCAACCGTATACAAATCGTGTGGATTGTGCACCAATAGATTCAGGTTCACCCTAAGAGATGATAATTCATCCCTGATAGTCTTCGTTGCAACCTTGAAGCTTGTAAACTGGAATCCCTAGGTGAAGAATGCTAATTTTAGTTTCGTCTTGTCTTTAATTATATCAGTTTCAGATGATGGTGCTGCTCTCTAAAATAAGCATAGCCTTGAGAAAGCATGCTACTTTGGTATATATTAGCATCTTTCCTTGCATTATACATGATTGTACAATCGAGCTTCTACATTAGTCAGCTGAAATGGTTGTACTTTTACTCAAGTTTCCTTTTTGAGATTGTACGTTAGTCAGCTGGTCCGATTCTACCCCATAAAGAAGTCTCGATCGGCGAGAGTTTGTTAGCCTCTTTCTTTTGTGTGGATAAACTACAGTTCTATGACACTTTTTAGCAGCACTTCTCATCATATCCACAACAGGGTCTCGTGCACATCATCTGCAAGATTGAAATGATTGTAATTTAACTCTCATCTGCTGGAAGATTCAAGTAATGGAAGTTTAGCTTCAAATAATATTTTAAATTTGTAAACCTTTAATTTTTTATAGCCCTCAGCTACATGAATTAGACGTTTTCTTTATTTTAGGAGAGGGTGCAACTGTATTATTTGAGTTTCTGTTTTTTGCTTGCAAATGATAACCATTTTGAACATAATGAAAACAAGATCCGTAAACTCATTTCCCACATAGAAAAACAATATATTTAAGACTCATTGGGGACCAACATTATACAAAATACTAGGCTTCAATCAAATCATGCCAGGTAAAAGATTGAATATAACTTTAAATTTCAAATGGCATCTATAGTGAATGTTATTTGGAATGCAAAAACTTAATGAGCAAACGTGTAGTTATATACTTACGTAGGAGTTCTAAATTAGTCTGAAGTCTTATTGATTGACAAATTTTTCTACTAATCTTTCATCGGTTCATATAAGAACTAAGTGACAATGTGAACATCTTGATGATGTTATTCCAATTTCAAGAACCCTTGTAGCGGGTCTTAAGGTGTGTGGAAGCATTAACCAACATCTAACATACGTCAAGCATTAAGTATTGTTGATGGAAGTTTTGATGATGACAAATAAGTGAAGGCTCTCACAAGCTTATAGATTAAATTTGTTTAGAACCTTTGCAAGATCTCAAGGAATTGATTATCCATATTAGCACACATCGCTTATGCATTATGTCCGTCACACATTACCATCTGATACGCTATTTTTTTTTCTTCATCTTTCCTGTCTGCAAGGGTTCATATTTCAAAGAAATTAATATTGGGTTTTCTCAGAAATTGACTCTCCTCTTTGCTTTGATTCCTTATCAGGCGTAAATTTGATTCTGAAAGAAATTGGTTCTTGTTTTCAAGTTTATTCGTTTTCTTTCATTACCATGTGTTCACAATTGGTTCTTGTTTTTCACTGTTATGGATATGATACCTTTTGAAAACCAACAAGAGTATTACATAAAAAAAGTTGTGCAACATCGGTGCATAGAAATTAATCTCTTTATTTAAAAAAGTTATCTTCTCTCTTTCATTTATACAATTTTCTTAATTTATGAGAATGATCGACTTAATTATTCTCTTTGAGCCAAATGAAATATATTTTGTGTCATTATCAAGTGCGTACTAAACACATAACAAGATAAACTACTATTATATTCATTGTTGTCTTGTGCTCATCAAACACATGATAAGAACCAAACACACACTTATGTTGTAAAAAACTAAAAGGATAAAGAAAATAGAAGGTTATAATATACAAAAGACAGAGGCTGGGTTTAAATTTCAGTCTGCAACCACAATTGCAATAAAAATATTTTGAGGTCTCTGCAATAGAATTGCAGCTACAATTTCGATCATATCAGCCTCATCTTCTGGTAAAAACATGGACAAAAGTATCATGAGCGAAAACTGCATGTACCATATTGCACAGGGTCATATACCATATTGTAATGTATCCATATACATGCATGTCCCAAAATGCTTCACAAGTCATTTTCATGAAGCTATGATATATGTATACTTAAGCATTTAAATTCCACTCTAAAACTTTGTAGCTGTGATTGCAGTGTAATCAAACTGTAACCTAACTACAACTACAATTTAAAACCTTGTTTGGAGTTTACTTATAATCTATGACAACAAGAAGTGGTCACATTATCCAGTGATACTGTATTCTCATTTAAAACAAAAATTAGTAATTTCTTTCATGTTGGATTCCATGCTGAATATTTGGAGATGTATTTTCATATGTAGTAAGGATCTCAGCAGATAAAGAGGCTTTGCTTTGTACTACACTAGAAGTGACTCTTGTTCCCGAGGTCAGTGATTCCTGCAAGAAAACAACAATTGAATTATTATCAACTTTTTAATTGCTATGGACAATTAATTACAACTTGTTCTCAGATACATGGTTTTGATCATTATTTATAAACAATTGTGGTAATGTACCTCTTTTGTCCCTCTATTAGAACCTTCTCCTTCCTCTTTAAATTCAGGTAGTTGCCTCGGTTTGAAACAAAAGCATAGTCTTGGTTTTCTAGTCTTTGTCTGTGCTCTCTCCTGAATATAAGAGAATTCAATAATACTGGTTAAGTTAAACGAACCTATGAAGTCATCGGTAATAGTAAAAATTTGAGAAAATAAAAGCGATCAAGTGTGATGATAAGTATCGGTGTCGTGTCATGTCAAACACCAAACACACTTTCAATCTGAAGTGTCAGTACTACACAAAAGGGACCATGTCACTAAACTTTTTCCAAAGTTTCTGAATTGGTGAAGATCAATAGGCAAAGGGGATAAGTAAATTGATGAATATATTGAGTTAATGTAATGATTAATAGAATCAAAAAGGAAAATTAGGCAATAGAGTTTTGCCTTCTTTCTACTTGCAGCCCTATCTTCTATCCTTAAGCTTAATGGGGATGATATAATTGGTGATTCCATATTGTTTCTGCATACATTCAAAACATTGGAAATGTCAGTCTTGAAACAATATCAACAAAATGAATGAAACCTCCAAGCTATAGATGTAACTGCTGGTAAAGCTAGTTGTATCACCGACACTGTTGTGTCCAGGGTACAACTTCACAATACCTACACGTAATTACTCGATTTCTTTCTAATTATTACCAGTGTATGTATCAATGACGTGTCCTGTATCTGTGTCCGGGTAAGTGTTTCATAGGTACTTGCAACATTAGTGACGTCTGAAGAACACACATATATACATGGACACCAATCACAACATTAACATGTTCACACCAGTAATAGTGACAAAATTGAAATAATTCAATGTAATCAAAAGCGGCGGTAGTCCTTAATACTATAATTTTGTTTGAAGTTACAAAGGGCAAGCTCAATGTAGGTCTATGTGTAAAATAAATAGATAATTTATCCTGCAAAATTTTCATGGAATATAGCATAATGTGATCATCTAGAAAATAGTTGTAACAAAACATTGTCATAGTATCAGACGTGGAAGTGATACATCAACATCAATAATAATTTGAAACAAGAATTAACTAAATACAATAATATGTGTTGATGTTGTGTCGGTGCTACATATGTCATATGATTTACTTCTCTTATACGTAAAATGTACCTTTTCTGTTCTGTTAATGGAGAAAATGAAGGGTGCTTTTGCAGCTCATTCTTCGAGGTCTGAAATTGAATAATGGATCACTTTGGCAATTACAACAACTTTGAAGATCATAACAAATTGGAAGTTTAAGGTCTTGTAATAAGATGATATAAAATTGAAGTTTGAATACCTTAGTTGGTGTTGTTAGAGGAGTCCACCTATCCTTTGAAGCTGTGGAAGAACCAGAACCGACTCTTGTAGTTTCAAATTTCCTCATTACTGATGAAGTCAATCTATTAATTTCTCGAATGAGTGCAAACTTTACTGACATGTGAAGTGACTTGGATTTTGATCTCTTTTTTCTTAATGAAGCCTTGTTGTTCATTGGAGTAGCAATATCCGAAACAATAGGATCTGTGGAATCTTTCTGCAATGCTATTATATAAGTGTCATATTCATAAATGTTTGAAAGAGTAAAAGATTACTGGCAACAATAGTACCGCACTGTAACGCAAGTGGTTGGTGTGCAGTGTGTAAGGATACCGAGTTCAATGCTACCGTTAAAAAATAGATTCCTTTCTATAAATATAAATTAATTCCTGGAACAAAATCAATGAAAACGGATTTTGTGCGCTAAAAGATCCCGTGCATTGACACAAATGGAAGCTTGGCACTATCGAATCTTCATCAGATGGCTCAGATTTCAAAAGAGCTTTTAAATATTTACCGAGGTCAAAATCTGAACGGTGCCAGACTACCGACTGCATGAATGTAGGAGATCTTTGCCTATAAGGAATCTTGATCCCAAATCAACTAAATTAAAGTCATCTTTGGTGTGTCAAATGAAGTTTTTCCACTAACCTTTACACTTAGGATCTTATCAAGGGTTTGCTGCTCCTTCTCAAGTTGAATTCCATTTACATTGTTTTCACTTTCAGGTAAACTTGTCTCAACATGTTTAGATTTTAGACTTGTTAACTGTGAATTGTTAGTGTTATCAACTTCTGCCTCATCATGCTCTTCCATTTCGAGTGAGTCTCTTTTTTCTTGTTCAAGTAATGCAGCTGCTTTTTGAGCTGCAAGTTTCTTGTAATGAGCTTCAAAAAAAGCTTTCTTCTCTGCAACCGAACCCGGTTTTGAATACCTCTCTGCCTCTTCAACATAGCGGTTGGTTGAGAATGTTGACCATTTCTCCCATGCTAGTGACTCTGTCGTGAACCTCCCAAACGACACTGATTCCCCGAGTACTTTAATTGGGTTGTCCTAAAACAAACAATTTTCTCATGTTTTTCAATTCAAACATTCATAAAATCATAGTGGATTATAGCACTATGTTATGAAAACGGAGCTCGTAAAAAATGATTAACAACGAGGCTGCAATAGTGACGAAACAATCATAATATTCGGTGTCTCAGTTATCAGGACGCAACTACAATTGAGGTCAGATCAGCTGTATTTGACTGTAATTCTCGATAATATCAGTAAATGCCATCGATATGGCTGTGCAATCATTGATATGAAAATGTAGTTATTAGTTGTAGTTATTAACTCAGAGGATTAAGGCACTATGTTATGAAAACTAACCTCGTAAAAAACAATTAACAACTAGGTTTTAAAAAACAGTCTGCAAATGTAATTTTGTCCAAAAACCTATGATTTTTGATATCTCAGAGTTATCACAAGAAAACAAACTGGACATTAGATCATTTTATTTGACAGCAATTCTCGGTAATATCAGTGAATTTACCACGAATGATTTGGAAATTTATTTATTAAAAATTAAACAAATTTTCCAAATCCACATATACAATAACTAAATAAGTGTTAAAGAAACTATTAGGCCTAAATTGAGAACAGAAATGAACAATTGAAATTGCAGTTATTTTTTAACTCATTTTAATGAAAGGATCAGAAGTTAGATCATAGAAATGAATAATCCAATAGTACAAAATATAGTTGAATGAAGTGACATAAAAAAATTGAACTGACCAGCCTGTTGGATTCATTGGAAAAGCCAGAGGAATAACAGAATGGTTGCGTGACAGAAGTTGATGACTCTCCCATGTTTCTTTGCAACATTCCAAACCTCGAAAAGATCCTTAACTTCACTACAAAAAAAAACAGTACTTAAATATTGTACAATGAATACTACTACTAGATTTTATTTATATATTCTCTTTGTTTGTATTATTTTATTTAATGTATAGTTTTAATTTATGTGGCTGTTCTCATTGATTTGTGCAAGTGCAACCGTTCGAATTTTGAATTTTCAAATGAAAAAAAGCTGTGTAAAGTTTAAGTAACCCATGTGATGCTTAAAGTAGGCAATATAAAAGTCTTCAAAGATACATTCAAAAGGAGCGTTTGAGCGTTAGATATTGCAATCTAATAGTTTTGTAGTGGGGTCCACTAATCATGTGTCGAGGTGACTCTCTCTCTCTATCTTTGTCATGTTGGTATGGGCCCACTTTAGGTTCCTAAAATTCGGTCCGCTAATCATGCTTGTGTATGGTGTTTTTATATTATATATTATGAAGACAAGACCAAAGTGCTTTAATATATTTGTACTCAAAATATATTTTTTGTATTCAATATGATCTATTTGGTATTGAAATTGAGATATTTTTTTTCTAAATTTAATATGTGAATTACTTGTTCCCAAAGTTTCTCACATATTAGTTGTGATTTTTCTCTATAAATAGGTAGATCACGTAGTTTATTCCACACACGAAAAATATTGTGAATCTTCCAATCATTTTCTTCTCTCTCTCCCTCCCTCCCTCTTTTTACTTGTGTTGACGGGTTTTTCCACTTTTCATCTCTTCTATGTATGCCATGATCTCTATTTGCATTAACACTTATTGAAGAACAAAACTTAGATGAATTTTTTTATATGCTTTTCAAAGATCATTAAACATAATTGCATGGTTTTTCATATGATTATCAAAGATCACCCAATTGAACTAATTTGAAATTGAACCAAAAGTTTCAAGGTCTTAATTTGAGTCTTCAATTCGGTTCAAGCCAACATTATGTGGATAATACTCATCATAAAAGTGTTAGGAGAGAAAATGACCATGAATAAAAGTAAGTCTTTTTTAATAACAACAAATTAATATTTCAAGAATATTAATGTTCATATGTATAAGAAAAAAAGAATAATAAGAGAGGGAGAAGAAGTGTTAGCATTTTGGTTGGAAGGAAGTTTGATGAAAATGTCATGCAATAATAGACTATATAGCAACTTTATGAAGGTCAACTTGAAATATAACTTTGTATGATTTGAGAGACAAGTGAAGGCTATAAGTGTTATTTTGAGTTAATTATCTTCCTCGAACCTGGATTGAGAATATTGATTGTACCATTAACTTAAAATAACACTTATACCCTTCATTTGTCTCTCAAATCAGAAAAAGTTATAGTGGTAGTTTCGTCATTTTAAGTTGGTCTTTAGAAAGTTAATATATAGTCTACTATTTCATGACATTTTAATCAAACTTCCTTCCAAATCAGAGAGGTAATACTTCTTCTCCCTTTCTTATTATTCCTTTCTTCTTATACATATGAACATTAATATTCTTGAAATATTAATTTGTAGTTACTAAGAAACACTTCATTTTCATGGTCATTTCTTCTCCGAATACTTTGATGCGTATTATCCACATAATTTTGACTTGAACCGATTTGAAGACTAAAATTAGGACCTTGAAACTCTTGGATCAAGTGCAAATTCGGCTAATTGGATGATATTGAAGGTGAGAAAAACACAAGAGGGGGTTGAATTGTGTTTACTTTTTCTTCATTTTCTCCTACCGAAGTCACTGATCAGAAACAGATAGAGTTCAACTTCTGATGTTATAATCAGAATCTAAATGCAGCGGATAAAACACACACACACACACACACACAGAGAAGAAAGACACAAAACAATTATACAGGTTCCTGATGAGAAAAACCGCAAGTGTACGGTTTTACCGAAGTAGTAAAAATAGAGTATCGTTCCAACAGGGAGTTGCTTAATTTAATTAACTTTTAAGAGATGATTAGAAGAAAATTTGATTGTAGAGAATTGGTTTTTAAGGGTTAAAAACAATAATAATAATGAAAAGCGCCTTGGGATTATTGGTTCATCGTAATGACGAATCCTTCACAAACAAACCCTAAACCATAACTTTATATTCGACCTACTTTCTAAAGACAAGTTTCTCTTTAGCGTATCAAAGCCTCTTTCGAGGTGCAGTGAGTGTGTTCCTCTAGCAACCACGCCTATTCTCATGGTTGATTGTTATTAGAATCCTTGAAGAACGAAACTTTATATGTCTCAAGGTTTGCAAGACTATTCTCATGTTTCGCAACCCTTGTCTAAATTCACTTGTTCCAATATTGATATTTGAGATGATGAATTAACAAATACTAACCCTCCGCTTTCGCATTATGAGTTTGACATTTGTTAATTCATTATAAAAACGGTGAATTAGATTAGAAAGTAGATTTATATAAAATTAGGGT
>Ga0228710_1007957_pt1 | contig 15427 bp, 4 predicted proteins | sample MedpolnodulmetaG_FD_177995 | JGI IMG/M metagenome (GOLD analysis project Ga0228710, IMG submission 177995) | Root nodule microbial communities from Medicago polymorpha collected in Santa Monica, California, United States - pink nodules | ecosystem: Host-associated > Plants > Roots > Nodule...
ATAAAAAAAATATATATTAAAAAAAAAAAAAAAAACACCGTGGTAACCTAAATTGGAAGCATATTTATCAAACTATAACTAACAGCCACCACCACTAAGCCTTAGTATATCACTAGGTAGGTTTGGCTACATGTATCGGTTGGCGTCATTAGGCTCAGGAGAACCACTTATGTTAATTTTATAGTCATGTATTCTCTTACCCCATATCCAATGATGAACACGTCCATAGGAGACAAGTGCTTCCACAAACCGCTGGATAAAATTGATGAAGAAGTATTTCAGCTACCATACGATAAAATTAGAGTAATGATTTGAATATAAAATGTGATGCTTTACCGAGTATTGAAGCACCCACCTATTAGCAAAGGCATTGTAGTAGAACAGATGTGTCATGAGCTCGACAAGGATAAAACACAATAACCAACGGAATCCATAGAGTATCACATTTCTAACTGAATTACTATTTTGAGGAACATCTAGCTGCAAAAGCATTAGAACCAGTACCATCAATATAACATAGACTCAAGCAAGCATTAAAGAAAATTGACAACAATTAGCAATGCAAGAAACGCCCAGGACAAAAAAGGACTAGTTGTGATTATGGCTCAACAGTAACAATTTGATTGTATTACATAAAATTCACTAAAGTGTTTTGACTGATTACATTTGCATTTAACTATATAGTTGATTAAAGTTTCAAATTCCTCCAATTTAAACAAATAATATCTTCCTTATACTTACATTTCGGAAAATAGCAGGATGAGGATGCACTTAACCCCTAAAGGTTTCACAAGGACCACAACCATACAATTGTAATGAAATTCAATCATGAAACTTATATCCTAAAAATAACTTTCAGTCACACACCTGCGAAGCGAAAGCGTTGAAGCTCACTATTGGACCGGCAATATAAAGCGGTGCATACACCAAATAACAGAGGTATACGACATATCCAAACTTGTTGACGTGTAGACTTCTCTCCTGATAATGAAATTAAAATTATGTACTGGAAAACATGTCACTACGTGCCTAATAGAAACTATATAATTATAAAATGGAAAACTTGAGGGAAAAAGAAGCGTAGAACATAATTTAGCAATGATGATAAATTTCACCCCATGCTTTATTTTTAAATGGTAGCTATCCTAACCTGTAAAGCTTGATAGCATGTGTTTCCTGATTTGCAAATATGACAACGTTGACAATGTTTCTGCAATCATCAAAGAACATAATATCAACAAAATTATTATAGATCACATGAAGCAGTTAACATGTCAATAGCTACATGACAAAATGTGCATTAGACACTGATACTTCAAGTTAGTATGTTTCAAGCAAAATTATTTAAATATCAATCAAGCAGTGCCACTTTGAGGTAATATCAAAAGCTACTCTTCAGTGATAAAGTTTTCATAGTATATGCCCCAGCAATATAATGAATAATCATCACCACACCCATATCAAGTTAAGAGAGGAACTGTAGAATGGAAACTTATACTCAAAACAAACAAATACAATATTCCTTAAGATAGTAATACCTCTTGATCAAAATGAGAATCTTGATTTGTCCAATGATAATCCAATCCAAAACTTATCATGCGCAAAACAACTGCCACAAACAACTATGCTTAGAAATAAAGAAATCTATATTTCTCGTCATGTTATACAAAGACATGCATATTAAATCAGTAAATGCACAATAAAATAAAATTTAGATCATCGAATTTTAATATCCAGCCCATAAGTATCCTAATTAAAAATCATCATAAGAAGAAACCAGTTTCAAATTAAGTGAGGAATGATCAAGTTTGGATTTGCATAACTTAATATGAATGCTGGTGATGAGAATAGTTCAACCACCAAGATGGGAAAATAGAGGTTACGTAAAAGATAAATATGAACCACAAATACATGGACAATTTCAACTTTAGATGCTACAGAAACTCAATAAATACCAAAGTTGAAACATATGTGCCACCTAAAGCTGCCGCGGTAATTGTCCAAAAACCTCCATTGTTGCCTGCAATATAAATACATAGCTTAAGTGGAAATATAATTACACCTACCATAAAATTGTAAATACAAACAATTGAATGAATCTTACCCAAACATTGAGAATGAATATCCTTCATAAATCCGATTACAGAGAAGAAAAAATATGTTGCAACTCCAAATTATCAGTGGAAAGTACTTTTTCCGTGCAAACATCTGCAGAAATATCATTTTAGTCTTACATGGTAACTGAGGGAAGAGTGATAAATATGGTAATTAAATGATAGACCAAAAGTCCAAAACAATATCTATTTAGGAACAAGTAGATCATAGATGCGATATTTTATATGTTTGCCATTCATGCTCCTAAAAACGATAGAACGAGACCTATGATACATCCCCACCATTGGATATACAAATCTCTCTTAATGAATACCTATTTTTTCAGTCCACAAAACTATTCAAAGTTTTAACCCATATTTCTTTAGTAGGATCTTGGGAATTCTTGTTGCAAATGCAGACTTCCTATATAATTAAGTTACTGCACAGTTTTACTATGGTAAAAGGTATTAATCTATGGGATCCATGATCGATTGGTCATACCATTCTCATTTGAGTAATCAATATTTTTTCAAACTTTTCAGAGTCCTAGAAACAAAAATACACACATAATCGACATGTAAACAAGCAAAAAAAACTCATATTTTTAAGTAGAGAGATGTATGCTTGTGAATAATTCATGAAATTTGATATGGATGCCTTTTAACTAGATTTCTATATCGTATATACAATAATCTTACAAAAAATAAGAGAATCGTTATGACGTGAGACTTTCAGTGTTAACTTAAGTTATTACACGCACCTTAACAAGAAGAAAATTAATAGTAGCGATTGAGAGCACAAATATGATGCTGCAAAGTGAAACAAACACAAAATTAGACAGAACAGCGAAAAAATAATGTCAACATTAAAAGAAACATCAAAATGAACTATGAATTCCATACCATGCTCCATGCAGATAAGATAGGTAGGCGAAAGAAAATAAAAGCCAGACAATGGACATTCCTCTCACATTGAAATTGAAGAAAGCCCTAATCAAATTGGCTAGAAGAGTAAAAATACCAAAGACAAGTGTAAGAATAGGTAAATTTCGTCGAAAATTCCTCCACTGAGCATCTGAGACATCCTTTACACATAAGAAACAGAATAGGAAATGCAATTAATCAGCAATAAAATGCAAAAGCAATAAAACAAATGGTGATAAGGATAGAAAGAGAAGAATGATACATACATTGAGGTGATTAGGTATGAGCCATCCAGGGCGTAAACCGAATAGTTGTTTGTAGTGATCTACGACGATAAATAAAAAAAACAAATTAAAGAATGTTCATCAATTAAGCCATATCGTAAGTGAGAACTTATATACCGCGAGAGAGTTGAAGGGAGCGTCTGATGATGATAACATAGAAACTAAATGCATAAGCGACGAGAAAAAACAACTCTTTCTGCTTCCAGGGTGCACTCTTTTTCATTGCCGACGACACAGATCAGATCAGACTGGAGATCCAAGAGACACAGGACAAAACCTTTGCTCCATTTTTTCTTCCTTTTTTGCCCTTCTTTTCATTGTAAGCAGCGACGTGTGTTTGATTATGTGGCACGGATAAATGTTTTTAATAAAATTGATTTTGAGTTATTCGCGTTTGGATAGATTCAAATAAAAGTGGATTGAATTATAAATTTTTGTGTGAAAATCAATTCTAAAATCATTTGCTATAAATCTTGGCTTCAAGTAGAATTAGTTATGGAGACTTAATCAATTTTACTCGTCAACAATCAAACATATGTGAATCAATTCTACACCTCTAAAATCAATTATGATCCCTCTATAAGTGAAACTAAACATACACATAGATTTAAAAGTTCGAACATCAGATTCTCAACTAATTTAAGATAAAATACTAGCCACAAAATTACTTAAAAATAAAAGTTAATTAATTCTTATGAAATTCACTCATTTAATTTTAGTACTTTTGAAAATAATCACCTCTTTTTAGCTCGTTTTAACCCGACCCACATCCATCCTCCTTTCACATCTCACCCCTTCTAAACCATCCAAGTCCGACTCGACAGGTCCCAAATCTTACTTCTAGATAGTAGAAATTTTGTTTCATCTCTTAGTGAAGAAAGTTCTCTCTCCCCCATGATTTTTGTTTTTTTTTTTTTATGAAAGACTAATATGAGTTATCTCTTGCTAAAGGGGTCATATTTGATTATAGTTATATATCATCTTCATTTTGACATTTTAAATTGTATTGATCATCTAACTTTTAATATAATGAATTAGTTTTTTTATTGTAAAAGAGGAATAATGCTAACAAGTATTGTCAAAAACACCGTTTAAAAACCTTAAATTATACTAAGTTTTATATAAAATTATGTATTTAATGTATTAGAAATTAAAATATTTAATTTTATAAAAAATATTTGAAATCTTTAACGAGTGCTCGAGTCAAGGAACTAAAGGAATAATTGCAAGTAAAATCTATATCTATAATATAATAAAGACATATTTCTTAAATTATAAGTTGTTTTACAATATTATTGAAATATTAATGTTATTTTTTCTATTATATCATTAAGTATTTATTACTTTCTCTTTTTTCAATTCTTAATTTATAAGTCGTTTTAACCGTTCTCTAAAAAAAAAGTCATTTTAACCCACTCGAGTTGACCTGATGATATTGACTTCGAACTGAGAGTGTGCTCCTCCTCAAAGTCTCAGGTTCAATTATCACTGATGTCAATTTGGATGGATTAATTTAACTTTTTTAAAAAATTATAAATCATTTTACAACATCATTGAAACATCAATGTTATTTTTTCATACAAAATTAAATACATTTATTTACACAAGTGAAATGGACAAAACGATTTATAATTTAAAACGGATTGAGTAGCACTTAAGGAGTACAAAAGAGGAGGTGGGACTCTTTGCGTGTGATATATATTGGCTCTGTTTCATTAGGACCTCACTCACCTGGAATATATCTGTCCTTGCGTATGATATATATTATGACCTTGATGGACAAAAACAAAGCATGCAGCTGGTAAGAGTGAGACAGCAAAAAGTGTCCTTACTTTACTTACCAACATTATATTTTATTTAATTTGATTGCTAGCTCCCTTACATTGTATTTCTACTTTGCTGTGTAGTTTTCATTTAATTAGTTTTGTTCAGTCAAACACGTTTCTTATATATTTACAGTAATACTAATACTTAGAACAGTATAAACCGGGGTCCATATGAATTTGTTTCAACTCTTAACACCGTCTTCTTCTGTTCAAGAGCTTTCACGTAGCAATCAAGTACTTATTTTGTTCTTCCCAGTAATAAGCAAGTACTTATGTCAAGCGAAAAACTAAATATCACTTAATTTCAGGTGAATTTACCAGAAAATTTAAACCTCAAAATGCAAGTAGTTTTGACTTATGAACACTATCAACCTAGCTTAGTATTTACCTCAACAGGAATAAAGTAACGTGTTGGTAAGGTGAGTGAGATGATGGGTTAAATTTCCCAATGTAGATAACCCTTTTTCTAGAACTAGAATAGAACCATTAGGTGTTTAGGCACGTGGCAAGTGATGATGAATCAATACAAGAAGCAGATCTTAAATTAAAGTCATCACGTTCAAATATGATAGAAAGATTCTTGTTTCTTCAAAAGTTAAGAAAATGATATATCGATTCGTTAAAATTACGAAAAAATATAAAAATATTATATTTTTAAAAAAAAACATAAAAAAAATTTTTTTTTTTTTTAAGAAGCCAAAGTATGTTCATAATTTGGTAAAAAAAAAATAATGTATTTAAATTATAGTGTTCTTGGTGTAAAAAAAAAAGTGTTCTTTTTCTTTATGGAAATAATTATAGTGTTCTACAATATACAAATTTTTGAAGACATCAAATAATATAGATAGAATAAGGTACTATGTTATTAGAACGATGTATTTATCGATATTTTGTTGATGACTGATTTCTTTCACGTATAACTGAGGGTGACATTTAGCATGGGAAAGGTTACTTTTTTCCCACCATGGGAAAGTTGTTTTTAACCATTTGATTAAATGAAGAACACAATCCTATCATGCTCCTCTAACACGGATTTTATTTCACTTTCTTCCCCAACTATTCTCTCTCCCGCGTGTCTCTTTCACCCACTATCTTCATCTTCCCTTTTCCATCAACGTGTTTTTTTTCTTCTTCTAATATTTGCATATCAATTATGGCAATAAAATGGTACAAATTACATTTATAAAATGATACAAAAGTAGTTTGCTTCTATTTTCCAATTTATGTGTTCCATGGTACTAATTATCTTGCTGTTAAAGTAGAAATTGGTGCTATCTGCAACTCTTGGTCTAAACATGTTAACACCCCAAGTCATTAACAAGAATTATGTAATGGCTTGCAAGAAACCCAGATGAAATATCTTAGTGTTTCAATTTTTGTGGGTTTTGTTTTTTTTCCAAAACTAAAAAAAGAGTTTTCTTATTTGATGGATGTAGTGACTCCATTGAAATCAAGATAAAAAATCAGATCTGAAAAGAGGTTGATATACATCTTGAAGAGTCTTGCCATTATTAACAAGAAGACAATCATTATTATTGATTTGAGGCGTTTGAAAAGTGTTGGGTTGATAAAATGTGCAGAAGCAGAACTGAAATATGTGGGAGAGAGAATGGTTGCCGGTTGGAAAAGAAAGTGAAAAAAAATCCAGTGTTAGCAGAGCATAATAAGATTGTGTTCTTCATTTAATCAAATGGTTATAAACAACTTTTCCATGGTGGAAAAAAAATAGTCTTTCCCATACTAAACCCCACCATAACCGAGCCTTCTCGTCAAACCATATTTTTTTGTCCACAATACTCAAACATGAAACCTTAAGTAAGGTATTCAAGTCGATTCTCATAAAATATTATTTAAATCAAACATATATAGTTTGTTTATTCTTGGTCCTAACGTATAGACTGTTAGTCCCTACTGCCTAGTACCTAGTCTACCAAACCCGTATAGTGAAATTCCATGAAGAGCATATATAAAAGCATGAACATGTACCATGTTACTCACACTCCTACAATTTCTTTCTAAATTGCAAGTAGCTTGTGTTTAAATCCCACACCTTCAATTTTTCTTTGATCTTGAACACAGCTTGTACATCCTTGTGTGATGAACACCACTAGAACATTAGCTATGTCTGCAACTACAAAGAAAGAGTACGGTAATTCTAAAGAAGAAAATGAGCTGAGAAGAGGACCTTGGACTCTTGAAGAAGATAGCTTACTAATACACTATATTGCTCGTCATGGTGAAGGTCGTTGGAATATGTTAGCCAAAAGTGCAGGTATATATAGATTCTTTTTGTACTCTTTAAGGTTAGAGGAATAATATGTACAATCATATACTGTTTAACTTTTTTGTTTTATTAGTTAATTAGTTAATTCCAACATTTCAGGATTGAAGAGGACTGGGAAAAGCTGCAGACTCAGATGGTTGAATTACCTGAAACCTGACATTAAGAGAGGGAACCTTACACCACAAGAACAATTGTTGATCCTTGAACTTCATTCCAAGTGGGGAAACAGGTAATAATATCTCCATAATATAATGAATATATATGTATTATTATCCATAATTAACCAACATGGTGACCCAAAAATGTATTTGGATTGTCTCTAGTCATCAATCTACACATTCACACAGTCGATACATTAGTGGTCTTGAATCGAGATCGGAAGAGGCAAAAAAACAAATATATTTTGATTTTTCTCTTTAAAATATCAGGTTTGAAATCTGGACCATTTGATCTGATCTAACGGTCATCGATGTGTTGACCATGTGAATACGTGAAATTTGTGACTGCAAACAATCCAAATAGATATTAGTTAATTAATGAGATTCGTCTTTGCATTTGCGCACAAAGATCCTATAGTTTACAAAACCATAATTAGCCTTTTGCAACCACAATGATTAGAACATTTTTATGGTTTATTTGAAAATAGGTGGTCAAAAATTGCTCAGCATTTACCAGGAAGAACAGATAATGAGATCAAGAACTATTGGAGAACAAGGGTGCAAAAACAAGCACGCCAACTTAACATTGAATCTGGTAGCAAGAGATTCATTGATGCTGTTAAGTGTTTTTGGATGCCAAGATTGCTTCAAAAGATGGAACAGAACACTTCTCCAAGCTTTGATCACTCTTCTATGACAAATATGAATAATTTTGGAAATTCTATTGAAGCTTCAACTAGTAATTCAAGCTTCAATATTCCTTCTATGTCTACATCATCCTATCCACAGAGAGGATTCATAGATGCTTCAAGTGGAAATCATTTAAGTACTATGTCAACCAGCTTCAATAATCCTTCTTTGGATTTCTTCCAATTTTCACAGCCACTTGAAATTTCAGAAAACTCAAAAAGTGCTCCAAATGTGTTTGAGAACAATGTTTATAATGTTCCAATCCAAGACAATTTCTGCATTGATGATACCAATAACTATGGCTTGGAAGGTCTAAACCTTGATCCAATAATGTCTTCAATGGAAACTTATGACTTTTCACAGTTTGATTTTCAAACTACAGAAAGTGGTTTGATGTTAGACAACATGGGTAATACTTTGTGGAATATGGATTCTGTGTGACAGTGTACCCGAAAATATGACTACTAATAATAATAATAGTTATAAAGAATCTATTAGTATACTGATTATTAGTGACTAAATAGTCTCATTATGAGAGATTAGTAAAGTGTAAGGGTATTAAGGTTATTGATTATGACTTATGAGTATTGGGTAGTTCTAAAGGATCATATTTATATAGAAATGAAGGAGAGGATACTAATGTTCCTCTTCATGTATATTAATTAAAGTTGGAAAAGCTGTAATAATCTGAGCAAAAGAATGTATCTTGGTTGTTAAGGGTGCATTTTTGACATGATATATATATTTATCCTTTTGCTTTTCATTTTCCTTTTTATTTAAAAGATAAATTATAGAGGTTGTAGTTTATATATTTTCAAAGAAATGATGTTAGAAGTGACAATCAACAAAGTGGAGTCACATCTTTATGGTGAAGCGACACTTAATAAGTAATGCATATTCATATTTCCAAGTACAAACACCCACTTGCAATAATTAGTGGTTAACTCATAAAACTGATATACTCCCTATGTCACTATGTGTACAAGCTCATCATTTTGCTTCTTGAAAAGTTAGAGAATGGTAGAAAATGGTTACATAGCTTGCACACGTATAGAAAATGGATATGACATTGAAATGTTCATGCGGGTAACAAATTGAGAAAATAAAATAATTGTTTGTAATTATTTGTGATTCGTCGAACATTATTCATGATTTAAATCTGAAGTGTTAATATCACATATATAATAAAAATTGTTTTCTATGATAAGTGATAACAATGAGTTTATGCTTGTATATTCTGCGATTGGACTTGATATTTTATCTTAACAAAAAGTTAGATGAATATGAATTTGATTACTTATAAATTAGCTACAAATGAAGTCTTCACATCGATGGATAAATTTGAACTCACATTTTTATGAAATATGAATCGCATTCTTACCGACTTAAGCAATTTGTTAGTTGCACTTGGCATCTCTTCATTTCCAATCTAATATACCACTCTAGCAGCCTTCTTGTTTCCTGTTGCAATCATAAGGAGGGAATCTTGTGTCAATAAAGATTGCATTCCAATTCCAACTCTCAACCTTGGTACTTTTTTGCAGTGATGGCATATTTCTCACAGCTTGACAATGAAGAAATTGACTAACAAATATTCTTGGCTATATTTTATTCTCATGTGCTCAATGTCACAAGGAATTAGAACTTTTCATCACAACTTTTAATAGATTCATAGATTCCTTTTTTTAACAAAACACCCTGCAAGTTCACAAACCGCATTACAGAAGAATGAAAAATCATCCGAAGCATATGTGGGGTGTACTAGAAGCAAATATCTTTCCTCCTTTAATTTCAAAATGATTTTGGATGAAAAAATAGAGATATAAAATGTATGATTTTTTTTTTTTGAAACGGGTATCCTTTGCACGAAAATGCAAAGACTAATTTCTCGATCCGGATATGACCTCAATGGATGATAAAGTTCACCTTCAAGAGATTTAACCGTGTTGCACTCAATGTTTTTTTTAAGAAGCTATATTAGCCCACCCGAATTGGCAATATGGAGAAATGAACCGCAAACCTTGAGGAGGAACACACTTGAAGATCTCAAGCCAACATCACCATGTCAATCTAATGTTGGATTTGAACTCATGACTCTAGTTAAATTGGGTTCGGTTAATTCAATTTTACAAAATTAGCTTGTATGAAGATGATTGACCCTACTGATTAACAGTTGTTCATGTCATATCACTTTCAATCTGAGACTCTTGAGTCTAACCTTTGAACTTTGATCGATGAGCATTTGAGGCCTCAACTTTATAACCAAGCTAGGTAAACTTGTATGATTAATTTGTCGAATAATATAATCATAACTAAATTAATTTTTTGGCCTTTTTAAGCATAAAGATTTGAAATTTATGTTGAAAACTTGCACAAATACTATATACTACAAAAATTACTCATTTTTTTAGTCATTCTCTTATTTTATGTTTTTCATTTTTTTTTTCTTCTTCTCCTTTTCTTCTATCTCAAAAGACTGTAACTATGATCGCTAACTTTCTATTATTTTTTATCCCAAATCCGAAGTGATATACTTTAAAATTTACAATGTCAAAAAGACGAAATACAACAATATTATGTACTTATTTCAAAAACTTAGTTATTTAATAGAGTAAAAAAAAATTATAAATTTAATAGTTTAAATAAATGGTAAGATAAAGAAAAAAATTACTACATGAAACTTGGTGTCTCATATCATATTAATGCCAATTAATTACGTAAAAAAAATGTATACATCCTAGTCCACATCCTTGATCTGACACCAATTATATTTGCAATTTTAGCCTTTTAACAAGTTTCATTAAAAAAAACACCTATGACATTTTAATATTAAGAAAGCTCGCACAAACATGCGAGATCCATCCCTTTTCTTTCTCTTTTCATTTCTCGTTCTTTAATGAAGTTTTGTATCTTAATAAGCATTGTTACATCATAAATGAATGTCACAAACAGCGGTATCAAACAAATGTTCATTTTGGGGAGAAAAAAAAGTAAAGAATCAAATTAATATACATTTTGAATTTTTAAATTTTTATAAATTTAAAGTCTCCGTAAGCTCAGTTCAGTTGGTAGGAATATTGCGTATTATATGTATAGGTTGAGTTTCAAACTCGTAACACTCCACTAATTTACTATAAAGGTGAATTTCTAACAACTAGCTTACTTGAAGAAGAAAAAAAATACATACACTTTGAAAAATAAGCATATCACATTGATTGAAATAGGGAGCATTCAAAGATCAATCATTATGGAATTATGCAAAAGATATTTGAATAAAACAGTAACATATTAATTACTGATTTACAATTATGAAAGGTTCAGTTTGACTAGCCAAATTAAGGCAGTCTCATTCTGTGACTTTACGACAGTAATCTCACCCAAAAATCCTTATCCTTTGCTTAATTAACGGCTAGGGTGCCACCAAGTTTACATCTCAATTAAGCAAAGCTTGTGATTTGTGTCACTTGTAGATGCATCTAGTAGTTGAGGTCTTAGAAAAACTGGGTCAATAGGCTTTCAATTCATACGCATGATGGTATGATAGTGACTGAATATACAGCATTGATCAGATATGAAAGCAACATATACATACATGAATAAGTTTTAATGAATTTGCATAACAATTGTTGACACAAATAGTTGAGCATTCCGTCACGGTTATTGTGATTTGAGTGTAATTTTAAAATTCGATAAATGATAGGTTATAAGTAAAATTTATTGTAAATCATCAATGAGTTTGATGGTTCTCCCTGACTTTTATATAGGATTTGCTTAGGCTAATTTAGTTTTTTTTTAAATAAAAGAAAATAATAATTTGCCTAAGATATAATTTATCGTATAATGGGGCCAAATGGCGTGACTACTGCGGTTTCAATGTTGAACCACAGAAAGAGATTGCTTTTTAAAGTTGTTGTCTCCTAAGTTCATTATTTTTTGTATTCTATGAATGAACCAAGTAAAGTAAAGAAACATCCCCCATATCATTGAATCACATAGCTATTGTATTCAGTTTACTGTGCATTTTTTCAAATCTTCAAAGTCTTTGAATGAAAATAAAGGACACGGTCAAAAACAATATTTATCACAAAGAAATAAATGACTTCATTTTACTCATGTAGCAAACTTTGCCAACTGTCCCAGCTTACTTGTTCATGATTCTTTCCAAAACGTGCTTATTTTGGAGGCCACTCAATATGTCTATAACCATCATTTTCATTTTCCCTTCTCTTATCTTTTGCTTATTACTATTAGCAGTGGCGGCATGAGTATGATCTTCATATTTTGAAGGGTGCCAAAAATATATATACATTTAAGGACTTGAAAAATATAGAGAATCTAAATTTTGCATGTTATTATTAGTGTTAAAATGATTTAGAATGCAAATGTTATTATTAGTGTTAAAATAGTTTAGAATATAATGGAGATGAATGTTTTCTAATGTTGTTTAGAATAGAATGGTGATCGTAAAATTTATAGCAAAAGAAATATTTCAAATGAAAATAAATAAATAAAATCTCTCTAAATCCACACAATCAAACATTGAGATAGCTAAAAAATTATTTAAGCTTAGTTGTTTTTTATATCATGAATCGAGCAAACTGTTTCCTAAACAAAAAAAAAATGAGTAATATAGCACATAAGAGATTTTGTTTTCTAGAATTGAAAATCACTTTGAAATTATGTTGAAAATACCTTAAACTTATTTGATCTTAATAATTATTTTTGTAATGCATGCATAACTCTAAATAATATTAGCCATTTCTGTTATTTTTATATCATAGGAGCTTTTGTTAATTAAAATTGTTAAATTTTTATCTACAATTTAATATTTCAGAAGATAAACTAACGAATTTTACGTTGACAATCATCAATAATAAATGTTTAAAAAATCTTAATCATAAATAAATTTTTTACAATTCAACCAATAACTTTTTTATGGATATTATTTAAATTATTAAGGATATTAATTATTTTCTAAATATACACAGTGCTCCTAAAATCTTAAGAACGATCCTAATTATTATTACTCACATTCACATAAACCACAACATGTCACTCTATTGGATGTTGTTATTCTGTCATTTATCCTTTTCTTATGTCTTCCGTGACTATATCAGTGATTATCGGTCTAATGTTGATGATGTTCCTTGTCTAAATTTAAAGTGGTAAATAAATTTCAATTTTCTTTTTAAAAAATAATAATAACAAAGTATCACAATTTTATGATGTTATTTAAATTTAAAAAGTAAGTTCTTTGAATAGTTAAAAAAAATATATAAATTCATTTCAACAAAAAAAAAGTGATAACACTAAAATTTACTTTTGTATATTATTATTGTTGTTGTTAATATTACTCCTATAGAAAAGTAGAATCGTAGCATATTGATATATGACGATATATGTATGATGTGTCAGGTGGATAATAAGCTGGCGTATCCAATCGTTGGTTTAGACTTTAGATAATGAAAACTCTTTAGGAGAGAAAAAGGTGGCATATGCACATAATTGCATGTGCACCATTTGTGCTAATTCATGTGAATTGGAACATTTGAAATGCAAGACAAGAAGAAGATTAGATTGGTAGATGGATGGATATAATTCTTCCTTTACTTTCAATCAAAATAGACATCTCTCACTGTCAAATGTAATGTAATCAAAGCGTGACTAGACCAAACTCCATTTGGAGAATGAGACTGACTTCATGTTCATGGTGGGATCCTTTTACTTTCCTTTGCTGAATTACTGATCTTGTATACTTTGATTGGTTGTTGCATTGCAGCCCACAAGTACAAAAGGTCCCTTACAAGGTTACATCCATTTGATTTGATTATTTCCTTTAGACATATAACTTTTTTCTCAATAAACCATGTTGCTAAGAAATTTATTATAAGTAAGCTGTATTCGAAACAAAACTACAATAATCGAGCTTAATAAAAGTAGAGTAGTGTTATTTGAGCATCCATTTGTTTGACAACCAAATATACAACCATATTTTTACAAAGAAAAGTATATATTAACACGAAAACCAAAGTATGAGAGAGAAAGTTGTCACAAAAGTTGTTATAAAATGGTTGTTCATATATAATTTCTCGTAAAAGTAAAAGGTATTTAGAAATGTAAACAAGCATACACTTCACGCTAATAGATTCTCTCGAGTGTACTTTTATCAATTTTTTGCAATTGTTACATCTTCACCAATAAATATGATGAAATATATTTCCACATTTGATGGATATTAAAGAAAAGAGAAACCTAAATGTATAGTTGAGATGTAACAACGGAGAAAAATTAGGAGATTTACATTTGATTAAATTCATTGTCACACTTCATTCGAGTATGTGATAAAGTCGGAGACCTTTTATTTCTCAAAAGAAATAGTAAAAGATTTTACTTATAGTGAGATAAATACATTCAAAAATAAAAATAAAATAAAAAAAGTTTAATGATAATGGAATTAATTAAATTAAATGTTATAACTATCGAGGCTTGAACTCTTACGTTACAAATTAAACTTATTAAAAACAATCAACTCTCGTTATCATAAACACTCTTTTACCTTCTTGTCATGGAAGCTCACAACTTCTCTACAACTCTCAAACTCTTTCTTCTCTTGTTCATCGACTACAAGTCTTGAGGATGGATGGGTTCAATGGAATTCTTTTAATCATAGTTGCATCGTTATTAATGTTGATGACAATTGTTTAGGTAACTCCATCAGAGCTGAATTTGGAGGCTTACTTCATCACCCTTCTTGGTTTTATATCTTAGGTTACATTTCAGGTGCATCTGACATCCTTCTTGTTAAGATTCATGTGAGTCACCTTAGTTGTTATTAAATAAGAAGTTGAACTTTCTAATTGTTATTTGCTACATGCATTCCTTTCGTTGTGTTAATATCCTCGAGAAGTCTACTCTCAAATTACATAAACATGCTACTTTGATTCAAGACATTAAAAAATTTCTCAACCATGATTGGCATGCTTCCATTACCCTCACCCTCTATGAAAAAAATAGTTGTGCTAACTGCTAACTTCCTAACAAAGCTTAGTGCCTCTTCTACCTTGGAGCCCGTGGTTCACCCCTTTCCTCATCGAATCTCATCTTTACAAACTTGTAGAATTTTGGCTCCGTATATAGTCTTTTTTTTGGGGGGGGGGGGGGGGGTGGT
>Ga0228710_1007963_pt1 | contig 15418 bp, 9 predicted proteins | sample MedpolnodulmetaG_FD_177995 | JGI IMG/M metagenome (GOLD analysis project Ga0228710, IMG submission 177995) | Root nodule microbial communities from Medicago polymorpha collected in Santa Monica, California, United States - pink nodules | ecosystem: Host-associated > Plants > Roots > Nodule...
TTGACTATTCGAATTGAACAATCACAATCAATGAATCAACAAATAGCAAATATGTGTGGAATAAGATTTTATCTTAGAATTGAGAGATTCACAATACAAATCTTTTTGACAGAATCAATTATTAACAATCCTTGAACAAGGTACAAAACAATACACAATTTCAAACCAAACATATATGACAATAAACCTAGTTATCAAGAGAAAATACAATACACATGAAATTGAATAATTGAGTGAGTATTGCAATTAATTGATCCAAGTAAAATTGATTTAACCTAAATCAAATGGATTAAGATTAACCTTTTGAGAAAACACTACGAAGGTGAGAAAAACACAAGAAGGGGGGTTGAATTGTGTTTGCTTTTTCTTTTCTTACTCCCACTGAAGTCACTGTTCAGAAGCAGATAAAGTTCAGCTTCTGAAGTGATGTTTAGAACTAAATGCAGCGGATAAAAACAGAGATAGAGAGAGAGAAGAAAGACACAAAGCAATTATACAGGTTCCTTCCACAAACCGGAAGTAGTCCTGTCCCCCTTGCACTTCCAAGGAGAGTTCACTAAAATGTAATCTCAAATTACAAATGCTCAATACTACAACTAGTATGAGACTTCAAATTACTCAAGCACACAAGCAATAGACTTCCTAATGCTCAAGCACACAAGCAAGAGACTTCCTAATGCTCAAGCACACAAGCAAGAGACTTACAAACAAACAGATTTACACTGAAAATTGTTTGAGTTTGAACACTTGATATACAATTAGTGGTGTTCCTAATACAAATCAATTACAGACTCTTGAGACTATAGAATTTCTAAAATATGGACTTTGCTAAGAAATTCTAAGTAACTTTGAAATGCAAACAAAACAGAGTATGAACTTTGAAGTGTTTAGAGAGTCTAGCTTTTGTATGCGTGTGTATTGCTTGATTGTCTGCTATCTCCAACTAGGAGGTCTTCACTCCTTTATATAGAGGTGTGAAAGAGACGTTGGAGAATTGCCAGTACACATACACAAAGAGTCGTTTGAAGTTTGTTGATCACCAATGATCTTTTGCCTGATATGGTTATTGTCCTACGAAGGATCAATTTCAAATCCATTCCTTGTATGGAGGAACATTTCTGCAGGCAGAGCTGTTATCCTTGTCTTGTTGCAAAGCACGACCAAAGTAGCGGAGAAGGTGGTTGTATAGTTCGTACAATTGTCCTTTTTCAACGCTCTTGAGAGAAAAAGCATTCTGAGCTTTCAAATTTCATCTTAAGACCGTTGTTGCACTTCTTTACGTCTTTAGCAACTCTTAGGCAAGATTAAATGAGATTCCAGCTTTTGAAGCTTTAAGTTCTTCAACTCCTGATGAAATTCAGCTTCTGGTGAGGTTGCTTCTGATGAAGTGCTTCTGATGAAGTTGCTTCTGATGACGTTATCACTTCAGAAGCGCTTTTGAACTTCAGGAGCACTTTACTTCAGACGCTTCAAGCTTCCTTTTTGTTGATTCTTTTGCTCTCTTTTGTTCTTTTAGAACCCTTTAAAGATATAAAACTTTGTATATGGTCCTGTACACTTGTACAAATATTAGCATATCCAATTGACAATTTTTAATACCTTGTTATCATCAAAACCTTAAAGGTGACATATGTTAAACAATTTTTGTACTAACAATTTCCCTCACTCTAAGGGTAATGTTTGTTAAACGTATTTTGTTCCAACACACTACTTAGATCAAAACTAGCCATTCACTAATCAACTATTCAATTAATCAAGTGCAATATTAAAATTAAAGAGAGAGAGAGAGAGAGAGAGAGAGAACACCGATGTTTATAGTAGTTCACCCTTGTTCATCCTCGCTAAGGTCTACCTCTACTCTACTTGATGAAGTACACCTTCACCAAGGTCATCCACTATGTATGAAAAGTTGATTACATTGTTTACAAGAGTTCCTTCAAATTAAATCCCTAATTTTTCAACTCCTATGTAAAACACTCCCCCAAACTTCAAGTACCCCTTGAATTTGGTGCTTCTTGAATCTTCGGATCCTTGAATTACCCATGCACTCCTTCGAACTCTTCACTCGAGTGTTCAATGCTACATTGGCAAACGAACCCCCTTCGACTTCAAGAACGGTTAGAAAGACCCCCAAGCCCTTTGGAGGTGGAATGAGATTATTCACTTCCTTTGAAGCCTTGATTAAGCCCAATCAATCTTCTTGAGAGAGCTAACTTACAATCCCTACTAGCACCCTAGAGAATCTACACACTCAAAGAACAAAGTGATTCTAAGAAAAAGTGTTTAATCTTGAAGAATGTATGAACAATGAGTTTTTGAGACCTAGAGAGAATAGTTGCAAATGATTCAATAATATTGGGATTTATGAGGAGGAGACTATTTATAGAGAGAGGTGATAAGACTAAGTTTTTGCACAAAAGTAACTGAGTGAATCGATTCTGTCACTTAATGAATCGATTCAAACCATATAAGACAAAACAAGAAGGAGAGAAAAATAGAAGCAAGATGGAACGTGTCAAGAGATATTTGAATCGACTTAAGATGCCCAAAAGACTATTGATACGATTCATAAAAATAATGAATCAATTCAGACAAGGTCAGAGAGTTTGATGAATCGATTTTAAACAGAAAATGAAACGATTCATACATTAATCGATTCACTATGAGAATGAATTACTATGTTTATGAGGCTTGATCCTCTAGGGTGCTTTAACACAACTAATGAGCCTATCCCTAAAAACAATCACATATAATCTAAAATATAATCAAAACTTATTAGCTATGCTAGAGGCTTCAAATATTGCTATCACTAACCGGATGCTTATATCACGAATGTGTGCATCAAATTTTTGTCTCCATCTAAGTACTAACCATTTTATTTTTCTTTTTTAGGAACTAACCCCATTCGTTTGTTTTTTTTTTTTTTTAGAGTCTTAGATTAGGTTTTCATTTTATAATATCTACATTAGATCGAGTCTAGTTTAATTTGGTTTAATTATTTAGTTAGAGTTAGTCCATTTAATTTTGCATTTAGATTTAGTTTTAGCATCTAGTATTTTTTTTTTGACAAACAACATCTAGTATTAGTAATAGAGTCTTAGGAATAATTAGTAGTGTCATTAGGTATTAACTAGTAATAATTAATTTTGATCGAGTCTGCATTTAGATTCAAGTAACCGCATAAGAATTAACCCCAAACCTAATTTAAATCTAAAATCAAGCGCAAAATTTTACTGTTAGGAATTTTTCTCGAACTTGCAATTATTGTATGTAATAGGTAACCATGGAAGCAACAAAAGGCGCATAATCAATGACAACTAAAGAGGAGAACGAAGAACATAATTTGGAGCAATTGATCAGTTTATTAAAGAAGGTCAAGGTCACAAGTTCTTTCGTGGAAAAGCTGGAGAAAGAGCCAGAATACCTCGAGTTTCAGCAAGAAGTTGATCGAAAGCGACAAGAGTTGCTAAAATCAAAACAAGTTGGGAAGGATGAAGAGATTCATTCGGTGGAAATTGAAAAAGAGAAACATTAGATGAAAAACAAGCATGGAAGCGAGGACGCACAGCCAGAATATAACGCTTTGCATCACATTTTAAATAAATATGGAATAGTGATGCCAATCAAAGAAATGGGAGAGCAGAGCCCATGCTGCATCAAATTTCTTCAAGAATTATTGAAGGCTAATGCCACTTCATCTGAGGAAGAAATCCTATCAATGACTAGAGAAAATCATGACACTAACGAGGTATCAGTTGAAGGCAAGTTTGATGGTGAAGTATGCTTTACTCTACCCACTGAAGTTAACGGAGAATATATCATGTGATTCAGGAGAAAATTCTAACCTAATGAGCTTGACCAAGGCAGGGGAGTTGGGAATTAGATCCGTAGAGTGATATCCTTATACAATATGGTACACTAATGGCAAAGCAGAAAAGGCTATTGGCATACTCAAGAATTTTCCAATTAACAATGCTTCGACTATTGTTTAGACATCTTTATAGACAACACCAGAGGGAGATACAATTTTTCGCTAATTCTAGGGAAAAAAAAATTCGGCCAAGGAGGTTTCATATTAGACGGTGAACAAGGGAAAACTACCATCCTCATTTGAAGGTTATACGAGGTGTTCACTGTGACTTACTTAGAAAATGATGCAAGTCAAACATTTAAATGGAAACTCTTTAAGAAATTGGTAGATGCTTATGCCCAATAGAAAATCGAAGAAGAGGAAGCAAGAGGCTATCCATGAGATGACGACTATAACTTCGAGGAGGAGGAAGAAATCAAGGAGTCTGAAGGACAGGGGCTCCCTAGCACAGGTTAGACATATCTATCAGGCTCGGGACGCTAAATTAGACACGCTGAATAGGACGCAGCCTATTTTCGTTAATGACTCAAAAGAAGTTCTGAATAGGAGACAACCTATTGCCCGTCGAGACTCAGACTTTAAATAAGCGTTGAATGGGAGGCAATGATGAGTCAATAAATTAGTGTTTTTACTATACTATTTGAGTCTGTTTTATTTATATTTGATTTCGTTTTATTTAATATTATTTCCTTTTTAGAATTATTTTACTTCAATTGCAAGTTATTATATTTCAGGAACAAATATCTGACAGATTGAGTCTTGGAGCAAAAGAAAGAGGATTAGGAGCTGATTCGGGATGAAAATACGAAATATGGGACAAAAATATGTCACTCCCTAAGTCAGTAAGTTAGCACGGCCCGTGCCACCAGCAGCACGGCCGTGCCAGCCTTCAGGACACTCTTTTGCTGCTTCTGCTTCATGGACAAGCTACCTATTAGTTTACTTCTGACCTAAAAGCCGGTGGTTTCTTGTGGGACATTCTAGTCTTATATTTCTGAGGGCTTAAGTCATTGTAAACTATAAATAGAGTAGCTAGCTATCACAACAATTCATCTTTTGTTCTTGGAATTCGATAGTGACAATTGTCTTTCTTAATAAAAGTTCTTCTTTTACTTTCTTGTTATTTACTTTATGTTCTTCTTCTTCTCTTCTATGTCGACGATGAACATGAGTGAGTAGACTCTTCTTGTCTTAGGATTGTTGGATAAGTCTAATGACATAATCCTAAATAAACCAAGTCATAAACCCTAATTTTATATAAATCTACTTTCTAATCTAATTCACCGTTTCTATAATGAATTAACAAATGCCAAACTCATAAAGCGATAGCGGAGGGTTAGTATTTGTTAATTCATGATCTCAAATATCAATTCAAAAAGCGACAACGGAGCTTTGATATTGGAACAAGTGAATTTAGACAAGGGTTGCGAAACATGAGAATAGTCTAGTAAACTTTGAGACATATGAAGTTTCGTTCTTCAAGGATTCTAATAGAAATCAACCATGAGAATAGGCGTGGTTGCTAGAGGAACACACTCACTGCACTTCGAAAGAAGCTTTGATACGCTAAAGAGAAACTTGTCTTTAGAAAGTAGATCGAATATAAAGTTTAGGTTTAGGGTTTGTTTATGAAGGGTTTGTTATTATGATGAACCAATAATCCCAAGGCGCTTTTTATTATTATTCTTTTTAACCATTAAAAACCCAATCTTTACAACTAAACTTTCTTCTAATCATCTTCTAAAACAACTCCCTGTTGGAACGATACTCTCTTTTTACAACTAAACTTTCTTCTAATCAAATTAAACAACTCCCTGTTGGAACGATACTCTCTTTTTACTTCTTCGGTAGAACCGTACACTTGCGGTTTTACTCATCAGGCAACCCATTATTTTTATTTTCCATATTTTTCTTTTTGGTTAGCTGAGATGACTTGACTAACCAATTTCTTTACTTTTTCTATTGCTTTTTCTTTCAAGTTTTACCAAATAAAGTTGTATTTCTTTTGCATTACGTTTACAACCTTTCCTTTTATGCTTATATTTGTTTTAGTCTTAGGTATTTATTCAAAGCATTTAAGACATAGGCTAGTTTATCCATAAATTTAAAGAGAAAAGTTTTCTTCGTCTTCGACAGAAGGTAAATTTCTAGGGCTTGCTAGTGAAGGTACTTATAGAATCACATACTTTTTTTTCTGAATAGCATAACCGGTGAGATTCAGAGCCAAATATTTCCATATCCATTCTAGATTGTTAGATACTTCAATATTTTCAATTCATATTATAAGTGTTCCATGTGAGTGTTATTTTTGCTTAAATTTGCGGCCGTTCTTTACGGACGATCAATTAGGTTATCTTACACACGAGACAATTTTTCATTGGTACCTTGAGTCTTTCAAACCACTCTTTTATATTCTTATTATCCTTCGTGAAACCACTTTGAGCCTCCAGATGAAAGTTTCTTTTCTTTATTAGTGATAAATCAAGTCACAGTCCTGCGCTATACATGAACCAAATTTGATTTCACTTGGAGTTAGATAGGTAAATATCTTTATGACTTCACATGCCATGAAACTAAGTATGGGGTTGCTCTTTGGAATTAGCAACATCTTAAGTTTGGGGTGGGGTAACAGTAAAACACATTTGTCAGAAAAACAAAAAAATGAAAAAATGTAGATGATCATGGATCTACATACAAAAAAATAGAAAAAATTAAAAAATCAAGAGCCAAAAATGGTCTCTTAAAAAAAGTATGTTTCTGTCAAATAAAAAGACAAATATTTATACTGTTTTACCCATCTTGTTTGAATCAAGGAAGGAAGGATGACAGTGCATTAATGTTTTATTAGGAATCCCTAGGTTAGTGAACTAACTCGAAGTTCTTTTGTTAGCCTACTTTCCCAAATTATTTCCACCCTTAAACTCAGCCAAGTTATAACCCTCGAAGTCCTCCAAGTGTGTGAATAATTTTAACTTGACTGTCTGGTTTGAATTGTTTCAAATTTATAGCAAGGTACATTCATGTGACGACTGGAGTGGGCAAATGTCGTGACCAACCCTACTGGCTTTAGGAGATATATACATCTATCATAGAAAAGAGTATAGCTGATGATATAAGTTACTTTCATCAAGTCAGACCCGCTTGAATGCATAGTGGTAAGTTTAGCTGCTGCTCTGCTATAAATGTGATGAATGATTCTTAAGCACAACTTCTGGAAAGGTATGTTTTTCCTGAAAAAAAATGCAAAGAATAAACTATGTTTTTCTTTCGTTACTTGAGGACAAGCAACATTTTAAGTTTGGGGTTGTGATGACAGGTAATCTTACGTTATTCTTAGCATGTTTTTTAGTTTATTTTAGTAGGAAATAGCAGCAAAAAGGAGAAGTATTAGAACAATTGCCTATAATTTTGGGACTTTTATAATGTTTTCCATATTTGAGTCTGTAATTCTAGTTTTCTCGAAACATAGCACTTTGAGGGGTTTTTTGAAGTAACTCACGAAGAAATCATGCAAATCGGCAAATCAAGAACAACCGAAGAATTGTGAAGATTCAAGAGACCAAGAATAAAGATTCAAGAGGCCTCAAAAGACTTACAAATGGGAGGAATTTTTTTCCCAAAGTACCGAGGCAAGTTATTTGAAGACGAAGACCTAAAAACGACAGAAAATCAGAGATTGGGTCAAGAAGAGACACATAATGCGCCTAGGGCATTTGAAATGTGCCAAGGGTATGATTTTCCAAACCATGCACCTAGGGCATTTACCATGCGCCTAGGGAATGCAAAGAAAATGCACTATGCACACCGTGCATGCAAAAAGTCGAGACTGGAGCAGTTCAAGAGGAAGGCAACTTTGGAGCTTTGGGAGAGTTTCTATCTTCTCCTTGATTTTTTAGGGTATGTTTTTATCTACAGTAATTTGTTTTTAGTTACCATGTGTAACTAAATCTTTTTAGGTTAGAGTTCTAAGATGAACCTCTGTATATTTTTGTTTGATATTCATTTAATTTAATATGTCATTATTTATTTTATTTGTTCTTTTGTTTGTTATTAAGTTTTATTAGATTATAGTTTTATTTCTGTTTGAGGTGCAACCCTAGATTAGGTACCTAGGTTATGACAGGATCTAATATTGTTATCACTAACCGGATGCTTATATCTTGATATTTATATCTCTTTACTGATAACTATTTGTCTAGGAAGTAAGTGATTATTAATTACCCAAAGATACCATATGAATTGTTGACCCTAGACTTAGGTACCCATTGGATGATACACATTGGGTCGTGTGGTGCATTACCGAAGGTAGGAATTAACTAGTTAGTAATTAGGGAAACAGGCACTTAGCTGTCCGACTTAAGGCCATTCTCTTGAAACCCTTAGTAAGGTAGATGTAGATTAGGGCTGCCCGTTTGTAAAACTACTAAGTAAGCGTAGAAAGAGTGTGCTATGAGTATCCTAAGATTCATAGGTGGGCATACGTTGGAGAACCTTAGACTTCATTGCCTTGGGTAACACTGGAAAGCCAATTTAAGTTTATGTTTCAATTACCTTTGAATTAGCAAGACCCCGCACGTAAGGATCACCGTGCGATCAGTATGTGCAACTAGCCATCGGAGGGAAAGGCCTAATTAGGTACCCAGTGGATGATGTCCATTGGGTCAGGTGGTGCCCTACCTATTTAGGAAACTCCCAACGGCCTCATCACTTGTATAGTCTATCTAAGATAAATAAACGCGACATTTATATTATTTATTATCCAACAACAAATATACACAGAGGGGATTCGAAGAACCCTAACCGCTGCTTACTTTTTTGCAACCAAAAACAGGTAAATTCGCTCTGTTGCAAACATATAAAAATTGCAACTCACTTTTATACCGTCAAACTTACGAAAATAAGTAATTAGAATTGTTCGGACGAAAGGACAATCCCTATGGATACGATACTCTATTTACTAAATTTATTACTTGATGGAAATGACTGGTACACTTGCCATTGTGCAACTACGCTAATCGAATTAAATGCGAAAGTGTGCATCAGGGTCCCTCTTTGAAAATATAACTTTGTTGTCATGCTGCCATTGACGAGAAACGTAATGGTAGTGATAGTAATACACTCCTTGATCCACTTCCTCCATAACGTAGGGAAATTTATTTTAGACAAGACAAAATACAAATGATTCCAATAAATTAAGTCAAATGCCTTCTAAAAATCAACTTTAAAAAGAATTAATTTCTTCTAACTTTCGGGCTTCATCTTTAACACCCTAAAACCCGATGTTGATTTATCAAATAATAAGGATATATTTAAGTAAAAAGGATTCTACTAACTCATCGTCATGTCACTTAATAATGCAAATTTAATTCATACTTTAGCAGCAGAAAAATAATTCACTTGTTTCAATAATAAAACTATTCATGTCATCAACATTAAAAATAGAATTAGCAATAGTTCCAAAGATTCTAACTTAAAGAAAATAATTTTAACGTTAACTCTGACTACATGCTTATTCAACTGCTAATTAAAGGAAAGAAAACGAAAGACACTTTTATTGCCACCTTTATCATCCCACAACTAATCTTCCTCAACCTGAGTGTCTTTACCCCATTAGTACGTCGCCATAAAACACAACAACAACAAAAGGGGTGAGAATTCCAGACATCACATATTATCTAACCGTGAAGGTAACTTCTTTCATGATAGATGTGGCTTGCCTAACTACAGATTTCCCTAACCTGCAGCTCCTTTCTTTGTCTTCTTTTGTTCAGTTTTGAGGGTTTTTGTCTAGTCCCCCCTCTTGTATTTATTTTCCCCCTTTTTTAATAAAATCATTTGAGTTTGGCGACATAGGATGAATGTTCCGCGGGGTACCAACCTAGTTGGGATGTTGTTGTTTCCTCTTGATACATATTCTCACTTCTAGCCTAAATATATATATATATATATATATATATATATATATATATATATATATAAGAATTTAACGAAATAAATTATCTTAAAATAGCATAAGAAAGTAATAAAAACAAACAAATAAAATATATGGACGATAAAAAACAAAGTAGATATGGATATTATTTGTTGAGATGTTTATGTTTATGCTAGATGGGAAAATGAGTTTTGTTAATATGAGAGTGAACATCATAAACGATTGTCAATTTTCAATTGATTTCCTAACAAAGAAAACCTCATAATAAGGTAGTTTTATTGCATCAAATAAATCCAGTGTGAGATAAAAGTGCATTAACATCATAAACTTATTTTTAGTAAATGTAAATTAAATATATGACTCTTTTTTTATAGAATAAAAAGAAAATTGACATTAGAGATTACAAGTTACAACAATGTATATAATAATAATCTGGTGAATAATTCATATTGATTTCCCCTAAAAAAACTGCACATTAATTTCATAGTAGCGTCCAGACGGGCACTCCCGTGTTCGTCTGTCCGCTCTTTCTACTGCGCTAACGCATGTAACTCATAAACAATATGTTTTTCAACATCAATGTTGGTTTAGTTTTTCTTGATGTATCTTGGAGAAAATTATTAGAATTAAATATGGATCAAGCTTGATAAAAAATAGAAGGATCAAACTTGATAAAAAAATTTAAGATATGTAATTCATGCACTTCTTTAACATGGATTTACTTAATATATATACACACACACTTAGTTTTGTGATGAATACTCATCTATCTATGGAGGATGAATATGCATGAAACATGATGAAGACATTAAATCTTTCTCATCTCTACCACAATTTTCATACCAGTATGTATATGCTCTATATTATTTCTCGAGCAATTTGTGTTTGTCACAAAATATAAAATTAATAAAATCTAAGATAGACCAATAGAAGAAATAAGAACAAAACTTTGATAACACATCCAAATCTTGCAAAGGACGAAGACATTTCAAAAAGAGTGAAAGAATGTTTGCACATTAGTCTTATCACTTATTCATACTTTGCGATATTTATGATTGAAAAAGTCAATGTAACATAACAAGTGGAATGTTAATTAAACTGGGGCATATACTTATATTCTTCTTTGAGAAATCTTGGAGAAATAGAAGGAAAATCCTATGCCTACAACCAGCCCTTCCCTTTTTGTCATTCACGTGATTGAAAAAGTCAATGTAACATAGCAAGTGGAATGTTAATTAAACTGGGGCATATAAGTAATATTCTTGTTTGAGAAATTTTGGAGAAATAGAAGGAAAAGAACATGTCTACCTTTCTTATCATAGGATTCAAATTTCTCTCTCTCTCTCTACCTCTCCTTCTCCCTCTCCATCTCTATATCTCTCCCTCCCTCTCCCCCTCCCCCTCTCCGTCTCTGTCTCCATCCCTGCCCCCCCCGGCCACACATTACACAACCATACAACTGTCCTATCGACATATATATCTCTCAAATCGTTGTTCGGTTTCTTAACTACATGACCATACAACAAAGCATTTTCTCTAATAAAAAATTATTTAGTGAAATTTTTAGACATTTTTTTATATCGATCATTTTTTTATTCTAATTAAGTTTGTCCAAGAATAATTCTGTTCTATGTTCAGTTTGAATTTTTTTTTATATTGTGCAAGACAATAAAAAACATTGTAAATAAACCGAGATAAGATTTTATGATCATCACTTCAGGCATAACAATAATTGTATAGTCTTGTATTTATGATAACATGTCGAGCCATATAAACTTTGCATGAGACTAACTCCATGTAATTGAATTAAAAGAAGCGGTTCTCTCATCTTATATCGTTAAAACAACTTCATCACTTGGCCTTTAATCCAAAATGATCATCAAAATCTAAAAGAAAAATATATTTAAATAAACACTAGTCACTTAACTTGATGGAAACAATTATATGTAAATAGTCCAAAAATTGTATTATGCGAGTCAGTCAATAGATTATGCACCTCTATCTGCCAATTTCGGTCCCTTTTCCATGTTTCCTGGTGACATCCATTTGTTGCCTTTGGGTGAGAATGTTTTAAAATAAATAGAATAAAATGCTTATTCAAGAAAAAAAAAATGCATACAATCTGCAAGGCATTTGTTATTGCTAACTGGTATAAATGTTGACTTAGCATTATTGTATGATGGATCCTTCACGGCTATTAAAAAAAAAAAAGCATTAGAAAATTTAAAGTGTGAGATGGACTTGGGAACCGCCGCTTCGAATAGAAAGATACAACTCCATCTATCATTTGTTTGCATGAACAAATTAAAAATTCAAACCAATAAGCTATATCAAAATTCCAGAAAATGAAAATGAGAAATCGTTCAATTGTTTGTATAATTTGTTTATTGGTAAATGCTGTAATTTCTATCATGAAGCCGTAAAATTGAAATTGGAATATGAAGAAAATTCTTATAAGACCTCATGATCATTTCAATGAACATATCACTCTCACTATTCATTCCTTGTTCATTTAAAGCATGCCTAAACTTTTTAAAATTTGAAGATATATTTGAAATTGGATATAATTGTATGAGATAAATTTCTATGCATTGTGAGTATAACATTTTTTACACTTGCATCCAATCAAATCACATCATAGTCCCATTTTTGTTGGTTAGTTCTTAAAATATCTCCATAAATCTTTCACAAAAAAAAAAATCTACATAAATATTTATGTGTCATGATTTGATTGGGTGTTTGTGGAATATAATTCTACACTGTCAGTGCAGTGCACACAAATTAAAGCCTGGTTATATATGGCAAAAGAACAATCAATAATAAGAAATGGTTATCTAAAAACATTTTAACTTTAAACCAATAGGAAAATGGTCAAAGTATTAGGACAAACACTAATGATTGGATTTACAATTTGATAAGGCTCATGTATTATCTCAAGTATTTTGTTCCCTAAAAAAAATATCAAGTATTTTGATAAAAGTCATGGATAAGAGGAGATCTAGGCAACTCGAAGCATACACGCATACAATCATAGTAATTTTCTTCTTGCTATATGGGTTGAACCATCATTATAATTCTCCTCTCTTTACATTTTTTCCTTACTCATATCCTGAAACAAATAAGTAATGCACCATGTTAGTACAAAAACTAACTTAACGTAGCATTCATAATCAGTTAATGGCTTCCCATTTCTACTACTATAATCAAAAAGACGTATTGCCTTCATTGCTGCAAATTAAAAGTATAAACAACACGATAACAGAATGAGAAAATCCCAGATATCAATATTATTCACTGATTTTTCTGTATTGACAAAATAATGATACCGCAATTTCGGAGAGATTAAAAATTTATAGATGAAAGAAAAATTGTTAATGAAAATTGCTAGAATTAATGAATGTTTGTAGCAATTATGTGTTTGTGAAATCAGATAGTGGGAAGTAGTTAATGACAATTCTGTGTGAAGAGAAGACAATGAAAAGTAAGTAACGTAATTAAACTTGTGGTGAGAACACAGAAGTTAACAGTGTGTAAAACAAAACTACAAAGGGCAATTTAGTATTTAAAAAAATCGGCTACACCAAACAAAGTATTGTCTTGTTTTTTTTTTGAAGGAAAAAGTATTGTCTTTATTAATAGGTATAGATTATGTGAACAACAGAAGAATGTAATAATTAGCTTTGATGGCAAGTAAGTTTGATTTGATGGTAGCAAGCAACCAACAAGAAGTGCAGAGATAAAACAAACAAAGAAACGTGTTCTTGTGACCCATTTCTCAGTATGCAGCAGCTTAGCTTTGGTTGCTATGCACTCTCCAAATCGAAACTCCGTCAATTTTGTTGTGGAACTGAGCCTTATATATTTTTACAACACGGTATTTTATACAATTCTTGCTCTTTTTTTTGGTCAAGTACAATTCTTGCTTTTTATATATATTTTTTTCTCCCTTTCTAGGTTCAACATGTTCAATGTATTTTATAAAGTTTCAAACATTGTATTAATTCAATGTATTTTATACATTTTCGAATACTGTATTAATTTAATGTATCTTATACATTTTTGAATATTGTATTAATTCAATGTATTTATACATTTTCAAATACTGTATTAATTCAATGTATTTTATACAATTTTGAATAATATTAATATTAATTCAATCTATTCAAAAACCTATGTTTGAATGAAGGACTTCTAGAAAGGAGGAATATATTTATATTCTTAAAAATTTAAAGAGGACATGATAAATGATCATATATTTGATTTTTTTTAACTATTTTATAGTGTTAGTAATTTAAAAAAATGTATTAATATTAATAGTGTTAAGAATATATTAAATATATTAAAAAAATGTATTAAATAGTTAAAAGAAATCAATTATATGATCATTTATTATGTTCTCTTTAAATTTGTAAGAATATAAACGTATTCCTCCTTTCTAGAAGTCCTTCATTCAAACATAGGTTTTTCAATACATTGAATTAATATTAATATTATTCAAAAATATATAAAATACATTGAATTAATACAGTATTTGAAAATGTATAAAATACATTGAATTAATACAGTATTCAAAAATGTATAAGATACATTGAATTAATACAGTATTCGAAAATGTATAAAATACATTGAATTACTACAATGTTTGAAAATTTATAAAATACATTGAACATCTTTTTTTGAGGGAAATAAAATACAATGAACATGTTGAACCTAGAAAGGGAGAAAAAATATATATAAAGAGCAAGAATTGTACTTGACCAAAAAAAAAGAGCAAGAATTGTATAAAATACCGTGTTGTAAAAATATATAAGGCTCAGTTCCACAACAAAATTGACGGAGTTTCGATTTGGAGAGTGCATAGCAACCAAAGCTGAGCTGCTGCATACTGAGAAATGGGTCACGAGAACATGTTTGTTTGTTTGTTTTATCTCTGCACTTCTTCTTGGTTGCTTGCTACCATCAAATCAAACTTACTTGCCATCAAAGCTAATTATTACATTCTTCCGTTGTTCACATAATATGAAATTATTGTGCATTTTTGTTAGGGGGAAATCAATTTGAATTATTCACCAGATTATTATTATATACATTTTTTTTTTGAATAATATTATTATATACATTGTAGTAACTTGTAACAGTTAGATGTGTTGTAGCAGAAATAACAAGTACGTACTTTATAAGTTCTTGGACAACCAAATCAAGTCAGGTTAACTTCATGACCCTTCTTTCAATTCCTGAAAAAGTAAACAATTTTTGTCAAAGGAGACTTCAAAAAAATACATCATTTAAGGAAATAAATGCAACCCATTTAAACATGTCATTTTTCACGTACAAGTCAAGATCAATATAAATAGATCAGAAACCTCGACCAAGCACAACGTTTAAATCCTTAAAAGTAGTACAAAGATTGGTCATTGTTATCTTACATACTCCCAATAGGCAAACAAACACAAACCAGAAATTTCCATTTTAATTATGTCTCATACAGACACAAGCTTCTCTATCCCCATGGTTAGCCAGCACCACAGTCACCATCCGACCCACAATAGGAATTGAAGTCATTAGGTCAGCCCATGTTGGGGGATAGATTTTGAAGTAGAACTAGACTAGATTGT
>Ga0228710_1007964_pt1 | contig 15418 bp, 8 predicted proteins | sample MedpolnodulmetaG_FD_177995 | JGI IMG/M metagenome (GOLD analysis project Ga0228710, IMG submission 177995) | Root nodule microbial communities from Medicago polymorpha collected in Santa Monica, California, United States - pink nodules | ecosystem: Host-associated > Plants > Roots > Nodule...
TTTTTTTTTTTTTAAGAAGTAGAAGAAGATTTATAACATATAGTTATATATGGATTTCGATACTAGCTAGTTGTATAAATAAATTAAAGTTTATCTAAATTAGATTAGATTATGGTCACACAAAAAATTAAAGGTTTAAATAGTACTCACTTCACCTTATTGTGTATAACAATCACTTTTGAAATTTTCTTTTCAAAATTGGAAAATGCTATTTCTAACAAAAGATATGCCATGCAAATTTTTCCCGACACATCTGGTAAGTTTTAATTGCATGATTTATTTGTTCACTCCCTAATTTTCAATGACACCTCTGTATACTGTGGCAAGTAGTGAATTGTGATTGACTACTTTTTATTCTTGAAGAAATCGTGATGCTCTTTTTCTAGAGATATAGCACTGCTCTTCAAAATTTCACATACATTTATATGGATAGACCAATCCAAAAACCAATTAAATTGGGGCCGAAAAATAATAATAAATATTACATTAAATGTTAGTGAAATATGCACATATAATATTTGATACTTAAACTTATATGAATTTGTTATGTAAAAGTATTTTAGACTACTTTTTTTAATCCAAGCTATTTTACAATATGATAATACTCTATATGTCTTAAATTATAAGTTATTTTGGCCATTTCACACAAATAAAGAAATATAATTAATTTTGCATTAGAAAAAATATGAATTATTTTTTTAACAAAATCATTAATGGTATTGAGAAAATAAATTAAAGAATTAAAAAAAAAGTGTTACAAATAGTTAAGAGTGTAATAGAAAATATAATATTAATGTTTAATTGGTATTATAAATCGACTTATAATTTGAGACGAATGGAATACAAAATAAATTATAGGCTATTAGTAATAATTATATAAGTGTGTTATGTCAAAAGAAATAATTATATAAGCGTGTGATAAAAAATATATGTTAAAAATTGTTTGCTCTTTAAATATATTTATTGAATGAGTCAAATCTTAAACTTTACCGACTCAAGCAATATTTGGTAGTAATCATTTTCTATACTTTTCTTTAACTGACCACCCTAGATTATTGGAATGCGATTTGTTTGTTATATGACTCAACAAATAGTATTGTCAAAAATTGATTGATGAGAAGTAAACCTCTGACCTTTAAGGAAATTAAGGGTTCTTAATAATTCAGATTTCAATTGAGAAGAAATAAAATTTGATCAAGAATAATTTTTTTTAGAAATTAAACTACGGTTCTCTCAAGATTTGTTTTTAAACGGAAACCATTAATCATTTGGATCAAATCTTTTGATTATACAATACATGATATGATCATACTTTTGTTGACAGAACATGATATGATCATACTATTATTTATTTTGTTCTCTTTTGTTTTGCCATTTATGTTTAATTTAAAATTTATGTACCAATTCTGTCAAAAAAAATTATGTACCAAAATAATGTACCACTTTTGCGTAAAGTTGCATGTTTTGTTCTACTCTAACATGTGAACTCCATATAACTGATTGAGGACGTGACAATTTTTATTTTTTAAAACGTGACAAATTCTTTCATTTATATATATGTATAAATGAATTTAATTATTATACAATTGATATTACCTAAACTTGATTTATAGGATAGATTATTCAGGAAAATTTGAACTTGATTCCTAATCGAAACAACTATTGGTACCATTCTTAGCCAAATTCTAGATTACTAGCGTCTTTTTCTTCTAAGAACAGAAGGTTAACGCAAAAATAATACTCACCTCGCCTCCTCATTTTTAGAACATTAATAATTATTTTAATATATGTTTGATATTCAATATTAATATTATTTTTAACTTTTTGGAAACATATAAAGATCATATGTATAGACCAAATAATCCAAGCAAAAAATTAGCTGAATTGTCCTCATTTTCATAAGATAAACTTTGTGCGACCATAATTAGATAAACTTTAATTTAATTTATACAAATAGTATCGAAATAAATATCATTCCACCTTATCAAAAGAAAAATTTATTCAAAACCAGTTTTGTAAGCACAACTCAGATATGTAAGGTTCAGAGTTCAAATCTTAAACTTACTATTTCTCTACATTTAAAATGTGTGAGCTGTAATAATAGATGTGATAGACTTTTTCATCCAACTGAACAAACTACTTCTATAAAAAGGAAATAAATAGATAAGGTTGGGACCTCCATATTCAACATAGATGGCCGTAGAGGTTTCTAAATTGTGAAGGATATTTTTATTGAAATGGTGTGTCTAGTCTCTATTTAACGGATCACAAGCAATTGATATGTCGAAGGCTTAGTAAAACCCGTCAATACTACTAAGTTTAAAAAATTCAACATGGTGAGATTTTGAAGCAATGTGCAATTCTTTCTTTGCTTTGCAAAGTAAGAATTGGAGCTTAGTATATCACATATACAGCCACTTACGAAACATGATGTGATCATATTTTTTATTTCGGTCTCTTTACTTCTGCCATTAATTATACCAAAATTTATGTACCAGAAAAAATGCACCACTTTTTATGTAAAGTTGCATGTTTCGTTCTATTCTAACATGTGTACTACATACGGTACAATCGATTGAGGATGTGACAAATTGTTGCATTACCTATTGTTTATCAGTACATATATTTTTGACTAAAACAGTATATATCCGTTAGACTGAAAAATTACATGACTGAACTACTACTCCTTCCAATGACATATAGCTAGGAGAAAAGAGGTAAGAGCCCTGACCCCTCCTTCTCTATTAAGTAACATTATGCCATACTAGCAATAATGAAATAATGTTTGGTATAGATAATAAATATTGTTAATGGAATTATAGATTAGTGATAAGAGTTTTACTTTGGTAACCTCAGATCAAGGGATATAATTTAAATCATTTTAGGGACGATTGTAAAAGAATCATTAGTGTTATTTTAATAAAAAAAAATTGATCTCTCTTCTCTTTTTTTTTCAAAAAATAAATAAATAGATGTTCATTTAAAAATAAAAAAATAATAATAAAAAAAAATAGTAGTGTTTAATAATCCAATCCATATACGACTATGTTACTATTTTATTTTATAGATGTTCATTTAAATTTAAGGATTAGGTAACAAATATAATAATAAAAATGTTATTTTTTTATCACTTTTAATTTTGGGTTATATAGTTTTAATAATTATTTAATATTAAAATGAATTATAAATTTTTTGATCCCTTTCAATTGAATTTCTGGATCCCTCGAAGTGCTACTCGACTTCATTTCCTCTACCTTTATAATTTGCTCACTTTCACTTTGAGACCTTAATACTTTGGGCCTAACATTTAGGCCAACCTTGGCACAACAATTGTGCATGGAGCATAAGCATATATAATGTTTGCATTTTTCTCAAGTAGTAAAAATTAAAAAAAAAAAAAAAATGGGGAATAACAAAAGTGAAAAATTCCACCATGAAGTGTTTCTTTGAGATAATCAATAGATATTTTTTGAAGGTATGATCGATAAATAAGTTTCGTTTCGTCCCATTTACTTTACTAGATAGATAATAGGGGTGTTCAAATGAGTCGACCCACCACATTTTGATATGTATGTCATGTCATCAATGCATCCAAAGTAGGATCAACTTAAACGGTAGGATCCAAAATCTCAACTCACTACCTTAAAACAACCGATTAAACGGGTTGGCCTGTCATATTCAATTCGTTTTGCCATCTATAATTAAGATAGAAAGTGTGCCAACTTTTAAAATGCAAATGATTTGGTTAACGACTCGTATATTCGATCCCAAACATATTATCATTTTGCGGGCCATAATGGTGATTATGTCATTGTTGTTCATGCAAATAATATTTTGACACGTGCACACTATTATTACACTTAACTTCTAATCATGGATGAAAACAAGATATATATGTCTTTTATAACAGAAGAATCGCAATCTTCTTCAATCCTGTAATTTCTGTGGTAATCATTTGCTCTTACTCTTATTGCTATCAAATCCCGGATTAGCATTCAAATTATAATGTAAACGGCGGAATTTCATTCAATGTGGACCAATTTGGGGTCAGTCACAGTTTTATGATATCTTGACGTTTAGTTGAATTCGTGAGGTTGTCATTTGGTCCATAAATAGACGTCGGTCTTAGGATATGACATTTTAATTTCATAGGAACATTATTTATATACTAAAGTTTGATGTATTCTGATTTCATACAATCAAAATCCGATAATCGTTTCAATGCATGCGTACAATCTTACCTGTTGTAATTGTAATTATATTTATTGGAGACGGCAACTATGAAGAAAAAAACATGAAAATCAAATAAAAAAGACTTTATGGTAATGAGCCAATGATGAAGGATGAACTACTGAACTTGATCTTATATGACATTTAGTGGCTCTAATTCTAGTTGATATACTTATTAAGTGGATGAAAAGGGACACAATAACAACATAGTATTAGCGGAAGATCTCAATTAACGCGTTGTTTAAGGTAAACGGATCCAATTCAACTAACATACTGGGACGGCAAAATATTGGATCAAGTTATGTTTTGTATTCCTTGACAAATATAGTTATTGGCCGGAGAAAAAAAACAGAAGAATATTGTTTGTAAGTTTGAATTTGAATTCAAAAAGAGAAGTAGAACTATCAAAAAATAAATAAAGAGAAATTAACCTTGATTGATTTACCCTGGAAAATTAGCTTTAAGCCCCAAGATCAATTGGAACCATCTAAATAAGGAACTTCTACGGTACACCCGTAAATTAAGATGTACCGGTACTTCTACTTCAAAAATCTTTTAATTAACTATTATTTTTATCGAATAAAGAACTATTTGTTAATATATATATTTTAAAAAATGTCATTTCATGTGAAAAAACATCATTTCATTGTTTATAAAAATTATACTAATTTTTTTTACATTTTATTGTAAAAAATAATCAAAATTCTCTATTATGAGTACTAAAAATTCAGAAAAATTAAATTTATTTCGTCGACGTTTTTGATAAATAAGATTTAATTATTATAATTATAGGTGATAGAAAACAATTTTTCTCTTCAAAAAATAATACCTTTAACTATTAATTTATTGATTTGGTATACCAATACACTCAAATCTTTGGATGTACCATAGAATTTGCCATCTCAATATTGTCTTCATACTCATACACCATAAAGTGTCCTCACAATTAATAAAGTGTCCTTGTAAATGAGAAATCACCACACATCCGACTAACCAACCTTAAAACCTTAAAGGTGCGTTTGTTTTAAGGGTTAAATTTGCAATCATGGGCTGGAACATTATTCCTAGGAATCTTAATCCTATTAAAGTCTTTGGTAATTAATTTAGTATCTCAGGAATATTTTTAAATATATTTAATTTATAATTTAAAACAAAAAAATAAAAGAGTTAAAATAATGTGAGTGGGAAGTTATGGGTGGTTACCTCTTATTTATATGGGAATAAAATATTCTCATACTTTAACATGAGGATAAAAAGTAGAAAAATCATGTGTAAATTTTATTCCAAGGAATAAAATGTAGGGTTAAATATGTTTTTGGTCCCTATAAATATATCAACTTTCCATTTTAGTCGCTCTAAAAGTTTCCATCAACTTTTAGTCCCTATAAAATTTTCAATCACTACTTTTGATCCCTATTTTTAAGTTAATTTTTGTATTCTTTTTTTAATGAAATTGTGCATAAATGTGTAGAATATTGTAAAAAAAATCCCAAAAAAATTATAACTTTTTAGCAAAACATAAATTTAATATGAAATTTTAACCGTCAAAAATATAAAAGTTCATATTAAATTCATGTTTCGTTAAAAAATTCTAATTCTTTTTTGGAGAGATTATATAATATTATGAATTTTGCTGCAAAGTTTTATTCAAAAATATGAATTTTACATATGAGTTTACTTTAAAAAAGGGACCAAAAGTGAAGATGGAAAATTTTTAGGGACTAAAAGTTGAAAAAAAAAATTTAGAGGGACTAAAAAGTCAATTTTTTGTTTTAGTCCCTCTAAAAAAATTCTTCAACTTTTAGTCCCTGATATTTTTTTTTGAGACAACGAAAAATATCCACTTGACACAAAACTTAAATATCTTCATCATAAGCTTCAACTTACCGAGTCATAGGCTTTTTCGAAATCTATCTTTAAGATCAAACAATCCTTTTTTGTCTTCTTTACTAAATCGACCACCTCATTAACTACAACATCACCATCAACAGGAAGTCTTTCTTTAAGGAAAGTAGGTTGATTTGGAGAAATTATGGAATCCATCACCAAATCTAGTCGGATAGTAAAAATATTTGCCATCAATTTGTAAATACTTCCGATGAGATCAATTGGTCGAAAATTCATAAGAGATTGAACATCAAGAATTTTTTTATTAAAATGGGCAAACATCTCTATTAAACGCATCTTCAACACCCACAATAATGTTTGCCTGTTACTTTTCTCACCTTACCTATTTCTTACGCACCCTAGTTTTTTCAAAAAAATGTCCATGCAATTTTCGGATTTTATATTCCAAAATTGAGTTTCTCCTTTGCTATGGGGGTGGAAAAAATGAGTTTTTTTCACCGATTCAAATTTTATAATCCGAAAACCTAAAAAAATAGGGCACATACTTTACTTTTTTTGGATTACAGAATCCGAACACCCTATAAACATCTTTTACAGTGGAAAAACAATTCGGATTATATAATCTGAATAGTATCAGTACATATTATGAGTTGGTTTGTAACATGGATAACCAGTTTAAGGATCATATTAATCTTCCTAAATCCCATCCTTCTGTTTTAGATCATTGCTAGTTGTTCCTAGTAAAATATCGAGTTTTCGGGCTACTTGATCAGATTAGACCGAAACTTCCCAAGAAAATAAAAAAAAATATCAAGGATCAAGACACCCTTATAAGAGACTTCTTGTGGGATTTCGCCCTTTAAAATCCAAAATTTCATAGTTTAGACTCATTTTTCATTTTTAAAATTTTTCATGTTCTCAGAAAAATCCGAAAAAAATTGCATTAGTTTCATTTGATTTTTAGAATTATCTAGGGGTATTTTTATGATTTTACTTGATAGATTTTTATCATTTTTTACTTTGTTTTTTGGTTGTTTGTAAATGCAAAATTCAAAACTATGGAAATTGAAGAGATTCTGATTGCTGATTATATATAAACATATTTTGGATTATTAAATCTGAACTCAGTTTGGATGTTTTCGGATTTTACAATCCAAAATCCCATAAACATTTTTTGTAAAATTTATAAGGCACGTGAAAAGTAGATAAGGTGGGAAAAGTAAATTCCAAAATGTTTTGTAGAAATTAAAATTGAATCCATATGGACCCGAACTTTTGTTCCCTTTAACACTGTGAATCACCTAAAAAAACTTTGAGTACTGATCTTTACCCAAACGAATTTTCTCATTTCCAAGTGAAATGACCAAAATGCCCTTGCGTGACTTAAGTTACATCAGTGTATAATTTACACGAGTTAAACTACGCTACGTGAGTTAACTCACGCTAGTGTTAATTTACAAATACTGGAGCGTGAGTTAACTCATGCTACATAATATGCAAAAAAATTTCGAAATTAAATAATTACTCAAATGGTAATATAAATAATATCAATGCTAATAATCTAAATGCTAATATAAATTCTCAACAATTACATAAGAAAACCTCATTTTATTAATACTTTGATACAATTACATAATACATAATTTGATACATTTTATTGGAATAAAGTAAATATGCTTCTTTGAGGTAAAAATATACCAACTTAGGGGAAATAAAGGATCAAGGTCGGTGGCAAAAGAGACCAGCCTTCTTAGGGCCAAAAGACATCATCCCTTCGGGGTAAATGTAAATGTGGTTCTTTTTATACCCCAAGAAAGAGTCTTTTTACCCACGGTAAAAAGATTTTGGGGATAAAAAAAAGCAAATTTACATTTACCGCAAGGGTTGACCTCCTTGTGCCCCAAGCCGGTTGGCCTATTTTACCGCCTTCCTTTACCCTTTTTTACCACTAAGTTGGCCCCAAAAATGCTAAAAAAAACTAAAACTATAAAGGTGAAAGAGTGAGGAGGAGAAGAGACTGTATGGTGTGAGAAAATAGTGAGTTTTTGATGGACTATTTATAGGGAGAAATGGGTAGCATAAATTTTATTGGTACTAAATGCAGTCAAAACATTCAAAAAAACGTGTAAAAATGAGTTAAATTGAAGGTTGAATAACTGACCAACTTCAAAAAAACGTGTTCTTGAACAAATTCCACCGGCCAACTTAGCGTGAGTTAAGTCACGCTAGTGTTAACCTTGGCGTGAGTTAAGTCACGCTAGTGTTAATCTTGGTGTGAGTTAAGTCACGCTATTGTGGCCAGTTGTTCCACACTTTTGTTAATTTTTGCACTTGTCTTATGATTGCGTATTTAATTAATAAATTCCAATAAAGTAAATAAATAAATTAGAATAAATTCAGTATTAATTCGAATAAAAGTTACAATATATTACATTCGGGAATTCAACGTAAATTTGAATAAAAATTGTGTATTGAATAAATTCGAATAAAAGTTACATTACATTACATTCGGGAATGTTCCTTCCAACTACAATAATCATCTTACCACTGAATGGGGTAAATTCAAACTTGCTAAACAACAACTCTCAAGCATTCATCCGGAAGTTTTATTGTTTCATTCAACAGATTAAATTCTTGTTAGTTTGGTTTAGATGATGATATTCAAGTGCCAAAAGAATGAGGTCCAGTTCTTGACACTTCAATACCTTCATCTAAACCAAACTAACAAGAATTTAATCTTTTGAATGAAACAATCACACTTCCAGGGGAATGCTTGGGAACTGTCGTTTAACAAGTTTGAACTACCTCATCCAGAGGAAGATAATTGTTGTAGTCGGAAGGTGCATTCCCTACCCAATCACGATCTTCTGGCGGAATCAAACTTTTGATGATATCTTCAGTTGATCTCAACAACGTTACCCGCATATCGATCCACTGGAACATGTTGTGCTCCCAAAACATGTTCTTCACGTTTTCGTCGTTCGTTAATTCCACCCAAGTGAATGATATTCTCCCCTCGTCGAGCGTTGGACGTTTATACCGAACGTATTCCACCCTCCTTGTGTCTCTGGAGTTGACTCCTTGGTTGGATTCATTCAGTTGATCTTTGAGACCTCTTAACGTTACACCAAGACACCGAACCTTCAACCTCTAAGGTTCTCCGCCGTTGAATTCTACATGAATGTCGATCCACCCAGCCATACACAATAAGAAATTAAAAACAATTAATGAAAAACTCATTCAAACATTTCATCAAACACTTGGAGTGCAAATTATACATAAACCTTAAAAATGATAACTACAACATAAACATGCAAACATCTAAACAATTAAGCAATATAAGTGATTTACATGCAACATTATATAATTTCTTGCAGAAAAAATCAAAATTTTAACAAAACCCTAAAACTAAAAAAATCTAACACAATCATGCAAACACTAAAACTAAAAAAATCTAATGTAATCATGCAAACATCTAAACATCATAACAATTAAGCACTATAAGTCATTTACATGTAACATTCTATAATTTCTTGCAAAAAAAATCAAAATTTTAACAAAACGCTAAACCTAAAAAATACTAGTTTAAGTGAAAAAATCTATCATACCAACATAATTTAAGTGAAAACTTACTTGTTCTTGTTGTTGCAGTGTTGTTTGACTTGAAGTTGAAGGAATTTCGGATTGGGGTAATTTGAGAGAGATTTGATTGGAAATGAGGAAATGAGGCTCTGCATGAGCATATAACATCACGTAGTGTGACTTAACTCACGCAGTGCAAGTTAACTCACGCCGGGGCAATATGGACATTTCACTTGGGGATGAGCAAAATCGTTTGAATAAAGAGCAGTACCGCTCTTAAAATGTTTTTGCATAACACTCATTTTGCACCCCACCACCTTAAAAAAGTTCACTCCATCCAAGGGTTTCCTCAAAACTTTTTAATCCTATCAAAAAGTTAAACTCAAGTTTTTAATTAGACACCTTAAAATTATTAAGTCAAACTTGAACAACTTATGTAAAAAAAAAAAAAAAAAAAACTTGAACAACTTATAAGTTGCACAAGGCAAATTCAAGTTTTGATGACTTTTTTTTATATGAAAGTTTGATGACATGTAAAGTAGTATGCACCTAATTCTCTGCATTAGTTTTTACTGTGTGGAACTTAATAATAGCACTTTGCTTTCAACTTGACATGCTTCAGAGTATGTGTAGGGTGTAAAAATCAACCCAAAACAATTTAGTTTACTTGGATTTTCATCGAACCAAACTAAACAATCTATTGGTTTGTGTAACTCAATGTCACGTCATTCAAAACAAATTACTTAACTAAATCAAATTATTATAATTATTAATTTTAATTTTCTCACAATATTCCTATTATTAGCATTATTATCTATTTTTTTTAGCTAATATGCATGTTTTAATAGTATAAAACATACGTTCCCTCAACAAAAAAAAAAAGTATAAAACATACGTAAAATTTTTTTTTCTGAAAGAAAACATATCGTGAAGTTTGAAAATAGTTACCTTTTTTAGATTTTACAAACTAAGTTGGCTTAAATATGATAATCGTCTCTGTAATTTGGGCCAGTTTTGATTTTCGTCCCGGTGAAAAAAAAAATGAATTACATCCTTGTAAAATATTTTTTGTTTGACAAAGGTCCCTGACCCCACTATTCAGCTGATTTGGCATGGTTTTGGCCACGTGGCAGTTGCTGACTATGCAACTTTTGCCACGTGGCGCTGACGTGGCGTGCCACCTAATATTAAATTTTAAAAAATATTTTTAAAAGGCTTAAATATGATAATCGTCCCTGTAATTTGGGTCAGTCTTGATTTTCGTCCCTGTAAAAGGCTTAAAATTTATTTTCAGAATTTCTATATTGTTTTTAAAATTGAAAAATATGAAAATAAATTTAAAAAACAATATAAAAATTCTGAAAAATAAATTTTAAAATATTTAAATAATTTTCTGAATTTTTTTGAATATTATATATTCTGAAAAATAATGATTTTTTTTTAAAATTAAAATTTTTGTAAAAGAACAAGAAATTAGATTTTTTTTTCAAATTTATAATTTATTTTTGAAAATTATAAATTTATAACTTTTGAAAATATAATTGTCATTATTTTCGAAAAAAATTTAATATATAATTTTCAAATTAAAAAAATCTATTTTTCACATTTTTTTTCAAATTTTTTAATTTTAACAGTTTTTTGTCAAAAAATTATGTTTTCGAAAATTTTAATTTTCAAAGTTTTTTTTTTTCGGAAAAGTATTTTCAGATTTTTTTCAGAAATTTTTTATGATTTTTAAATTTATTTTCAGATATTTTAAATTTAAAAAATAATTTCCATAATTTATTTTTAATTTTTATTTTTTTAATTACGTGGACTGCCACGTCAGCGCTACGTGGCAAAAGTGCACAGTCAGCAACTGCCACGTGGCCAAAACCATGCCAAGTCAGCCATGAAGTGGGGCCAGGGACCTTTTTCAAACAAAAAATATTTTACAGGGATGTAATTCAAATTTTTTTTTCACAGGGACGAAAATCAAAACGGGCCCAAATTACAGGGACGATTATCATATTTAAGCCATAATTAAATTGAACGAAAATTCACATCAATATATCAAAGTTCAAACTCCCACTAACCAAATGCATCAAAAGAATTCACAGTATTCGTGTTATACGAAATGACTCTTGAAAACAATTAACCTAAGTCATTTGGTTAAAAGAACAATTAGCGTCAAAGTTAGGGAGCCAATAAATGTAATAAATAATTTATTACCATAAACTATAGGAGTTAGGAGTCACTAATTTCAATTTCGATAATTTCTAAGGGTTCAGAAATGCTAATTGTAACCTTTGGTTTTAGTAAATTTGCTTCTAATGCAATCCACACAAGTACCTAGATCATCAAACTTTAAGAAAGGTAGAATATTTACTTTGATTAATTTCTCATCCCTTTCCTTAATAAATATGATCCAAGTGCTTATGCCATAAAGTAAAGGATGTCTTCCTCAACATTAGACCTTAAAGCAACAAAAGTTTTGACAACGAAAGACGAAGCAAGATTATGTGAAGTCAAAGACAACTTATATAAACCATCAACAAACAATCCAGGAAGTCATGAACCATCTACTAGAGACAATTTTTATAGATGAACAAAGGATGAAGTAAGGTTATGTGAGTTTAATCTCAAACTTAGTTTTCTACCTCCAAGAGTAAAACTAAAACAAAGTTGCTCCAACAAGGAAACACAAACAAGATTGATCCTAAAGGAAGGTATGTCGAAGATATTTTTCAAAACAAGTTCAAAACTAGAATCTTAAATTATGGTGACATCTCCCACTGACTTCACATTTACTCCTAAATTACAACATTGTCATATTTTCACGTCCATTAACTTTCTCATTAGAAACAAGGAGACCAATATGGTAAGGTACTTTAACTTGTGAATCATCTTCCATTTACCAAAAGGTTATTTCAGTTCATGAATGTTCTCCTAGAGGCAACTCAAAATCTTACTTTCATTTCTTACAGTTGTTTAACATCTTAATGGAAGCAGAACAATTATTCACAGAGAAATTCATTGTTGATACAAAACATGAATTCATTAAAATATGTCATAAGACAAGATTTATCTCAAAATAAACAAGCTATTATAACGAGGCCAATATAATTGTACAATCATCTTTGGACAGAATGCACAAACTATGGTCAAAACCCAAGCCAAGACCTCAAATGAGTTAATCAGTGAGGATACATTGAACTTGAGAAATTGTCACCTTTAGGTAGACAAATTCTTTGGTTAACATATACTCCAATAACTCCATCTCATATAAGTTAATCAAGGATCATGCATAATAAAAGCATAACAATTATCCTTTGAGGAAATATATGAGACAAAATATGAATGCATTAAAATATATCAATGGACAAGATATAGCTCAAAATAAACAAGCTATCACAATGAGGTCAATATAATTGTACAATCACCTCTGGGCAGAATGCACAAACTAAGGCAAAGCCTAAGTCAAAACCTCAGATAAGTTAATCAATGAGCATGTATTGAATTCGGGAAATCGTCACCTTTGGACAGGCAAGTTCCTTAGTTCAAAACATTCTCCAATAACTTTATCCCAAATCAATTTTTAATTGTAAAATGCAATAACCACCTTTGGGCAGGAAATTACATGTTACGACTAAAAACATGGGTAATGTTAACCAGTGCCCCCATTAAGAACCAAATATAGTATGTATTTGCATTGGAAATTGTGTTGTCAATCCCTTAAAAGTCACTAAAGTCTTTTTTTAAATTTAAAACTTTCTTTTTATGGTTTTCTTAACTGGTGCCCCGGGGGCACTGGTAAACATAACCCTAAAAACATTTCTCAAGCTACAAAAAGAAATTTCATCAATCAATCAATATATGTGGTCCCACTTTGATGGTAACAGCCTATATCAACGCATGAAATTCTTTTTTCATAGGAATCAATAACTCTTGTCAAAATAAGACTCAGAAAAAAATATGCATCATTTAAATGCATCTAAACTGGTCAATATCATTTCAACTTGCATTCATCATAATTTTGTTTGATACAATGCGGTAGAATAGTACATTAAAAGCACATAAAAGAAGTATCAAACATATAACATGTGCTATCTTATTGAAGAGTTACCGCTACTGCTAAAATCACAATCTCATTTACAAGTAGTAATTTAAATCAATTACCTACGCAGCGAAAATATATGAGAGTTGAATTTCACGACCATTGATGATAAAAGACAAAAGAGTCACACAATTATATTTGGGAAAAGACTATAATATCCTCAATGTGAGTCTCCATAACAAACAAAAGAGTTGAATATTCATCAACAAAAAATATTTGTTTCTCATTTCTAGATAATTGACATGTAAGATTCTCCTACTTGATAGAGGATGATAGTTGGGTTATAAAACAAAGACTTTTGAAAATATTTAAACAAATATTCAACTACATTCTCTATCACGCAATGGTCATGTCAATTAATATTACACCAATAGGATATGTTCATCCCTTATATAATAAGGGAACAAGCGTAATCAAATTCAATAAAAAGAATTTAAATTAATTAAATCATTGCTAACCTCAAAAGGTGTAATCAATTCTCCTTGTACGTAGAGTCCTTAAGCTTCGATGACTTAAAGAAAATTCCGCACAATTTGGCATATTGTCATCTCAATTGGTTCTTTAATTCAACAACAAACCAACATAGCAAAAGAAAACTCTAATAATAAATTAATATAATACAAGGATAATAGTTTTTGATTGCCTTCAGAATTGCTCAAAAATTATCTTTTATGACGTTCCACAATTGAGCATAAAAATAACAAGGCAACACATAATATATACAATAATTATAAATTTATATACTTAATATTCGGTGATACGATCGACAAAATTGAGTGTAAAGTAATTTCACAATTACAACACTTCAATAGAATAATACACTTCTACAAAAGAGATTTTCACAAATAATATTTTAGACTTACATCCTTGGGAATGTCTCACATATAAAAGAGATTTTACATATTTCACAAAATAAAATTTATTCCCATAAATAAAAATATGAAATCAATATTTGGAAATTATTCCCAATAAAATTACTTAATTTTCAAAGCAAATCAATCCACCAAAATCAAATCAAATCCCTTTGAATATACAAAGTTTGATCCATAAAATATTGATCATCGTGTTTCCTTCCAGTTTTGAAATAAAATTAAATTAAGCTTGTCGAAATATTCATATAGTGATCATGTCAGTGTTTATACATATTAGAAGCACATATACAATGAATCGCAACCATGATGTGGAATTTGTTTTAAAAACCACAAACCTTATGGCAACAGAAATAGACATAAAATCAATTTGCAGTGACATCTATAACATCAAAAGGAGTAGTACAAAAGATACATGATGTGAATTTGAACATAACTACTCAAAATTGTCTCAAGATCTACACATGCAATTGAAATTCAATCATGATAATCATATTCTTAAAGCAAATTCAATTTATGAATAAACCAAATCTCAAATCCACTCAAATAATAGAGTAGAAACGATGATCATATATTGAAGAAACTATCCATAAACTTAAACAGAAAGAGTCACACAAAATTGGATAAATTTGCCAATTTCACAAGTATTAATACATGCATGACACATAAAAAAAAAAACACCAAATCTCAAATCCACTCAAATAATAGAGTAGAAACAATGACTATGTATAAAATAAAAAAAAAACTATCCATAAACTTAACAGAAAGAGTCACACAAAATTGGATCAATTTG
>Ga0228710_1007967_pt1 | contig 15417 bp, 9 predicted proteins | sample MedpolnodulmetaG_FD_177995 | JGI IMG/M metagenome (GOLD analysis project Ga0228710, IMG submission 177995) | Root nodule microbial communities from Medicago polymorpha collected in Santa Monica, California, United States - pink nodules | ecosystem: Host-associated > Plants > Roots > Nodule...
TTTCAATTAGAAACTAGATCTTTGATTGATGCGTCGCACCACGGGTCTATTAGAAAACACAAAAGAACTTAATAGAGATACAATATTGAAATCAAAATTGTCCTAATATGTCCTTCATTTACCAAAGCTTCCATTTTATTTCTAACTGATCTGAAAACACATTTTATATTAAACTTATTTGCTTGTTTTGACAACAAAAGTGAAAGGAGCTATAGACTGGAAATGGATTCTCTCAATTTTTCTCATGTGTCCTCATGTTTTTCAATCTCCACCCTTAAAAACTCATTTTTCCTAAATTCTCTTTATCACTCTCTCTATCAATGGATGACTTGATGTGCCAACTTTCTGAACAATGTGTACTTTTCAAGTTCTGAGCTCTCACTTAGAGCATTTTTAAATTTTGGTTTTAAAATCAAAATTTTAACTCTTCAAAATGAAACTTACACTTTTGAAGAATTGTTGATTTCCCAATCAATGATTATAATTCCATAGTTTATTTTTTGAAATGCAAATTTCACTTTTATGAAGCTGCGCACTTAAGATCCAGACACATATTTAACAAGAAGAGTATGCAAACACACGAAATATTAACAATGATGAACAATCAAAATGTATACCAAAGAAGGACTCAGCAAAATTCATAATTAGCTCATAAAAAATTTCATTCAGGTGGATTCCAAATCTGACAAAGGCATCCTAAAATTTACAAGAAAAAAAAAATCCCCTCAAATCACTATAAAAGTCACTCCAATGTTCATACTTCAGAACCTCGATAAGAAACGACACTGATCCAACAGTATGTTTAGGATTTAATAACCAAAGACCAAATGAACTGCAAAATTTCTTGTCTTCAGTGAAGCATTGGTACTTATGTACATATACTACTCCTAATATGAGAAACTTTATTCGTGTAACAAAATCACTTCGAAATAAACAAATGTGACTTCCTTAAGTCTGATTCCTTTGAAATACTGTCTTCCTCATGAATGTTGCTTCTCACTCTTCCAGGTTTCATGGCAATAGGGAAAGGGACCTGTGTTACTGGCAAAGTTAGTAGCCAATCCATAGTTTCTTTAGTCTTAAATCTTAATAGATAGCGTACCATATTTCTTATAAACAGTGAAACAAATCATGATAATAAGAAAAACTCAGGTCCAGTTTATAAAGAGATAATGTTTGAAAAGAGTTTATAAAAACTGACACCTCTCACCTTACAAGTCGGTTTTGTAAGGATGAGTTAGACTCAATATAAAAACCTAATAAAGAATGCATAAGAGGTAACTGATGAATAGATGCTAAAGGAAATCTAAACCTGATCACCAAGTAAGGATGAGTTTGAATCAATATAAAAATAAAGAATACATGCATCGTAACTGATAAATAGATCAGATGTTAAAGGAAATTTCTACCTGATCACCAGCATTTGGACCATCAGTGTCAATGAGGATAGGCCTGCAGTGCTTATCCACATTCATCAAGCTTGAATGCTGGAAATGATTTCCCTTGTATGCGAGCATATGCAAGTGACGCCACTTTCTCACTGTTGAATTTCTCCCATTTTTTCCCATTGAATGCCTGCAAAATTGCATCGCTGGATTTAGTCTACCAATACAGGGTGCATGTGTGATGCTTGCGATTAATTTTAGCCACAATTTTATCATTTTCTGCAGCTAACCTCATAGAAAGGTATAATCAAGCTAGGACTGGTCATGTTGATGAATGCATATCCAACATTGCATTTGTTCTGCAATCAATGTTGATTCAATGTTATTAAGAAACAAATAAAAAGAGTTCCAACATAAATTAAACATTAGAAGATAAAATGGATAACAAATACGTACTCTGAAATCAATTGGTAGATACACAAAGTCATAAGTTCCTTCATGGCGTTCATCAATCGCAGCCAACAACATCTCAGAAGTATACCTGCAACAAGTCATAGTCAAGAGAAATGAGATTTAAAAAAAAAAAAGATTTAAATCATAATCCAAAACATACCAAATGAATATACAATTTTTTTGCATTAGAGAATACAAAAAAAAAAATTGATACAGCTTACTTGTTAGGAATATTCTTAATCATAAGTGTTGTTCGGTTATCTTCACCCCTTATTATGCAATCAATATCAAGCTCATACCATTTCATGTCAGCCAAATTCGTCGGGCCTACATTTCTACGGCTTCTAATGTGTCTATTAGTATCAAATGAGTTAACCATATGGTTCCTACCAGGAAAAGACATCCCTCTTTGGTTATGGAAGTTGAGTCCAGAGTGAGGAAACATGTTATGAGGAACAAAGTCAACATAATGTGGTGTTATAGATTCAACTGGATGTGATTGAACGTGATGGTTATTAATTGGTAAAACAGTACTTATCATATGTGATGGTGACATAGGAAGTTGGTTCAATTTTTGTAGGGTAGGTGCTGAACAAATTCCATTAAAATATGATGGTGAATTCGGCCACATTCTTCGAGGAGGCGGATAAGAGTTGCTCCATTTGCCATGATCTCCAGGAAGAGGGAAGCTTGAACTTCCATTGTTAGAGGATTTTGAAACTGAAAAAAGAAGAGGGAAATATCTTGTTAAAACAAAAACGTCGTTCAAAAGTAAAAGAAACAAAAACACAAGCAATGAACACACAATATTTGATCATGCCTTTTGGCCCAACGCCTTCAATTGTAGAGCTGCTACAGTATCTTTTTATTAATTAATCAAGCTTAGGATGTACATAGTACGACTTGTGTTTAATACTACGGTCCAATTTACAAGATTATACCTGAACGGTGCCACATGGGGCTTCGCCCGCTCGAGCAACCTGCCTACTTATCAGTGAACGATCAGTCTTACCCAAACAGATGTGATCAACTGAATGATGTATGTATATGATAAAAGCTTAGGTTTTATTTATCATATATACTAGCAATTGAGTTTGATGATTTATAGACTCGCCAACATATAAGATAAAAAAAAAAGTTTAATTTTGATACACTGTCAAGTTTTATACAAATCAATCATATGAGGGTGACTTTAGAAAGTCTCTGACGATTATGGTTGATTGATAGTGTAAACAATCTTTATACTGGCAGTGTATATGAGTTAAATCCTAAAGAGAGAGAAAAAACACCAAGAGACGGGGAAAAGCAATTACTACATTTACTAATAAATTGCACTTCTTGACTTACCACATTCATCAAAATCCATGAAGGGTCCATTGGAGTTTACTTGACAAAACTGCATTTTATCCTGTGTTTTGAGATTAATGTCTGCAGCCACCTCAAGAGGATTAAAAGCTAATGTAGCTTGCCTATCAATATTCAACTGGCCCGAGCAGCTAGATTCAGTAATTTCACATTGGATTCCAACTGATTTAAGTTTGATTAGAGACGGTAAGGTGTTCGGAACACTTGAAGAGATTCCATGCAAGCCTGCTTCAATGTATAAACATCAAAGGAGGAAAATATATATTTGTTGCTAAATTGATAATTCATGATCATATTCTGTACCTTGGAAGCTAGTTGTTGGCTTAATAGGAGAGCTCTTCTGATGGATCAGTTGGATCATACTGCTGCCATATAAAAAGAATAGAAGAGTTAGTAGACACAATGCTAAGGATCCGTTTGTTACAGTTTTTTTTTTTTTAAAGAAATGAGAATCTGGATAAAATAAAAAATATAAAACCGTCTAAAATATGCAGCTGCTACTTTTGAGTAGCTTCTCTTAAAAATCATTTTCAAGAGATGATTAATATTTTTTTTTAGAATAGTGATTTTTATTAGGGTTAACACATTAGTTTATGGTTTTTTTAATAATTTCTAAAAAATAATCTATAAATTATTGAGTGTAAAAATCATTAACAAACGAGCTCTACGTAGATAAATTAAATGCCTACTGATCCCATACTGAAACTTTATGTTTGAAGCAACAAGGAATAATGCACTAAGCGTGTAACCAAATTCTTGAAATAAAGGCATACTAAAATGTGATAAACAATTTTCCAAGCAATAAGAAACTTATATTGCTATGTAACAGTACAGTTGAAAAATTAAATTGAGAAAAACATAGTTGAAAATGTAGAATATCACCTTTCTGAGTCTGTAGATTGACTTGGCTCAACCTTTAACCTCTTCATGGTAGTATCATTTCTATTTAAATCATGGAGAGCCTTTTCTGCAGCTTTAAAATTGTAAAATTCAATCAACTTGTGACGCCAACTGTGAGGGTTTTCATAAATCTGCAGTTATTCAGTAAGGTTAACCAGTCACATATAAATTATCATTATCAATATTTGTGCAACAAATAAATTTTTAACCAAACTTACCTCTTTGATATCGCCATAAACATTAAATATATTGTGAATTTCAGTATTTGAAATTGATGAATCATATAAAAATACTGCAAGTGTGCCCTGATTCACACCTTTCCTGGAAGGACTATCCTGAAAAAAATTGTAAGACAAATAGGAGTCACTAGCAAACTCTATACAAACATTATTTTAAAGTGTTATGATAATGTATCAGAGTCTTAGCACAGTTCAATGCAGTATTATCAAAATCCAATATGCCTCAGTTTGTGTAAAAAGCTTAATTAAGCACTTTTAGTATAATGGCTTATCATATAAGTATGTATGTATAAGCTATTTCTATAACAAAATAAAATAAAGTCAAATTATTTTTATATAAGCTATAAGTTGTTTTCATATAAGCTATAAAAAGCATATGGACATGTCATAAGTTGTTCCTTAAACTCTTCCAAACAGTCTCATAATAAGCCCCATAACACCAAGTTCATGTTATGAGTTGTTCCATAAGTTCTTCCAAACCGCTTATGTCAGTTGATAAACTCAGATAAGTCAACTAAAACAAGTTTTATCTATGAGTGGTTCCTATTACAACTTATTCATGCAGACACATCAATAAAATTTAACATAAAGTTTCAATGAGAATTAAAAATGCAGCATCTAACCTTTGGAATCGAATAATGAATGTCAATATCTCCAAATTGCTTCAAAAAGAAGAAGAAAATAAGTTATTATCACAGTCCACGATATCCACTTAAGGTATTTCAATTATGAACAATATGTCTATACAAACTGAAGGACAAAGAAAACAAAAACAAAAAATGATACCTCAAAAAGAGCTTTCAATTCAGAATCCTTAACCTCACTATCAATATTTCTAACAAATAATGTTCTAGAAGGGTGTTCACCAGAAGGGTTTTCTACGGCGAATGAGGTGTTACGAGCTTTGTCGAGGATTTCACAATTCTTTTCTCTAAAAGATGAACTATCAACATCTTCAAGATCCAAACCGCCGTTACTACTGAAAAGGTCTAATTCATCTTCATCCTCGTCCTGGAGTAGATTTCCAATAGTTTGAGCTTCGAGTTCTTCAAGAGAGACACAAAGCTTCTCTTCCTCATAACATCTAATCTTGATTGAACCACCAATAGTTTGGACAATTTAAATTTAAGTTCGATAGTTTAAATTATAAAGAATAAATCTATCCTTTTTAGACCATCTAATCTTGATTGAACCACCGATGAAATTTATGAATGCGGACTCTTGCAAACGCAAGGAATCCAAATTAAAAGAAAAACTAGCAAAGGGAGTGATAAACACATTAAAAACATGTACATATCATTAAAAAAATAAAAACATGAAAAAGTATATATTTACGAATAGGAAAGTCGAATACCAAAGCAAAAGCAGCAAGAAATTGTGGGGGTGGGTAGGAAATAATGACAAGAATTGAAGATGAAGAAGAAGTGAGTGAGCAGGTAGTTTTTTCTGTTTTCTTGTCTAAAATATTGTGTTTGTCGATGCGGTTTCGACTCTTTGTCTTCTCACAAAAGAGACCAGACCGTGTTCATTTATTTATATACATTTGTATTTGACTTCATGACTCATCGTTGATACAATAATTATCCAATTATATTTAATGATTTTGATTTGCTGAGTCAGCTTCATGTGTTTGATCTCATGAGTCAGCATGATATCATTTTTTTTTTTGAAAAATATTTGATTTGATGAATCAGCTTAATATGATAATTATTTACTTTTTCTTTATTTATTGTTTTCAAGCATTTCTCTTTACTTTATTCTATTATGTTGTATATATTTGATTTGATGAGTCGATGTGATATGATAATTAAAGATAGATAAATATAAATACAATACATTTTTATTATATTTTATATTTAATGCACATATTTTTTCATAAAAATATATTTAAGGTACATATTTTTATTTGAAGGAATTTAATGCACATATGATAATAAACTAAATAACATTGCTTTATTATTCTTTTCAAAAACAAAACAAACATTGCTTTATTATTATTATTATTTATAAAAAACATTACTTTATTATATCAAAGAAACGACAAAATTATGTATATATTTATTAAAAATTAAGTTTTGCTCTTGACAAAAAAAATAGCTTTTACTCTTTTGATCATTTTTTATAATATTAGTGGATATACAATAAATGGCAATTTAAAATATATAAGTGTAACTCTCTTCGGTCCTTATTATAAGAAGAAAAAAAACATCAAAATCAATGCAATCATTAACTATTGTAATTTTTTAAACGTTTTTATATATGTGCGTATTAAAAATTGTGAAACACTAAATGCACTTACTAATATTAAAAAAACAAACATTAAATGAGAGATAGAAACATCTTTTAAGAAATAACTATACCTTAAAAGTTGTGTCATTTTCTTCTTATAATTAGAACCGGATGAGGTAATATGCTAATTGTAGTATATGTCATTGTCAACCAATACATCATAAAATATATACATGCTTAAAACAAATTGATAAATAAAATAAATCAAAATCAACACTATAATATAAAATATGTTAATTGTAGTAGAGATATGTTATTTGAACAACCATTTTTTGGGACAACTTGTGAGATAACTAAAATATACAAAGAAATGTAAATATTAACATAAAAATCAAAGCAATAAATAAAATTTAAGAAAATAATGTAAGTATGAGAAGAAAAGTTATCGTAGCAAAATGATTATATAAATAGAGTATAAATCAGTCTTTATTTGGCCACAAAAGAAAAGGTGTGGAAAAAAAATGTATTATGGTGTGATTGGAATTTGGAAGTAGGGTTTAGAAAGAGAAAGGAGAAAAAGACTTGCTTTTTTTAAAAAAAATTACCAAGACCATAAAATATTTTTTAAAATTAAATATCAAAATGAGAAATGGTCATAAAATACTTTAATAACAATTACTTTATTTTTTTTAAAAAACATTGACCATAATTTCTTTAAAAAAAAAAATAGCAAGTTATCCCTTTCCAAACCATCAATCCAAATACAACCTTTGTGAATACAACAAATTCAAACCTTTGCCGTCATAAAATTCACTACAGCAGCTTCGTACGCCATCTTTTTATTTGCAAACACTACATAAAGTGTAAAACTTGAGAAAAACAAACATAAATAAAATAATCAACACCCAATAAGAGAATCAAATGCAGATGATAAATTAAAATAAGGCTTAAATATGATAATCGTCCCTGTAATTTGGGCCAGTTTTGATTTTCGTCCCTGTAAAAAAAAAATTGAATTACATCCCTGTAAAAAAAAAATTGTTTGAAAAAGGTCCCTGGCCCCACTATTCAGCTGATTTGGCATGGTTTTGGCCACGTGGCAGTTGCTGACTGTGCAACTTTTGCCACGTGGCGTGCCACCTAATATTAAATTTTAAAAAATATTTTTAAAAGGCTTAAATATGATAATTGTCCCTGTAATTTGGGCCAGTTTTGATTTTTGTCCCTGTAAAAGGCTTAAAATTTATTTTCAGAATTTTTATATTGTTTTTAAAATTTAAAAAAATGAAAATAAATTTAAAAAACAATATAAAAATTCTAAAAATAAATTTTAAAATATTTAAATAATTTTCTGATTTTTTTTGAATATTATATATTCTGAAAAATAATGATTTTTTTTTAAAATTAAATTTTTTGTAAAAGAACAAGAAATTAGATTTTTTTTAAATTTATAATTTATTTTCGAAAATTATAAATTTATAACTTTTGAAAATATAATTGTCATTATTTTCGAAAAAAATTTAATATATAATTTTCAAATTAAAAAAATCTATTTTTCGAATATTTAATTCACATTTTTTTACAAAATTTTTAATTTTAACAGTTTTTTTGTCAAAAAAATTATGTTTTCGAAAATTTTAATTTTCAAAGTTTTTTTTTCAGATTTTTTTTTCGGAAAAGTATTTTCAGATTTTTTTCAGAAATTTTTTATGATTTTTAAATTTAAAAAATAATTTCCATAATTTTTTTTAATTTTAATTTTTTTAATCACGTGGACTGTCACGTCAGTGCCACGTGGCCAAAACCATGCCAAGTCAGCCATGAAGTGGGGCCAGGGACCTTTTTCAAACAATTTTTTTTTCATAGGATGTAATTCAAATTTTTTTTTTACAGGGACGAAAATCAAAACTGGCCCAAATTACAGGGACGATTATCATATTTAAGCCTTAAAATAATAATAATCGGCCGAATGCCATAAGACAAATTGAAAAGAAAAATAAAATTAAAAACATGGTTTGAATGGAGAAAAAACATTTAGAAAGAAAAATGAGAGAAGTAACTGGGAGATAGAGAAAAATGGGATAAAAAATGGTAATTTCCTACATGCCAACATCTTTGAAGTCAAAATATTTTGGAAGAATCATTTGGAAGAAAGTGATTGGTCTTAAGTGGTTAATAAACCCCTCTTAAGAAGAATCACATTTTACTCACCTTCTAGTCGAACCCAGGTTATCAGGAGAAAAAAAAAAAGTTCAAAATTAGGCGACCTACTTAATTTTAGCATTTAATGGAAAACTATAAAATTAACAACTTCATGAAGTCTTTTTACCCAAAATTTGTTTGCGAAAGTCTTTTTTGCCCAAAAGTTAGTTTACGAATTGTGCAAGGATATGGGTAAAGGTTATTGTTGGAAAGTAAATTAATCTACACCAAAAATATTTTAGATTTATTTTAGGCCTAAAATTACTCCCACGCATGTTTGTTAATGTTTTTTTTTCTATTGACACCTCTAATTTCACTACATGTTTTTTATTTTTTCCATGTGACATTTTAAACATTTTAAAATCCATATCACGGTGTATTTTTCAAGCAAAACATAATAGATTTTTTTGAACAAGAAGCAAAACATAATAGTGCTTGAAATTTTTCAAAATAATGTCACGACGATCAAAGCTCTACTACCTACACTACGTATGTGTAGACGTTGCGATGCGACATTGTTTTACAAGGAATCCCAAGATATGTGTTGCAAAAGTGGGAAAGTGACATTTACACAAGTAGATGTTCCTGAAGAGTAACCACAGTTATTTTCATATACTTCAACTTAAGGAAGACAACATATCAGAAGTTACAAACATGTAATGTTGTATATCTTTGTTTGGTGTTCATATATGATTTTCGCACTCAAGGAGAAATTTACCACAAAATAGGAGGCTTTCATCTGAACTAAGGTTCTAGACCGCGGGTTTTGAATTTATACATTTATGATACAAATTTATGATACGGACAATGAGATTTAAAATAGGATGATGGAAAGCCCCCAACTTCACAAAGTCATTGTGTATAAATTGAAAAATATGCTCCACCAATGCAATTCTTTTGTGATTAAAGACAGCTTGCACTCGATCTCCCATTTGCTTCACAAGTTGCAACAATTATTGTTGGTGGTGATGAGGAGACTCTGAAACATGAAATTGATATAAATTTCATAAGTTATTATGGAAATCTAACAAAGGTTGAAGAAACGATTAAATCCTATGATCCTTCACAATATCCAATATTGTTCCCTTTTAGGACATATGGTTGGGACCTCGAAACAAGAAATGATTACGAAAACTGGCTATATATCTCAAAAGGGAACAATATTTGATATTGTAAAGGATTATAATATTCCACTGTTTCTTGAACCTTTGTTAGATTTTCATTGATTTTCATTACTGCTTATGACATGTATATATCTTCCATAATTTCTACGATTTGTGAAGCAGATGGGACATTATGCTATGGTTGATTTGAAAGACGTTTTTTATTGAGCAACCTACACTCATGAACAAATTTCTTTATTCGATCACTAGTATGTGTTGCTTGAAAAATACATTAGGAATATGAATTTCAAAACTTGGAACACGTCATTTAGGGCCAATTTATTTATATCTATACAATAATATCAAAATGAATGTATGTAAAGTTACTAGTGTGAACAAACATTTATTTATTGATGTCAATAATAATTGATTTCGAGACAGAATATGCAAAGGATTGTAGTACTATTATGAGACAACTAATATGACAATTTGGGGAAATTAAAATTAAAATTAAGTACTTAATTTAAGTAATTTTTAAAAACATATTCATCGATACTCATTTTTTGTTTTCTAAAATTGTATTGTTTTCAAAATCAATAGTCGTACCTTGATCATGAGTTGACGATGCAGCAGCAGTAGTTGTAGCAAAATAGTGCACATCTGATATTGGTGAGTCTGTAAAGTTCGTGTTGACTTCACTACAAGGATCTGGTTTAAAATAGATCATTATTGACTATGATTAAGTAAATGTTTGTAAGTATATTACTTACCACATATAGCGCTATCAACATTTCTTATACTTGGTCCGACCTCATTGTTATGTTTTCCTTGAAAATTTGTTGATTCAAAATTAAAGGATGTTACAATAATTATTGTAAGTTTATTAAATAGATATTGCATAGGTTAATTATTATGTTACAATAATTAATGATGGGTTTATTCATTCTGCTAATTGCAATTTGAAAATAAATAAGAAAAAAATAAAATTAACTCACTAACCAAATGCAATGTGATTAGTATGTGTAGAACTTGGTCCGGCTTCACTATCATGTGTTCCATGATGCAAAATTGTTATTTGTCAAGTCTTAAAATGACATCTTTGTTACACGTTGTTGAAATATTCTAATTTTTAATTGTAAAACATTGAAAAAATTTAAAAATTAAGAACTAGAAGTAACAAAATTGTAAAACGGACCGACAAAGCGGAGTCGTATCTCAATTAAAAAAAAAATGTATTACTTAAAAAATACACAGGAAGAAGAAATGGGTTAGTTGAAATCTTCAACCGTGTTTGTTCTGTTTGAAGCAATCTATTTGCAATTGCAAAATATATATATATATGAAACCTTATTCATACAGGAAAGAAGATTGTGAGAAAATTAATAACGTCATGGATTGAGAGAGTATATAATAATGTGAAAATTTATAAGTAACCTTTAGGACTACACGTATTTGAATGGATCCCGCAACATTGAATGAGAAGTTAGAGTTGGAACCGGTAACTATATGAAGAGGTTTTTTTGGAATGTAAAGGAAAAAAAAAGGCTTCTATTAAGCCATTCTTTGATTCAAAGAGGAAAAAGACGATCAATATATTTGTATTGCATTAAAAATAATTGAATTTCTATTGTATATTTTTTATTAAAAGTAAACAGATTAAAAAAACAAATCCATTATTTCAATACAAACGAAAAAGTAGCAATCTATTTCTGCAATCCAGTTCAACCGCTCAATTTTGATGCTCGCGTTTTCAATATGCAAAATTAGTTATAGATTAAAAAAAAAAGGACAATAAGAAGCAAGAAATGAATTACTAAGTGGCCCTCCTCCAAGATGAATTGTTATATTTGAGTGATGATAAAGGTTGATCGTGAAATGAATCAATGGAAAAAAAATTGTAGAATTAGTGAGTGTATGTTGCGGATGTGTGTTTGCTAAATCGGATACTGATAGTTTGTGTGAGGTGAGAAGTTAATAACAGTGGAAAACAACTGAAAAGGGCATTTTGGTATTAAAAAAGTTTTGGCCTTTTTTTTGTTTACAGGGGTTTCAATGTTTTAGTTTTATTAATAGTTAGTTATAGATTAACATTGATTGGTTTACAAGTAATGATACTAATCAAACTAAATTGAAGGCAAAATAAACAAAGTTTCTGCTACAAATTCATTGCCTGTATATGCTTGGGCACTAAATTGCTCATACAAATGATCATTCCTAGCATAAAGTAGGATGAACTCTAATTTCCTGATAATATATACATTTGCGGAAATCTAAACAATTAAAATTGTAAATTATGAACTCAAACTATTTCGTTATCTTAAAACAATTACAAAATCAAATCTTTGGGAGTGGTGATTTTTGAACACCCTTACAAAAATAATCATTCATCTAACACCCCTCATTCTCTCTATCTTCCTCCATCACATTCAATGAGATTTGATAACTGAAAACCACTTGGAGATAATAATCAGTAATACATGACTCAACGTCCACAGCTACACATTCGGTGATTTCCATTTTCTGAGTCTAGGCTGGCTGCTAGATGTCCACTGAAGAGGCATATGTTTTTGATCCTGCATTACAGTCAGTAGCGATTAATCACTAATCAGTTTGAACATTAATGGTAGTGAAAGCAAACATGAAGATTGAAAAAAAAGGCTTACCTTTGGATACAATCTATGATGATACCATCAAACATGAATCTTAATTTATCTTATAGTTCACTTGTTGGAGGTGGAAGCAATGAAAGCTGCTCTGTGTATTGACATTTCAATAAACTCCATGAAAGTCTTCCCACTCTGTCCATATATCAAAAATATATCTGCATATTGTTATGTAAAAAGGATTGAAAGATAATAAACAATATGGGTTTAAACTATCTAAAAATAAAGTACAATGCATTTATACTTTGAATGTCCAAACTTGAGGGTTATTTTCTAAAACTATTCAAAAACGTGATGCTAATTAAACTTTGAATATATTATTGACCCTCATGAGATGCTCTCTCTTCTCAGCCAGGATTTCTATATCAGCTTAGACCACAAATAAACATCACTTCATTATAAGCTAGTGGCTGCTCATTCCAATCAAGTATTATATCCTATAGGCACTCATAATTTCACTACAAACATCATCAAAAACATATTTCAATAAGTGACAGACTTAAAATATTTCATCAGGTAAACATTTATACACTATTGAAAGCAAATGCAGGTCTATAGAAAACATTTATACACTATATTTTGACAAAACTTTCAACCATACAATCGATAGATAATCCTATAACCATTGAATCAAGCATAAACACCTCTTAGACAACATAATGCAAATAATCAAGCAGAGCTCAGCTGCCAAAGACTAAAAAGAAAGATATGACTTAATCCAAACAAAGATGCAACACCAATGACTGTCCTGTGGATGCAAACTTCTGTCACAGTTGCAATAATCGAAATATTTGTTACAATACATGTAAGAAAATAACAATTCTGACACAGTAACACACTAGGGGAAACTACTCTGCTGTTACTAAGTAGCTAACTTGATTTAGAAGTTCGAACACTACTCCACTGTTAGAATCCAAGGTAGGAGGGAACAAAATAACAAACAGTTTTAGATGGACAGCAGGAGTTAGAACCTATGAAGCACAGACTGAGACACTGCTAATGTAAAAAACATAGGAAACCGACACCTATATATATATATATATATATATAAAATTTATCTATCTACTATCGAAAAAGCTAAAAATGTATAATAAAATTTATTATCTTCAAACTCTCATTTATCAACATTGTTTCAACAAATCTGTAACCCTTGTAGATGTGTCCAAGGAGTGTTTAAGATGTGTCGAAGAAAGAAAAAAAATTGGGAGAATCGTCTGACTTGTCCGACACGTCATACAAGTGACGGACACCGACCCAAGGAGTGTCGGAGCAAAGAAAAAAACATTTTTTTTGGGACATGAGTCATACGAATGTCAAACACATGCGTGCCGGACACCGCAAAACGCTTAATACTAGATGTGTTTGTGCTTCAAAGGTTAGATCAACAAAACATATCAAGCAAAACATTTCTCTTGTTCATGTTGTATTTAACTTGTATCAAATATGCATATGCAACATAGGCATAACTGTCGGCAAATAAATCAAATCAGAAATTGGAGTAATATGCAGCAGTACTAAACAGAAACTGATTCAAGTTTAGAATAACAGAAGAAGCAACCATAGCATATTGAAGATACTACTAACCTGTAGGATCACTTGGCCTAGGTCTCGGAACATACAACATGTCAACATCTTGAATGCTTTTGATGTTTTGACGTTAGCCAACATTTCTCATTATATTTTTAGGGTCTCAGTATACATCCCAGGTTTGCAGTACATCTTGTTTTCTTAGATTTCTTTGACATTTGACAAGGATGCATCTCCAGAAGTAAACATTATCAATCTATATTGATTTGAAACAACAACTAAAGGTCTAAAAATTGATTAAAAAATGGCAAGTAGGTAATGAAGAAGAATGATTGTTTCACACAAGATGGTCCACATATAAACTAGGACTAGCTTGGATGGTAAATCTGATTACAATAATGGATTAATTTGCTTTTGAAGCTAGTATAATGCAAATACGATCACAAAACTATATGTTACTTTCTCAAACAATAAAATTGAAGACGTAATACATATTAAGATGAAAACCAGAAAAAAGAAAAAGAAAAAGTGAAGAGACCATATAGATGATATTACAACTTCAGAGCAGCTATTGCTTCTGGTTTAAAATCAACTCGCAGACCCAATACACGCCTAACCTCAGCTGGAGTTAATCTCCAGGTCATAGGTCCAGAGTTCTCACCCCAGAAATCTAGAATCTCGGAGACCTTTTCCAAATTTAGAATTGTTGCCATTTGAGTAAGACGGGCAAACTTGTCTCTAACAGTCCTCTGTGTCATGATGCTGAAATGACTAACTAGAGCTCGAGCATCTCTGTCAAGCTGAAGACCACCAAGCTGACTAAATCTTTTCTGCATCATAATGACTTCAAGCCTTTTCACAATGAAGTCAATAACCAAATGAACAAAAGTATCATAATTGTTAGCAGTCATCAGTGGCTGCAGCCATGCCACGTTTGTTTCCACAGCATGGAGAAGTCTCTGAACCCATGGGTCATTCACCTCATTATCTGCATACTCAGCCTCCGAAAGCTCATAGCTAATTGTTCCTACACTGTCTAATAGTGGCCGTATCCGTGGTGTAATGGTTGCTACAAGTTGTTCAATGCCAGAATTTAAAGCTTGCTTGAAAGCAATGCTGCTATCTCCCAACTCAGACAAACAAGATTTTACCTTTTCTCGATCAGCTGGCGCAGGAAACACCTGCATTAAGTAATTCAGCTAGTTAATGCTGCAATTTTAAAAGGATAGACTAAATAGGCGAAAAATTCCACAGATAAAAAAATGGCCTTGTTTGTGACTTCATAAAAGAGAAAAATTTGTGTAAATTAAGAAACAATTCGTAAAAAAAAAAAAAAAAAAAAAAAATAAAT
>Ga0228710_1007968_pt1 | contig 15415 bp, 8 predicted proteins | sample MedpolnodulmetaG_FD_177995 | JGI IMG/M metagenome (GOLD analysis project Ga0228710, IMG submission 177995) | Root nodule microbial communities from Medicago polymorpha collected in Santa Monica, California, United States - pink nodules | ecosystem: Host-associated > Plants > Roots > Nodule...
AATGGGTTTAACAATTTCAGATTTCTCCATGATGCAGAGATGAACAGATAATGGAGGACGGAATTTGTGCAGATGCAGATACAGATTTGCACCAAAAGGACAGAGCAGGGAGACAGATGAGCAGGCAGATATGCAGATGTTGCAAAGAAGAAAAAAAAATTGGGGATCGATGACCTATGCTCTGTATACCATGTTAACAGATAGTGGAATTGGAAAATACCGTCAAAAATAGACCATACTTCGTCTCTACAAGAATACAATATGGGGATATATACATCTCAGTAATAGCTAATATAGTAATGTAAATCTCCTATAATAAAGCTACCATGAAACAGAAATCTCATATCATAAAGCCATAGTAAAGCTGAAATCTCCTATAATTAATCTATCATCAAAAGGTATCCCTATAATTTCTCTTAACAATTTGTTTATTTATATTATTGAACAATTATCAGTTTTAATAGATTTGGGGGACCAACTGATTCCAAACGAAGAGTCATACTTAACGCAACATAACCGTTAACCACTGCTCACGCCACCACCGGAATATTCTTCTCCACTGTCTACCACCCCCATCAGGTTCCATTACTTTCTCTTCGTTTCGTGTTCGTTCAGTTCTCCACGTTCATTTTCAGCTTTGATTTTGGGTATTTGAAAGATTAGTTAATTGATTCTTTAATTACTGTATGTTTCAATTTGATTCTTGTTCTTCGATGATTCAATTTCCTCCATTAAAATTGATTTTTACATATTTGGTTGTTGTCTAGTAGAATTGATTCCGACTTGAAGATAGAATGACATTGATTATTTTTTTTCTTCGTGTTTTCAGTTAATTTGATGGATACCATTAATCAAGGTGCTGAACTGAATATGGATCCTAGTGATTGGAGAGGTCAATTTCCGCCTGAATCACGCCAAAGAATTGTCAACAAAATGTAAGCTTATGTTTCAATATGATTTATTTTAGTGATGCTACTAAGAAATTTTTTAAGGAGACTATGTAAGATATGTTTCCGAGAAAATTTCTAGTCCCTTCAATCCATATCTAACGTCCATTCTACTACCTGTTTTTTTGGACGTCGGATATTGATTACAGGGACTAGAATGGATGATTTATAGTGAGGTCTTTTTACATGTCTGTCATATTATATTATTTGAGGATTGTCTAACTCATTTTATTGTTTTTCATTTTTGTAGCAATGAGACATTAAAAAGACATCTTCCTGTTTCTGGCGAAGAGGGATTGCAAGAACTCTGGAAGATTGCCCGACGGTTTGAAGACAAGATTTTTACTGGTGCAACAAGCCAGGTACATCTCTAATTAAAAGCCTCGTGATTATCAATTTATAGTTGCCTGTACAAACACATACTCTCTGGAAGATTGACAATTTATTGTGGCATTCCCTAATTTCAGTCTGATTATCTACGGAAAATATCTTTGAAGATGCTTACAATGGAGAGTAGATCCCAGGTCCAAGACCCTGTAGCCAACAATTTACCATTAAATCAAGTTGGCCCTAACAATGAACCTCCTAACTCAGGTTAGCATTTAAGAGGCTTGTCATGGTGATACTCAGTTGTTTCATGTCTTTCAACATTAGCTATTGGAACTATACTGTGACATATTGGTTTAAAATATCATTAAAACTTGAAATTTTGCTAGTCTCACATGATCCTTGTTCTTTATAATGTGCAGAACACTCACCAGACAACGCTTAATGCTGATTTGATTAAACTGATTCCTCCAAATTCTAGTGAAGTTTCTCTGGAGTGTGATTGTGTAGTTTTGAACTGTGATCGGAATGCTGCTTGTGGAGGTCTTATACAAGATGATCAAGGAATAAGCTTTGTCTCAGCATAGATTTGAATAGAGGCTACAGTAAGATTCGAGTTTACTACGACTCTAGGCTTGTTATTCAATTGCTTAAAGACAGTTGTCTTAATACTCATTTGTGTTATGCTCTTATTGACTCAATTCACCGGCATTATGGAGATATTCAGTGGATCCATGTTTTGCTAGAGTCTAACCAGGTCTTTTATTAGATGCGATTAGGATTTTTGAGTTTCTTCCTACCTTTATTTCAAAAATGTTTTATTAGCAGACACTGCTTGTATTTCTTAAGCTTTTATTTTTGGAGCCTAGCCTTCATATCATAAAAAAACAAGTTTTAACTTTTGAAATTAAGTTTGTTGTGTAGCATCTTAATTGAAATCACGGGTAAAAAATGGCATAACACTTCAAAATTCAACACTGGGTTATGTTTACTCTATATTTTTTTGAAGAAGTATGTTTACTCTACATTAAAACACTAGGAGAAAGAATGAGAAGAGGCATTGTTCTTTCATTTTTGACCTTTCTGTGAAAAGAGCATGAATGAAACAAAAATTGTTTGTAGGTCTCATATTTTTGAACATTTTGAGAAGCAAGGAGTGAAAATTGAGTACGAGTCTTATGAGTCCAAGATTTTTCCGAGTTTGAGCGAAGAGTAAATTTCCAAAAAATAAAAATCATTGTATAATATTTATTTTATTTATTTTATTTCAATAAATAATAAATTTGAAGTTTCAAATTAAGTCCGTTGAACCTGATTTTCCATGAAATTGTAGATGAAATATTGACTTAACACTTCTCAGACATTCAACACTACATTAAGTTTACTTTATATGAAAATAAAATAAAAATATAAACAAGGGAAATAATGAAGAAAAAATTGTTTTACCTTTAGAACTTCTATTCAAAAGAATATATAAAACATAAACAAGATGTGCGCCTCTCATCTTCTTAAATTTTATAGATAGATGAAAAATTATGACTTAAATGCAGTTTCGATTCCTTTATACTTTTTTTAAATCTACAATTCTAGTCCTTTATTTTATAAATTTACAATTTTGGTCCCTCGATTTTTTTAATATACATAATATTGATCCCGCCATAATTTTTGTCATGGGAGTTAGTCCCAACCCAAAATTCTAATATGATAGTTGAGCATATTCAAAATATGTTGTACAATCTACTATCAAAATTCGTTTTTAAAAACTCACATTAAAAGAAATATGACATGAACAAATGTTTATACGTGGGGTGGTCGTCGAATATAAAACTATCATTCACAAGTGTATAATCTACAATCGAGGTTTGAAAAACAGAAAGTTCTACCATGAGGCCACATCTATTCCAACATGTTATTATTTGACAATGCATATCCTTATCCTTATTTTCTAATCTTTGTTAACATTGCTAATTGCACTCCAAAACCCTAATCTTACATATTTTGAGCGCAAAACTCCTTTCCATTTGTAATAATTACTCAGTAACTACTTTCACCGGAAACAACACAAATTTGAAATCAAACCTTCCATATTATAGGGACAATCAATGTTGTTTTATTTCCAATGCAACCCACAACCTTACACCATCTTCCCATCATATCTATATATATACTCCAATGCTTCCATCCATTATCCCGTCAAATCTCACCAAAACAGACCCAAAGAGATTCCCATCTATCTTTATGCTCTACATATCTGTTTGCAAAGATTTCCAATACTTTATCTACATCTAACATAACTTCTGCATTTTTTCATGTAGTATGTATTACCCTTTTTCGTTTTGTTTTATAAGTATTCATATTTGTAGTAGTTTTTTATTTCTTGCATGAAAATAGACTATGCCTTGCGCTGGTTTTTGTGAAGTTACATTGCCTGCTGTTTCGAGTGAATTGACTTTCCTTAATTACTTTGGACATGGCTGGAAGTTCTTTATTTTTGTAATGAAGCATAAGGAGATAAGACATACATGGTTTATGGAGATTTTAGTAATATTTTCAAAGCACTTTGATTGGTTGAGGAATTAACAGTGAAACTCGGGGTCGAGAAGGCATCAGATAATATCATAATAAGGTTATTTATTTTTGGATTGTGCCTCTTTTGGGTGTGCGAACAATTTGATTTATTTGTTTTGTTTTTGCCCATGATGTACTCAATTCATTCCAAAAGTGATGTTTGAATGTTTTGAATGATCAAGCTATTTCTATTTTATTGTTGTATACTTGTATTTATAATTTATAGTTAATATTTATAAATTTTGCCAATTACCAAAAATAATTATCATTAATCTCTAAAAAAAATAAACAAACTAATATACCACTAAATAAATCAATTTGGAAACACCAACCAGTGAAAGATTTCACCTTCAAATCGACACTACCAATATTTTATATTTGTATTCTCATAAAGAAATAGTGGCACTAAATTAAATTTATCAAAACCCTTAAACTAATAAATAACTAAGTATTTTGTCTTGCTTATATCAATCTTCCATTACTTAGATTATCTGATCATGCAACCTACTCCCTCCTGTCTCAAATATAAGAAAAGATTCATTTTTTAGGTTCATTGAATAATTAATGTATCTGCTTTGCAATGTAGACCAAAAAAATTAACTACTCAATGAAACTAAAAAATGAATCTTTTCTTATATTTGAGACCGGAGGGAGTAGTGTGTTAATAGAAAATAATTTTAGTTATTCACATGAGACATAATACTGGTGATGCTAAAGATTTACTTCATCCGGTCTCAAATATAAGAAAAGATTCATTTTTTAGGTTCATTGAGTAGTTAATGTATATGGTCTACTCCCTCCGGTCTCAAATATAAGAAAAGATTCATTTTTTAGGTTCATTGAATAATTATTGTATCTGCTTTACAATGTAGACCAGATACATTAACTACTCAATGAACCTAAAAAAGAAATATTTTCTTATATTTGAGACCGGAGGGAATACATTATAAAGCAAATACATTGATTATTCAAAGAATCTAAAAAAGAATCTTTATTACCATTTGTACATGAAATAGGTTTGGTGTTCAATGTGTGTTGAAATTCATGCAAATTAATAGCCATTGAGTCATGCTCATCATTTTAGCATCAATTTCTCCATCTGTAGCCGTTTTTTATCAAAAATATCTTTCTTGCATCTATTAATAGCCGAACTTCTTCAGAGAATGCGCATCTAAATCAACAAAATAAATCAGTAAATTATTATGCATTGAAAAGATTAAGTTAGGGGCTCTATTTAATTATATCATTTGTATTTTGGGACTTTTATTTACATTAATTGGTATCATTAGTGTATGTAGTACTCACTCCGTCTTTATATCTAAGCACTTATTTGATTTTATTTTTGTCCCTAAATGTAAACCCCTTTTTAAATTACTAGATACATTTATTATTTTTTCCTAAACATATCCCTAATTAATACTACTAAGTTACCTTGAAATATGAAAAGTCAAATTTAATACGCATACAAACAAAGGACAATTTGGTAATATTAATACACAAAATAGACACATTAATTACACTAACAACTTTTCTTAAGAAATGTGGAAAAAAAACAAAGAGGACTTACATGTAGGGACGGAGGGAGTATATTGAAACTAATCACATGTTATCCATATTACTCATTGTAACACTCCCTCTGTCCCATAATAATTGAGCCATTTGCAAAAAAAATATTGCCCCAGAAAAATTGACTCATTTTACTTTTCAATACAATATTAATTATTTTTCTCAATTATAACACTAATTAATATTACTTTCACCACTCTCAATTCAATACATTCTACTTTGTATTTATGATAAAGAAGAATGCATCAATGGTTGACAAGTACACTTTTTCTTAATAAGTGTGAAATGAGTTAAGGGCTCAATTAAAATGAGACGGATGATCCCCGTGAGCTTAACTCAGTTGGTAGGGATATTGCATTTTATATGTATGGGTCGAGGTTCGAACCCCTAGACACTCCACTTCTCCACAATTAAATTGCATGAGCTCTAGCCACTAGGCTACTTGACAAAAAAAAGGACGGAAGGAGTAATAAAGTTTGGTACTCTAGGTGCATTGGAAATCATTGCATCGTATGTTGTTGGCTGAATTAATTATAATGTATAGAAAATGAGAGATAATTATTTCTATGTAATTTCCCATAAGAATTTTGGCCCTATCATGTTTAGGTATGAAGATTGCATTGAGCATCTAACCATAACTCACTTCTCTAGATCAATAGAGAACCTTTTTTCATGTGTGTTTTTCAAAAACCAGTTATGCATTAATTGTTTGGATGCTCTATGTACTTTGAAATTTAAAATTAGTTTTAGCCTTTGATACACGATAAATGCTAGGACACTCTGTTTAATATTCACTTTCTTATTGGATAAAATTAATGTATGTCCCACCATTTTAAGTGGAACTCATTTTCAAAGTATGAGATCCAACTTGATTTAAACCAATAAAAAAATTAGTGTTTGAGAGAGTATTGAAAAGAGAGTGTTGCTAACAGTACCATTGATACACATCAATGCTGATATCTAAACATAGATTGCACTGCTACAAGTTGTGTTTTTTCTCTATTGCTAGATGTCGAACAAGGTGGGATTTAGTATGGGAAAGGGGAGTTGTTTTCCACCATCGAAAAATTGATGTTTACGGTTAGATCAGAGAGGAACATTGATTTTATCATGGTCTGTCTACACCATATATTTTCCTTTCTCTTTCACATCTTCTTGAACTTCCACCACACACCACCACTGGTTAATTTTCCGGTTACCACTTCCGGCCACTCTTTTCTTTTCATAACAGTGTATTTCGTTCCTACAAACCATTAACGTTAACACTAAAATCAGGCTCTGAAACTTGACTCTCATAAGCAAAAACGTGCATAAACTTTCTTAGACAAATTCAATGAAAACCCAGATACAGAATTGCGAGTTTTCATCTGGGTCATGTTTAAAATCGCCATTTTTGTACGAAAAATTGTAACTTTCTGCAAAATTCAGATAAGGAGGAGGAAAATCAGAGGAAGAAACAGAGGAAGAAAATAAGTGAATCTGAATCTGATTTTGGGATATTAATATTATATGGATTTTGATTATTGATTGGATGAGTAATCATGTAGGGTGACTGTCACAATATTATAAGATTATAAAGTTATGATTTTTTATTTTTGGTTGGAAGAAACATTTTTGTGTTGTGATATAGAACTCATCAGAATCACGATGCTTCAAAGTACAATGAAAATGTTTAAAGACATAAAAATTAGTTGATTCATTATACGGTGGGATTAAAATTGAGACAATGGTATCCTTTTTAATTCTTCGGGAAAAAAAATGGGACAATAGGTTTGATGTTAGTGGTGGTGTGGCATGAAGGAGAAAGAATGGTGTTGGAGCAGCAGCCGTTTGTGGATGAGTGGTGAGTATGAGAAAAAAAATTGGTGTTGAATGTCAATGATAAAACTATGTTCTCTATTTGATCCAATGGTTGAAAATAACTTTCCCATGGTGGGAAACAACTCTCCTTTCTCATACTAAATCCCACCGTCGAACAAAGGTATGACTATAATATTTAAACTTATTTCATTGCTTATAAAAAATTTAATGAATGATTATGTATATCACAATGCATTATAACATAATATAGATGTGGCATATTATATCCCCTAAAAAAACGTCACATATTATAGCTTCACATGTTAATGATAAACTATATATTAATTGAAAAAAAATACTATGACTTTCAAATCCTCTTTTGGTCATATGATTTCTATCTCAATATTGTCATTGACTCCGTCTTATGAGAGGATCTTTTCAATTTTCAACCACGACAATGTTTGTTTGTTGTTTCATTTTATATGATCATTAATAAAAGTCAAGGGCAATCACTTATACATGTTGGAATATATTTTCTACAATCAATTTTCTCCCATGGTCAAGTATGTAATGTCATGGCTAAAGTTACTTCAAGCAAAAGAGTTAAAGATATTGTTAACCGATGATGAAGAAGGCGAAGATAAAATTGTTAAATTTAATATAATTTACAAAGAAGTATTTCATAATGTTCATTAGTCAATGTTATTATTACGCATAGGATGTTCGAATGAAGTTTCAATTATAATATATTTCACGTTGTTTTAATTATTGTCTTTCATGTGACATTGGAGTCCTAACTTGCAAATATACCGTGTTCATCATTGACATGGGTAGGTTGTTGTTATGATAAGAAAATGTCAAGAGTCAATGCAAATAAACCCGGTGTTTCTTTTCTTTATGGAAACGGTGGAACAAGTAAAACATTCATTTGGAGAGCTATGTCAGCTGCACTGTGATCAAAAGGGGAGATTGTTTTGACAGTAGCTTCGAGTGGTATTGCAACTTTGCTCATTCCAGGAGGAAGAACAACACATTCAAGATTTGGTATTCCTATCATGATTGATGAATGTTCCACTTGAGACATGCACCCGAAGAGTCATTTAGCTGAATTAGTTTGTAAGGAAAAGTTAATTATATGGAATGAAGTACCGATGTTGCATAGGCATTGTTTCGAGGCCGTTGATCACAACTTTAGGGATATTCTAAGGCCTGATAATGGTGACCACACATATATTCCTTTCGGGGGAAAGGTTATAGTATTTGGTGGTGATTTTCGGCAGATTCTATCAGTGATACCCAAAGGGACAAGACAAGAAGTTGCACACGCAAGCATTAATTCCCATGGTCAACCATATGTTGCAATATCAAGGGTTACATCAAGGAATGAGTTAAAGATTCTATTAACGGATGAATACTGTGATTGCATTACTACCACATCGAACGTAGTATATAAAGAAATTTTTCGAAATTTGTAATAACTAATGGGTGTAAACGATACAATATCATATTTTTTATACACTTGCCTACATATAGTATTGCATCTATATTATGTATTAACTGTATGTGACCCGTGTGGCAACACGGGTAGACGATCTAATATAACATAAATATTCACTAACGTTATAGAACGATAAAATGAATATATTATCTATAAAAAATTATTTCGAAAGAAGATATTGAACAAAAACAAAGCGTCGGTCTCATATATTCCATGATTTCAGAGATGAAATAATCAACTGGCACTTTTATGATTTTTAGCATTAGATTAATATTTTTTGTTGTGAAGTAATTTAATGATTAAAAATTCATTCATTAAGAAGAATAAGTGGGGGCTTGAAGTTCAAACCCTAGTTCTGCATATTACAACGTCCTTGTCAACTATAAGTTATGTTCACAAAATCACAGGAACAATACTAGATAAATTATACTTTATATAATATGAAATCATAATGAACGATAATTAAAGAGAATAATGAACAAACGACATGGTATGCCGCTTAAAACTTTAATTGTATGACAAAAATTTGAACAAAAACAAAATGCGAGTTTCACATTTTCAGGACTTCTCTGAAAAAGAGAGGATCAGATGAAAATAACAATTATGAGCTTTCACATTTTCAAAAATTAATTCATAGCTTAACCTAGAATATCAAGTTTGTGGAATTATTATGATCAAACGTGATTTAATTCAAGGATTTTTTCGTCATCTAAGCCATCATGCAAACTCCAAACAACACATTTGAAACATGGACAAGTGGGGAAACCAATATTCAAAATTTAGTCTCTGCATGCTATTGTTTGGGTGTTGGTAGAGCACTTGTTAAGTATTTAAAACTGAAAATAATTGGTAATTTTCATGTAGAAAAAGTTGTTTTTTTTATGTATCAATATGTTGAATACACAAATCCCAAGATAAAATTTCCACTTTAAACTTCTTATCAAATGCCTTTGAGGTACTTGTTAGCATTTCCCTTATTATTTTTGCGGTTATCAACTGAGTTGTATTTATACGATAATAACATATTATTTAATACATATTTTTTCAACACATTCGCTTTTGTCATTTAAAATTTATTTGGGTCATATCAAATCATATGAATTCCATATAAATTTGGTAAAAGTCATGTGAATTTCAACCATTAAATTAAAGAGAAGAGTTGAAAAATACATCGTTAAAAAACATTCTTTTTGTTTTGTTAAATAACTGAATGACTAGACTCACATGTTTTAAATTTACATGGACAACAATCTCTTTTTCTAACTAAGATCATGCATATTAACGTCCTCACAACTATTTACGAACAAACTTTTTGTATTAAATTAAATTAAATATATTTTTTTTTTGTAGTGAAATTAAATTATATATTAAAAATATGGAAAGTGAGTTAGTCTTTAAATTTAAGACAAGTCATGTATAAATATGAATGATGACATGAAGTCGGTCTTTTTTACAAGTTTCTTTGACATTGGGAGAGTGCCTCAATTCAATTAACCTTCAAGCTCTCCATTTAGACACGCAACAACGCCACCGTTAACCACCACCGGAGGAGGAGGAGGAATATTCATCTCCACCGTCTCCCCCACCGCCATCAGGTTCCATTTCTCTCTCTCTCTCTCTCTCTCTCTCTCTCTCTCTCTCTCTCTCTCTCTATTGTTCATTTTTTGAATGAATAAATCTTCTCGTTGATTTTTCTACTATTTGTTTGATTCGTTTTGATTGAATTCAAAGGTGTTGTAAGAAGAAATAGTTGAGATCTTCCAAGCAAAATTAATCATCTCTTTGAAGAAGAAGAATAATCGATCAACCAGAATAACGCTAAATATATATATGATTCGTGTATTTGTTTTATTCACCTTTGATTCTGCTATTCTTCGTAAGATAATTCTTATTTTGCTATGCGTTTTAGGCATAAGGTTAGTTAATTAACATGTTTAGTTACATGATAAAACTAAAACCATTGTTTGTTTACGAATAGATAGATATGTAGGTTTGTTTCAACTACTACAATCCATGGAATCTTTTCAAGGCTTTTCCTCATGGAAATCCTCAATCGATTTTTGATATCAAGATATCATTACTCATACATAGTATAATAATAATTTGTTCAACCGACACACGCGTTAATTTTTGGCGCGTATGTCAGTTGAACAAATTATTAGCGACAACTTGTCTATTTTGTTATAATTATTTTAAATTTGTATTCAATGATAACATGTATCGCGTATAATACTGCTTTTTTAAATGTTTAAGTTAGTTTTTCACTTATATTATGCTTGAAAGAGGGAGTATTCATATAATGCTACTAACAATATATATATAAATCAAAGTCCATAAAAATAAATAAATTAGTTTCATAGTTATCAGTGAAAATTAGTTACACTTGTTATTATCATATTCCGTAATTAGTTTTAATAGAGAAATAAATTTAATTTTGTAAAATGACCATTATGCACATGAAATTAAGAAGATAATGAGTTTTAATAACGACGGTTTTGAAATTTTGGTGGACTTTGATTTTTATATATTATTATTATTATTGTTAGTAGAATTAGATGCTAGTATATCTGTATCAGTGACGACTTCGTCCGTGTATAATAATAATTTTTAAAGCTAACAATGACAGCTTGTTTCGTGTATAATAAATCTTTTATAGTATATATCAGTGATGACATATCACATGGTTAATAATTATCTTGAAATTAATATCAACGACAACTTGTCTATTTTGTTATAATTATTTTAAATTTGTATTCAATGATGACATGTATCGCGTATAATATTGTTTTTTTAAATGTTTAAGTTAGTTTTTCACTTATATTATGATTTTTTTTTAAGAGGCTAAAATGAAATATATTACCACATAAAAGCGTTAATCCTCGCACAAGGAGTGTCGAGGAAAAACAGCAAGGTCTGTACAAAATTTACAAAGGGAAACAAAAACTGGCAAAGAGAATACAAAGGAAAGAAAAACTAGCCTATGCCCAATATGGTGAACGGACTAAGCCACCAGCCATGCAAATTGAAGGGAAGAGTAATGTGCTTCGTCTTCAACCACATATAGGAGATGGACTTAATCCTATCAACCACCTGAAATACGGGGCTAACTTTGCCTTTAAACAACCTGTTGTTTCTTTCCTTCCAGATTTCCCAAACAGTTGCATACCATATAACCTGTAAAATTGAGCGCCGCTTCTTCCCGATCCCACCACTATAGCCAAACTGATGAAAATGATCAGGCACATAAAATGGGTTGGTCACCGAGACACCAATCCAACTATAAATCAAGTGTCAAACAGAACCAAAAATATTACAATGCAAAAATAAATGAGGAGACGATTCAACAAAGTCACACCCTGCCACACACATCCTGGAATCATGGTTAATAACACCTCGCTGGAGGAGATTGTCTTTAGTAGGCAATCTATCCCGAAACAAACGCCAAACAAACACCACCACCTTGAAAGGCACATCCTTGTGCCAAATAGAAGAAACATCAACTGGTAACTCAACCTGCGGTTGAATAGTAAGGTAATTATACAGGCTACGAATAGTGAATGAATGTGAGTTCTCTGACGTCCAAAGCCATCTGTCTTCGTTGTTAACCTGCAGTGTAACATCAGCAAGCAGTAAAATGAATTCCCCCACCAACTCCTCCTCCCAGGCGAACAACCTCCGCCTCCACCTCCACGCCTCTCCCCCCTCCCCCCACCCTAACTGCGACATCACTAACACCGACTCCCCTTTAAAAACTGACAACTCAAATAACCTGCTAAACCTGACACTAAAAGACACCCTACCACACCAAACATCGGTCCAAAACAACGTTGTTCTCCCGTTCCCAACACAACAACTCACATGATCACTGAACCATCTCTCCCTACTCAAACAGTGTACAACTCGCCACCACTCAGAATCCTGACGACCCCCTCCTCTCAATCGCCTCCCATCCGTGCATATAATGCTACTAACAATATATATATATAAATCAAAGTTCATAAAAATAAATAAATTAGTTCCATAGTTATCAGTGAAAATTAGTTACACTTGTTATTATCATATTCCGTAATTAGTTTTAATAAAGAAATAAATTTAATTTTGTAAAATGACCATTATGCACATGAAATTAAGAAGATAATGAGTTTTAATAACAACGATTTTGAAATTTTGGTGGACTTTGATTTTTATATATTATTATTGTCATTGTTAGTAGAATTAGATGGTAGTATATTTATATTAGTGACAACTTCGTCCGTGTATAATAATAATTTTTAAAGTTAACAGTGACAACTTGTTTCGTGGATAATAAATCTATTAAAGTTAACACATAAAATTAAGAAAATAATGAGTTTTAATAAGGACGATTATGAATACAAGTCTGCTCCGCTGCCATCAAATCAGTATCGCGTATAATACTGATTTTTAAACTTTTTAAGTTAGTTTTTCACTTATATTATGATTAAAAAAATGGAGAATGCATCTAATTTTACTAACAATTTATATAAAAAACGAAGTTCATCAAAATAAATAATAGTTATGAGTGGAAATAGTTCCACTTATGATGACCACTATCCATAATTAGTTTTTTAAAAATAAATAAATTAAATTTTGCAAAATGCCCATTATACACATGAAATTAAGAAGATAATGAGTAGTACTAATGACAATTATGAAATTTTGGTGAACTTCGATTTATATATATTGTTATTAGAAGTAGTTGTTAATTAACGATGACTTAGCCTCTGTATAATAATGCTCTTAGCAACGAAGACTTGTCTTATGTGTAATACTTATTTTAATATTTGTATCATCCACAATTTGTCTAAAGTATAACAATTATTTTAAAATTTATATCAATGAGGACTTGTCTCGTGTATAACAATTATTTTAAACTTTTATTAGTGGCAACTTGTTCGATGTATAACATTTATTTTAAAATTTGTATCATTCTGCAAACAATAATTCATTACTATACAAAATTATTTACAGAAATATAAGTGAGAACTTGTACGGTGTATAACAATTATTTTAAAGTTTTAGTAGACGACTTGTCTAATGTATAATATTTATTTTAAAATATGTCTCACTGGCAACTTGCCCCGCGTGTAATAATTATTTTAAAAATTATATCTTTGATGACTTGTCTCGTGTATAATAATTATATTAATTTCTTTATCAATGACAACATGTCGTGTGTATAATAATGTTTTTTTTTAAGTTTTGAGCGGTGACAACTTGTCTCGTTTATTAATGACAACTTGTTCATTTTGTTGATCTAAATGTCTTTTATAAATAGGACAAAAAAGAGTATAATATTTATTCTAAAATTTGTATCACCAACATGCTATCTTATACTCTACCCGATCACATTTATAAGCAAAATATTACTTTTTAAATTTATTGAATGACTAATGTATTTGACGGATACATTAGATATTCAATGAATCTAAAAAGTTTTTGTTTGCTTATAAATTATAAATGTGGCCGGAGGGAGTATATAATAAATAACTTGTGTATAGTAGTTATGTTATTCACAATTTAATCCATATATCATAGTTTTTTTCTTCTTCTTTTGGACTTTTTTGAGAATGATACCAATGATGTTGCTATTAGACCATGTCCAATGGTGTTGAAATGCCATGTTGAAAGTACCTTCAACAAGTGGAAGTGCCCCAATGGGTGTGTTGAATGGTGATGTTGAAGAAAGAGAGGTTGAATCCATTCAACATGTTTAATCTGACCCCGCAGGGACACGTGTCGCGCATCCGTTGGCCAGAAACGGCACGTGTGATACACGCGCAGACAGCAGCGAGTGAGGCTGCAGGGGGTGGAGAGAGAATCAGAATTATGGATAAATGGGGACACGTGTCCTGTTCTGATTGGCTGTTCGGATTCTTATCATTTTAATAATTTGACCTCAATTATTTCATTGTAAATTAATTTTTTTAAAAAAAAAAAAATACCAAAATTCATAAAAAAAAAAATTCTCTATAAAGAGAGACTTGGTTCATTTGATTTGGACACAGAAAAAAAATCAAGTTTTTCACTATCTTAATCTTATTATTATCTCTCTATTAGCAAACTAAGTGAAGTTTTAATCTTGTTTTTATTGAAATGGATCCCAATAATAACCATTTCAACACCCAAAATTATTCTAATTACCCATTTAACTACCAAAATCCCAACAATTATCAAAATCCAAATCAATTTTTCAACCAACATCCTCAAAACATACCTAATTTTGGTTTTACACCAAATTTCAACCAGTCATCATCTGTTCCAAACTTTCATCCATATTATGGATCTATGATGAGATATCCATCTCAAACACCCCCGTTTAATGGTTATATGCCAATGGAGAATGAAAATTTTCCCAATGTTGGTGCATCTCAATTTCCTGAATTTTCAACACAAATAACTTCTGGTGGCATGACAGTTGCTAATGAAGTCACTCCAAATCTAGAAGATTCAACTCCTAAGAGCAAGAAAAGTAAGGAACCAGCATGGAACACTCAACAAAATTTGGTGTTAATTAGTGCGTGGATTAAGTTTGGAACGAGCAGTGTTGTTGGGAGAAACCAGAGAGGTGAAACATATTGGGGTAAAATTGCTGAGTATTGTAATGAGCATTGCTCATTTGATTCTCCGCGCGATCTAGTTGCATGCCGAAACCGTTTTAATTATATGAGCAAAATAATAAATAAATGGA
>Ga0228710_1007969_pt1 | contig 15414 bp, 10 predicted proteins | sample MedpolnodulmetaG_FD_177995 | JGI IMG/M metagenome (GOLD analysis project Ga0228710, IMG submission 177995) | Root nodule microbial communities from Medicago polymorpha collected in Santa Monica, California, United States - pink nodules | ecosystem: Host-associated > Plants > Roots > Nodule...
TCATTGTCGGTGATTGAATGATACTTTCTATGTAATTGATTGAAGCTGATTATGATGAATTTGATGTGAACATGAAATATATTTAAATATTGAAACGTTTATTATAATAGGGTGTTAGATTCAATTGTTGAATTTTATGTCTACTATTGTTGATTGTGAATCTCACCTCTTCTGTTTGAATGTTGCCTCGACCGTGGGTAACGTGCAGGTGATTCCGAGTAGTAGGTGTGGTGGCTCAACTGTCTAGGGCTCTGATACGTACAGGATGGAAATTAGTTATATTTATTTTCATTCCTTATGTATCAATTTTGGAATTATGTTGTGGAGCCTTTTTATTGTTATTTGAACAATGTTGTTGACTTTATGTCGAGGCCTTTCGTGCCATAAATTGTTGTTGGATGTTTACGATGTTAATGATCTGAAAACTATTCCGCTGTTATGTTTTGATATTTTATCAAGTTGTTTTAATTAAATTGTATTTTATCCTATTTAAGAAATTTTGAAAAGTAGTGTGACATTCCCGTTCGTGTTTAACTATGATTATTTATTATTTATTATTATTATTATTATTATTATTAAGTTTGGGATAACGGGTTGTTACAGGCGGTCTCCTGTGACCCACAGCCACCTACACATACGTTGTCATTAGATTGAAGCACATGTCGCCGCACCAAGTTATCTTTAGTTGGAAGTCTATTACGGAACAGCCGCCTCGCAAACAAAGAAACCTTTAATGGAACTCTTTTATGCCAGACATCAACATACAAATTCCTATCAGCAGGTGCCTCTATCGTCGTGAGATAATGATAGGTGCCTTTGACTGTATAACCTTTAACCGGATCAATAAGTCACCGCCACCTGTCAGAAATATTATCCTGCAAAATAATGTTATGCAAAATAGCAGCACATTCCACCACGCTCTCCTCCTCCCAAGCAAAGAGACGACGCCTCCACTCCCACGCACCACCTCCAACTGTCCACCCCTTACCCTCCATCTCCGCCACCATTGCCCCCTATCTTCGGCTAAAGAGAAAAGCCTAGGGAATCTATCCCGCAACGGCACACCACCCACCCACTTGTCCGTCCAAAAAAAAGGTACTTCTACCACCACCTACCACCTTACGAACATTTTCATCAAACCATCCGCCTACCCCCAACCCTACACCATTGTGGACCCTAGCGAGCATCCGCCACCACACGGAACTCTCCCTTCCTCCCTCCTTTAACCGACCCCCCTCCTCCCCGTACCTTGCCTTTAAGACTCGGTACCACAGCCCCTCCTTATCAGTTAACATCTGCCAACACCACTTTCCTACTAAGGTTAAATTAAAAACACCTAACCTCATTACCCCCAAACCTCCTGCCTCCTTGGGAGCACAAATAAAATCCCAATCAATCTAAGAAATTTTCCTCACATCCTCACAACCCCCCCAAAAAAAAATTTAAATAAAGATTCGATAGATGAAATTATACCTGCGGGGCCTTGAAAAGGGAAAGAAAGTAAACCGAGAGAGATGACAGGACTGATTTTAGAAGAACCAAGCGATCGCCCAAGGAGAGAAACTTACACTTCCAGTTCGACAGTCTAGTGATTATTCGATCCACAACAGGTTTCCAGAACTCAATTCTTCTGGCATCACCCCCAATGGGCAGCCCCAAGTACGTAAAAGGTATCGTTCCCACACGACACTGCATCACCATAACAGCCTCATTTAACCAGGAAGTCGAAACATTAACTCCTGTTAACATGCTTTTATTAAAATTCACCTTAAGACCAGATGCTCGTTCAAAAATAATCAATAGTGCTCTCATAGATCGTACATTAGCCCAACTTTTTTCACCAAGTAACAAGGTGTCGTCAGCAAATTGAAGATGAGAAATAGAGACCTCATTATTGCGTCCCACATTGTAACCACAGAACAGCCCCGTCGTCACCAAAGATGTCATCATAATATTAAAAAATTATGATCCCACAAATAAGGAGAGTTCTTATTTAGGACTCTCATCTCATTATATACCCAAAAAAAAAAAAAAATTCCTCTAAATGGTGGTATCTAATATGTACCAATGCTTTTAGTGATAAGTACTACCATTCGAGATGGTCTAATTTAATCTCATATTATCCTATGTTAAAGTAAAAGTACTATGAATTTGGGTGTAAGAAAGTGAAACATTTTTTTTTCCATTCAATGTTTTACTTTTATCTCTAGGATTATGTTCTATTAATTTTATGATTAACAATTCTTCAATATATATGTGGTTCTTTATCTTTGAACTATATTACCAATTTAAATTAAAATTTGTAAGTTTGATTTCAGATGCCGCAATTTGTCGGTGCGATGTCTATATAAAAGTTGTATTTAAAGTCTTCGTATCGTGCTCCAATCACTAGCGAAAAAGATTTAAAGGTCTTTAGTGTCAGCCAGTAAACCTACACTATATTTAGCAAAAACTAAATTAGCGTCTCTATTTTTTGGACTTTAACATTAGCGTAACAAAATTTGACGCTACACACCATTATAAATATCAATACGGCGTCCGCAACTATCTACTAAAGTTTACGTCAACAGTAGTAGATGCTCATTAGCATCGGCTTCTTGGAACATGATGTAGCTTCTAGTTTAGCGTCAATGATAGCGAATGCTAAGTTGCGTGACAGTGATGCTATTGCTCGCCTTCAAGGCTTTTAGCTTCAATTGACACTAAGATGACACTAGAGGAGTTTTTAGGAGTTTTTAGTGTCCAGAGAAATCTCTAGAGTGGCCGTAGCCCCTCCCTCCTTTCATGTAATGATGTAAGTACATGTAATATTCATTTAATACTTTATGTGAGGCTATGCTTAATGACTAATAATTTGATATATGTAAAATAATACTATTTTATATAACTATTTTATTTTCTTCAAAAAATAATTATTGAAATTGTTTTTATGTAAATTTATTGTTGTATTTGACAATATCACACAAATTAGAAAAGCAAACAAAATTTGTACATAAACAAAGCGATAAATAAATAAAAGAATGAAAATGATAATTTTATTAATTTATCCTTATTAAATATTGGTATGTTTTCATTGTCATATATGCAAAGAAAATAATAATAACTTAGGAGTGGTGTGTATAATATTAATTAGTTCCTTTAAAAAAAATAATTAGTTGATACAATTGGAAAATCACAGCCCTCTATTTGTTAATCACAAGTGTGACCGCTGTTATGGAGCAAAAAACTATTTTTTTTGCTAATCACAGCCCTCTGTTTGTTATACCCTTGGATCCGTACATGTTAGCGTCCAATTTTTACTTTGTAGAAAACACTTGTTTCTTGAAGTGATTATGACTTGTTTTGGTATGCCTAAATGATCATATTCACATATCACCATCAAAATTAATTTCTCTAAATAATGATTATGTAGAAGTGTAGAGATAAAGGAGAAAGATAAAAGACAAACTAATAGAATACTTGTATGTAGTTCTTGAAGGTGTACTATTTTGATGTTGTAGGAATCATGGCACATTGATGAATGATCAAGAGGGATTGAAAGATGAAGCGATTCAACATATTTTTCCAATATTTATATGTGGAACAGAAACTCATCTTGCAGTCGAGTGTTAGACACACTATGTGTATCAAATCAAATATATATATGAGAAAACAAATGCCTATCAAAAATACACAAGTGTCCTCTATCCTAATTTTTTAACTTTCACTTCATTTTACTTTTTTACAAGGGTAACTTTGTCATGTGTAATTTCAGGATTGGATGCTGAGCTTTTTACCATATTTTTACTTATTAACCCTTTATTCATGAGCCAATTTAGAGTAGAAATAAGGGCAAAATTGACAATAGCAATTAAATGCATGCTTTCACGCTTCTCAACTTACAGTACCAATCTATTGTCCAACGGTCTTATCGAGCACAAGCTATTACCCGCGCCCTTAACACTATTATTCTCAGCAGACTTTCTTTTTCCCTATTCTACCAAACAATCGATCGATTCAATTAGATAGAGAGAGAGAGAGAGAGAGAGAGAGAGAGAGAGAGAGAGAGACTCTTCACCAAGTCCAGGTTTTTCTTCTTAATTCTTCTATCAATATGAATCCAAACCGCTACCCTAACTGTAATCTAAAACTTTGTTTGTTTTGTTGATTCAGTTTGTAATTTTTTCAATTTTTTTGATGTTTCGTAACACTTAAAAATCGTGTTTGGTGTTCTTTCACTTCAAGGTTCTATTTTTATTAAGATCCAATTCCAAAAACGTGTTTTTTTGTTGATTTCTGGTTGTGATGTGTTTCAAATCATGAACAAGGATGTGTTTTTCTCTGATTTGCTATTTTGCTTTAGATGATTTCATTTGTTTATGCTATATATGGAACCTCGTCTGATGTGATTTCTTGGTTTGAAGTTTTGATGTGTTTAGATTCACTTAAAAATGGTGTTTTGACTCATATGTTGCGCAACCTGGACCAAAAACGTGTTTTTATGTTGATTTTTGGTTGTGATGTGTTTCAAATCATGAACATTGATGTGTTTTTCTTGGATCTGTTATTTTGCTTTAGATCATTTCATTCATTTATGCTATATATGGAACCTTGTCTGTGTGATTTGTTGGTTTGAAGTTTTGATGTGTTTAGATTCACTTAAAACCTATATGTTGATTCATATGTTGCGCAGCTTGGATCAAAATCGTGTTTTTTTTTAGTTCAGATCATGTTATTAGATGGAACCTTTATTAATGAGTCCTCTTCATTTGTTTGTTTTTAGTTTTGATTTGTTTTCTTGGATCTGTTCTGATGTTTGTAGATCAATGAATTATGTTATGCTACCCTTTTTTACGTAAATACAATTTGAAGTGTTATGTGTAATTCTAATGTGTTCACGATCACTTAAATAATCTTATTCTTTTTCGGAAAGTAACTTTGTTGTTTACAAATGCCTAATGGTTATGCTTGGTTCTTATAGATACATTTAATGACTTCTTGGGTTTAAGTTATGATGTATATCTTATCACTAAAATTTTTTAAGTTTTTTCCATGCCCTATATTTTGGTTTTAAGATTTAAGGTTTAAGTTTTTCCATGCCCTATATTGGAAAAAAGTGTTTATGTTGTGTTTGTTGTTTGTTTCAAAAGATGGAAGATAATGTTGAGATCGCCCGTCCATTTGATGAGATCAAACAAATTGATGAAACTAAAGATGTGTGGACTCTTGCTGTGAGGATTGTTGATCTTTGGCTAGTCATTGGCAAATACAATAGTGAACATCTTGAAATGATTGTGAAGGATGCCCAGGTATACTTTTCTGCTGATCCAATAATAGTTGTTTGAAATATTGAATAGAACCTCAATGAAATCATTTAATCCTTTCACGGGGTGACGTCATTCATATTACTCTCCCAAAAGAATTCCTTAAACCATTTCAAGATATGTTGCAGTTGAACATAACTTATGAAATGGAGAACTTCAAGGTAGCCAATAATGACTTGGTTGTGAAGGCTTGTGATCATCGTTTCAGACTCATTGTAACAGGTGCCACCGTCATTACGTCTCAAGATTTTCCTGATATTCCTATGGCAACCCTCAACTTCAAGGACTTTGGTGAAGTTCTGGCTGGTAAATACAGACCAGATTTGTTGGTTGGTGAGTGATTCTTTTGATATCAATTTATTTATAGGTGTTTTTTTGGTCATATTCTATGATTTTTTGTTAAACGTGTGGCAGATGCTATTGGAGCCTTCCATGAAGTAACAAATACAAACAGGAGTTCTGGTAGATTAAGATCAATAACTTTCACTCTTAAAGATGCTAGGTAAATACAATTGTCCGAATGGTTTACTTCAGATTCAACTCTGAAACTATTGCCAAATTCCCTCACTATTGCTTTATGGTTTTTTTTTTATTGACTGTATTTGTTAACATCTTATAGTGCCAATATTCTTCACTGTTTCTTGTGGGATGATCATGCCAAACTATGTGTTGATGCTTTCTCCAAGTTAGACAGTCTACAACTAACTGTTATTGTGCTCAAACATGCAAGGGTTAAACCAGAAACTGGTATGATAGCATTACATCTTGCATTCTTTCTCAATGATCTTTAAGAATACATGTTAATTACACATTGACACGCGCATATCATGCAGGGATTTATCCACTTTGCTTCACAAATACTTGGGACGGCACTCAAGTTCTGTTCAATCCAGAATTGCCCCATGTTGCTGAATTTATCAAGAAGTGAGTGTCAATATGTCATGTTTCTTACATCAATCTTGATTACTTAGAATATGAACTGTGAATTTTATTTATGGGTTTTTCATGATAGATTTAAAGCTCTGCCAGGAGATGTTGTTGGGGAATCTCAGAGTGCTTCACAATTCAGTCAAAGCTCACAGTATTCACAAAATCAAGATATTATGTCTAAAGCCACCTTCATGACTCTTGCTGAGATTAATAATATCAAAAAGGTAATTTTGTGAATCTCTTCAGCACGATCACTTTGGCAGGAATAAATGGGATACCTTATGTTTCATGCCACCTTCATTACTCCTAACATTATTTTTTCCAGGAAACCTTATGTGTCACCGTAGCAAAAATTAAAAAATTGAATGCTACCAGACACGGATGGTTGTATGATGGCTGTAACGAATGCACCAAGAGTGTCAGGATGGACGGTGGCAAGTTGAAGTGTACGAGTGATCATGTCAATGAAAAGCCATTGCCAAGGTATGAAGCTTTATATTTTGACTCAATTTGGCCAAATGAATCAAATTACCATCCATTTGCATAGATATTACATATCTTTCATCCAATTGTTTATAACATTAGATACAAGATTGAAGTCCAAGCTGTTCATAACTCTGATAAGGCAAGATTCCTGTTCTGGGATGCACAATGTGCTGAGATTTTGAAGATATCTGCTGTTAATTTGAGGGCACAGATGATTAAGGTTTGTGGTCCTCTGCGTTCATTTCCTACCACCCACTTCTGATTTAACTCTATTTTCAACTGTATGTTTGAACTGTAATTGCAAAACATAATGTAGGCTGGTCTTACCAATCCACGGACATACCCAAAAGTACTTGATCAATTGTTGTCTGCAAAGAAGGTTTTTAAAGTGAAAGCACATCCAGGAGGAAATCCGGCCTTTGTTCTATAAAACAAAATGATTTTGTTCTTTTTCAATCAAACTAAAAAAGCAAAACTGCATACAAACAAGACTAGACATCATTTAGTAAAATATATTATTAAAATTTAATAAATAATAAAATATAACACAACATTTATACTATAAATACATCTTCACTCATAATTCATATCACATTTTTCATTCATAATGGAATCTAGTTCTTCATCAATTTCTAAAATACCAGCCTATCAGAGATCGATCAATTGCAGCATAGCTCCATTGATGACATCGGAGCCCAATAGACCATTCTTCATAGCTGTTTGCACAGATGTATATTACTATTTCTTAATTTATTTTTTTAATTATTTATTGTCATTTTATTAACATTGTTCTATTTATATCACAGATAATTTGTGAATTAGATCCCCTTTTTGTTGCTGAACATTACGACGAATTACAAGAACGGTGGATCTTGCAAGATGGTTATCGAAATAGTCATCAGGTTCAGTTTAACAAATGTATGTTGATGCCAATGCTTATAGATCTACACGAATTCAGAATTTTTTATCACATAACATCAAATCCACTTATGTCTTACACATATTTGGGAATAGTACATTCCAAATCAAAATCTTCAACGTCTCTACACCAATAAATGAATATCCACGTTATCATAGGTTAACTACTTCCAGTCTTAAAGATCTTACATTTCAAGTAGACATGCCAGACAAAGATCCAATTAGTTCAAAATTGGTAAATCTTCTCTACTTCATTCTACTTTTAAAATCATTTTTTATTACTTCTTTTTATAAATTAAATATGACTTACTACTTTTCTCACATTTCAGATTCTACCAACTAACCTTGGTAATTTTCTTAAAGTTATAAACCATGACTACCTACGACTATGTGGCACCTCAAATACAATAACTATTTGCAAATTGATATTCAAAAAGGACACTGAAAATCATGGAACAACTGTGATCATTGGACGTGGATGGAAAACATTCTGCTTGACCAATCGAATTTATCCAAAAAGTCTACTAGAGTTTAAGTGCGACTCTATCATGGCTAAAAACATCGTTTCCATTTGTAAAGTCTCTAGACGTTATTAAAATCAAGTCTTCATCGATTAATATTGTAATATTATTTTTAGCTCCTTATCATAATTTCATTAGTACCGTGAAATATGGTTAAACTATGTAAAATATATGCTTCCTTTTTTCCTGCAAACTTTAGTACTGTGAAATGTTATTACTATTTATGACACACTCCTATTTCTAATGGGTGGTGTACATATATCAGTTTGTTTCAAAAAAAAATTCCTTACAAATTTTCAATTAATTGTAACTTTTTACAGGTGAATTCAATTAATAAATTATTACAAATACTTTATAACATTGTATACTATTAATTTATTTCTCGCCAATACACAACTTATCCGACAAAACACGTTCCGCCGCCCGTACTCAGCACGGGTATCTCAACTAGTTGATAATCAAGACAACATCATGTTGACTGCTGCTCTTAGGTACGAGGAATTTGATGCTACTATTCAACATATGTTATTAAGAATGATGGACTCAACCCAACATTTTTCCAAAAAAAGCTTAAGACTTTTATGGGCATGATGTTTATTAGGCGTGTTGTTGATGGTTAGAAAAATTGATGCTTTTCCCTCAAACTTCAATGAGACAACTCTAGTATTGTTACAAAAGGGATAAAAAAAGTAATTATGCAAAATTGGAGAGCCATATCGTTATGTAACGTGGTATACAAGATTCTGGCAAAAGCATTAGCAAACAAATGTGTGTAAGAATAGCAGACAGCATTTGTAATAGGTAGGTCAATTTTAGACAACGCCCTAATTGATTTTGATATCATTCATTACCAGAAAATTAAGACGAAAGGTAATAAAGGTGACATAGCACGTGAAATCGACTTAGCTAAAACCCTATGAAAGGTTAAACTAGAATCAAATTGGATGGATAATGATGTGTGTGCACTAAAAGAAATCGCGGACTTACCGACCAAGATTACCGGCGGTTTAAAGTCCACGGTAATATCTGGCAGTTATTGTTACATCAGCGGCGGCGAGGGGCGGACCATTGACACTTTAAACAGTATAGCAAAATGGTTTGGGTGAGAACAACACCCTTTTTATTAATATTAATAATTTAAAAAAAAATTAAAAATTGCAACTCGACAGGAGTTGAACACAGGTCATACAAATCATCCATCAAGCAAAACCGTTAGGCCAAAAGAGAAACCTATGATATGCAAGCGACTTATATTATATATAACTATTTAAGTCAAGTATATGAAGAAAAAAAAAGGGAAATAATCTGGTGTGGCATGTTTCACAGTGGATCCGCCCCTGGCGGCGGCCAAAAGCGTTGAAATACGTTTAAGAAAACCAATTCTCAGTGTCCTTTTCGTTTGGTTTTTTAAAATTGCCGGCGATTTTAAACTGCCGGTAACGCCAACTTAAAACTTTCCAGTAGTTTTATTGTTTACCGCGGTCGCGGGTAATTTCTAGGGTCCAAAATGCATTTAGTTTCAAACACAGTCACCACCAGAAAGGATGAAAAAACCACCGCAAATTATCACAAAAAATAAGTTGCCGGAATTGTTTTTAAAGCCGTCGATAACGTTTCCCATTCTTTTTTAAAAAATAAAGTAAAAACATCAGGCCACCGGAAACAAGTTTAAAGTCGCCGGAACTTATTGGTTGTCCTCCTATAAATACTTCCTCTCATATCTCATCATTCATATTCATTTTTTCCAATTTTCTTCTCTCTACAACTTACTCTTTCTACAATCTCTGACTAACTATTTTTTTTTTCTTTTTTAAATCTCCTTCCACTCATAAACATAATACATAATCACACGAAACACTTTCATAAATTATGTTTTGAGATTCAAACTTTCGTCCTTATATATTACGTTTTGTCTCTACCAACTCAACTAAACTCACAAGAACACTACCATTTGTCTTTATGTATAATAGTACAAAAATATCAAAATATATTATGTAAATAGTAAACATGGTGAAACAATGTCATGAAGTATATAACATATCTATAGTGTTGTTAATGGTGTGCCCTTAAGAAATTGAATAAGTGAATAGAAATAAAAATATTGTACTGAGAAATGTTGAAAAAATGATGAATTTAAATTTTTAAAAATTAAAATATCGTTGAATCTAATACACATCTACTATTTTTAATTTTCCTAACAATGATCTAATAATTTTTTGACAAAAACAATGATCTAATAATGCAAACTCTTTTTTATTACGGAAATATTTTGGATACTCTAGTAATGGAGAATTCATGTGGAGACATACATAGTAGGGCCACTTTCTCATAAAAAAGAAATTAGATGGGGACACTTTCAATGGCCACCGCAGAAGGTTGACAAAGTGTGTAATTAAAATAATTTGATATCAGACCATAATAATAGTAGTATAAACCTTATCTCTCTTTTATGCACATGATCATTAAAATGCAATTTTATCCTAAAAAAAAGAATCCTCTTTGACAGAAGTTGGTATTATTTGTTTCGGGAAAAAGGGAAACAACCAGACAAACTCGAAAGGTAGTAAAAAGAAAAAGATTCCCTCATTGACCTTTTCCACTTAAGAACTCATTTTGACTTACTCCCTCAGCCTTAGCTATGTTTTATTAATTATTTTTAAAAAATTTACTACAGTAATTACAAAATTATTATAAATTTTATACTACAAAAATTTACTACTCAAATCGATCACTTAAGAATGGGGTCTTCACCCAAGGACAAATTCAGAATTCAATCGAATGGGGGTTGAAAAAAAATATTAATATATTTTAAATAAAATTAAATTACAATATTTATTGTTTTTCCAGAAATAAGATAATGTAGTTATTATATAGTTAACTTAATTGTATTTTTTATCCTCTTATTTTATCATGTTCATGAAAATAGTCTCCCTTGTTAAAATCAAATTTGTTGGTCTCTCAAGTATCAACATTTGTTAAACTTTTGCCCCAACCCAAAATTTTCGCTCTAAAAATGATGATTTGTGATCCAAAAGTGGTATTTTATCTTCATATTCAAAATTAGGGGTAATAAATGACCATTTTGGGGCCAAAAAATCACCAGGAAGCACAGTTTTTTAGGGCAAAAATATGAGATGGTACCAAAATTACAACAAAAGTGATATTTTAGGGTAGGGGTGGACAACTGTCGGTTTCAGTCGACGATGGATCGAAAAATAGGAACCTTAGACTACATGCGGGTGAAAAAACCTCCCCCCATTTCCGTTTGTAAATGTACCGGTTAAATCCGATGTTGGTTTCAGTGGATTGTTGATTGTGCGGATGAGTTTGGAACGGTTTGGATGTGGGCTACAAAATGCAAAAGAAGAACAAAAACTCCAGCTTAAAAAAAAATTACACATTTTCGTATATTGTAGACATAACATATGAACAACATCTTCAAAAACAAAATTCTTTTCATAACTTCATAGTTACAGCCTTGCATAAGTAACCCAATAAAAATATTAGATACAAAAAACAATCAACTATGAACAAAACAAATAAAATATCAACGGCGATAGAAAATATGAACAACAAATCATAGGCTTCAAGATGTAGAGCATGAAAAGAACATCACATATGCTAACGAGGGATGAATATATGTTAAGGTCTTACTCTTATCAATGATATACCATTAATAAAATTCACATGAAACATGTAACGTGATTTCAGAGGGACCAATGTTCGAAAATATTTATTTTTTTAAACTAAAAATAAATGTTCTTATATCTAAAAGACCAAAAATATATTTAACTAAATAAAATATATAATAAGTGTTTAGTAGATCATATTATATTTATAAGCATGCAGGGCCTGATTTACCACCGGGCGAGCCTGGGTACACGTCTGGGCTCAACCCATACTTTCTTTGTATCGCTACAAGAAATTTGACTTATAGTGATAGTCAAAATCCGTCACTACAGGGCAAATTTCCGTAGCTAAATCCGTTTGTCATTGTCAAATGGTTGTCATTCCACCTTTGCCTATGGACAAAATGTAGGTATTTTTAATGAGACAATTTTAAAAACATTATGGACTTCTACCTATGGTTGCGGCTGTCACTAAAACTTATCATTGTTTTATTTTATTTTTTATATTTTCTATTCTACTATAAATTCTAAAAATGAATAATTCATAAAATTACCACTAAAATTAGTTTAATCAATATAATAAAATATTATAATCAATATCATTGAAATTTAAAATTAATTACTATAATCAATTTTTAGAATAAATTCTTGAAGTGACTTAACTAGAATAATTCTCCGTAACTATGAACTATTAATATACCATTCACTCAAACCAATACTCAATACTCACATAAATACTCAATACTCACAGAAATCAAAATCTATATATATATTTCATTGCTCATTTAATTTATGGTAACAAAATTTGAATCACTATTCATAATAGCTTATTAGACAAAATGACATAATATCAACTTACAACTTACAATCATTTCATACCTAAAAAAACTTACAATCACTTCTACAACAGGGCATAATAAATCTTATTTTAACTTCTAATTTGTGAATCTTCAAAAATAGCGGGTGCACCAAAGCTATTACCAACATCAACAAAAGTTGGAAGTCCACCATTTATCAAGCCCGGTCAATAAGCTAGTTAAATAATCTTATAAGCTCGTGAGAAATAATTGTTACCAATAAAATCAACGATGTGTGGTTCAATGACTTGATGATAGGTTACACCGAGCGGGAGATATTCAAGTCACTTGATTATGTTGATATTATTCGAACGTTCACAACAAAGAGGTCTTAGAAAGGACATTTACCTCCTAATTTTATTTAGCACACTATTGGCAGGTTATATTTCATCTTTATTATTTCAAATTGTACTTTTATTGACAAAATGACGAGTCTATTTTATTTCGATTTATGACTATTTATATATTATATCACATATATAAAATTCTTAACTCTGCCATACACTATGTATAAAGCATATGCATGAGGCATTATAGTATATGTGTATGAACTATGAATTATAGTGGGGGAGGGGGACTCCATCCCATGGGTGCCCCTATGTGCATCGGACGCTAACTTCACATCTTCACAAGTATTTATTTATTTTTTGGTACAAGAAGAGGGTTGAGCCCAAGAAAAAAAAACTTAAGCGATTAAACGAACATTTTGAGACATGCTAGCGTCAGAAATGTCATCAAAAAGGAGATATCGAAGCTCTCTAGGAGGAGTCTCAATAACATGTAAATCAAAGGAGTCTAAAGATAGACTAAAATTTGCTAGCCAATCCGCCGATCTGTTTCCTTCTTGCCATATATGGTTGATTTGAACTTGCCAACTCATGTTTTTTAGATCACGAATGCGCCGAATCAAGGTAGGAACATTCCCGTTGATGGTACATTTCTCAGTTACCATATCGACCAAAACTTTGGAGTCACTCCCCACTTGAAGGTGTGTGATCCCCTGTCTTCGAGCCATATCCATACCAATATACATGCCCCACATCTCTGCATGTAGTGCGTCACATGATCCTATCTTACGAGCATAACTATTCAAACAATTTCCAATGGTATCACGAAGAAGTTGATGAGTCAATAAGTTAGTGTTTTTAATATATTATTTGAGTCTATTTTATTTAGATTTGATTTCGTTTTATTTAAATATTATTTCATTTTAGAATTATTTTACTTCAATTGCAAGTTATTATATTTCAGGAACAAATATCTAAAGATTTAGTCTTTGAGCAAAAGAAAGAGGATTAGGAGCTGATTCGGGATGAAAATACAAAATATGAGACAAAAATATGTCACTCCCTAAGTCAGAGACTTGGCACGGCCCGTGCCACCAGCAGCACGGTCGTGCCAACCTTCAGGATCCACTTTTGCTGCTTCTGCTTCGTGGACAAGCTACCTATTAGTTTACTTCTGACCTAAAAGCCCGTGGTTTCTTGTGGAACACTCTAGTGTTATATTTCTTAGGGCTTAAGTCATTGTAAACTATAAATAGAGTAGCTAACTATTACAACAAATCATCTTTGGTTCTTGGAATTCAATAGTAACAATTGTCTTTCTCAATAAAAGTTCTTCTTTTACTTTCTTGTTATTTATTTTATGTTCTTCTTCTTCTCTTCTATGTCTACGATGATCATGAGTGAGTAGATTCTTCTTGTCTTGGGATTGTTGGATAAGTCTAATGACGTAATCTGAATCGAACCAAGCCATAAACCCTAATTTTATATAAATCTACTTTCTAATCTAATTCACCGTTTTTATAATGAATTAACAAATACCAAACTCATAAAGCGAAAGCCGAGGGTTAGTATTTGTTAATTCATCATCTCAAATATCAATTCATAAAGCGACAGCCGAGCTTTGATATTGGAACAAGTGAATTTAGACAAGGGTTGCGAAACATGAGAATAGTCTAGCAAACCTTGAGACATATAAAGTTTCGTTCTTCAAGGATTCTAATAGCAATCAACCATGAGAATAGGCGTGGTTGCTAGAGGAACACACTCACTGCACTTTGAAAGAAGCTTTGATACGCTAAAGAGAAACTTGTCTTTAGAAAGTAGATCGAATATAAAGTTATGGTTTAGGGTTTGTTTGTGAAGGATTTGTTATTATGACGAACCAATAATCCCAAGGCGCTTTTTATTATTATTATTTTCAACCTTTGAAAACCAAATCTTTACAACTAAACTTTCTCTAATCATCTCCTAAAAGTTAATTAAATTGAACAACTCCCTGTCGGAACGATACTCTATTTTTACTACTTCGGTAGAACCGTGCACTTGCGGTTTTACTCATCAGAAGTCTGCCACATCCCGAAAGACTACTTGAGCTTTTATGCGCGCCGTCACAGTTGAGTTTAACCCAACCCTCCTGGGGTGTATTCCAACCAATGGAAATAGTGTCAGTGTGTTGAGGCCATCCAGATATTTGTGTTTGTTTGCAGTTATCAATCTCCGTAGCCATCTTGAGAATCACATCAATTGGATTGAAAGGGAGATGGAACTCCTCTTCAAAAATGCTCTTATTCCTCCACATCCACAAGTGCCAACATGTTACCATAAATATAGTTTGCCACTCAATCTTGTGTGATGCCATCTTCTTATTGTTGAGATTGTCAAAGATCCAATCCCTGCAATTCAAAGAAAAGAAATTAGTCATGTGATTAGAAGATACTAACCTAAGCCAAACTCGGGTTGATTGCACACAATCTCTCAGAGCA
>Ga0228710_1007970_pt1 | contig 15414 bp, 9 predicted proteins | sample MedpolnodulmetaG_FD_177995 | JGI IMG/M metagenome (GOLD analysis project Ga0228710, IMG submission 177995) | Root nodule microbial communities from Medicago polymorpha collected in Santa Monica, California, United States - pink nodules | ecosystem: Host-associated > Plants > Roots > Nodule...
ATACATGTAGTCTGGTTTATGTCGTGAATAGATATTTAGAGTTTATAAGTACCTTGATGTTAATTTAGTTGTTGGTGTAAAAATTTTGTTTTTTAAATGATAGTAAATAACTCTCTCTTTTTTTTTAAGAAAGAAAAGAACTAGTTGATAAAGTAACATGCATGAAATGAAAAAAATAAATTCATATTTAATTATGATATCTATATTGAAATAAAAAAAACAATAAAGTCAATCCATCTAGTCTTTAATCTAATATAAAAAATAAACAAATGAAATAAAATAAACAAAGCATGGCACATTCATCATATTTAATATCATTTTTTTGAATCAGATCATATTTAATATTATTGTTTGATTTGATTCTATTAGATCTTATTTCTATCTTTTTTTTGTTTTTGTTTGAAAGAATCTTATTTCTATCTATTTTTGTCTATTCTAGCAACATGCCTTTTAGCGTGGGGAATATGCCCTGTATTATGCGATCCGTTTCTTGCTTTCATTTTGATTTTTGATTTTTCTTACATTATTATTTCATCTTCCTTTTAAAAAGCTAGCATCAGACTCAGACCGACCATGGTCCTTTTCCATTTTCTTAAGATTTCTACTCTTATCCCTGCATTTTTCGCTCGCACCCAGCTGATTTGACGAAAATACCCCTGCGTGATTTAAGTCACGCTGCGTGAGTTCACGCAGGTTATAAATCCAGCGTGACTTAACTCACGTTGGGTTTTCAGTACCAATTTTCTCTTCTTTACGTTTTTGTTCTCTTTGGTGTATCTCCATAATATTGACCCATAACCGGTGAATACAAATTTCAGTGCGTTTGTTGAAAGTGAATATGCTATTGAACTCCAATCATCTCTTTCATTCACAAAAAATCCCAAAAATTAAAACTCCCAAATTATGGGCACAAATAAAAAAATGAACTTTTTCAATTTTTGATCAAGTTTGAGTATAATTGAAAAGCTTAAGAAGAAAGTGAAAAGGACGTGCGGAGGAATAAAAGGGTTTTGGGTTGGTTTTATTGGGTTTGGAGCAAGGGAGAAGAGGAGAGAACAAAAACGTAAAGGAAGAAGAAAAAGAAGAGAAGGAAATATGGCAGTGGAAAACTAGCGTGAGTTGACTCACGCGGCGTTAGTTAAGTAGCGCAGAATTTAACACTTGCGTTACTTAATTAATACAGGGGCATTTTCGACAACGCTGCAGGGCGCGAGTGTTTTGTACAGGGGGTAAAGCAGAATTCTTTTCTTAATTGGTATTGTGATAGACAATGGCCTGGCCCCAAACAAAATAAATAAGAATTTGAATTATATTCTTCCCTCATTCCCTTCTTCTTATATCACAAGTTGTATTTATCTCTCTAAATTTTAGAGAGAAGATAAAGAGAGAAAGAAAAGAAAATCAAGAGAGAGACATACACAAATTAGAGAAGAAAGGAGAATGAGAAATGTTAAAGTAGGCCTATAAATGTTATATGAATTGGATTGGTGATTAAATCTACAAACCACACTGACTATCACTTTAAATTTTTAACCCTAATTCCGACATTAGTTCATGTGTTGTTCAGTGGATTTAGTAGCTTAACTGATACGAGTCAAGAGAAAAGGAGTTTGAGGTCATATACATACAAAACCGGATGAAAGAGTAAATATTAATGCAATAAACTAACTACTAATATTTGTCATTTGAAAAAAAAAACTTGTGTTGTTTCTAACTTTATTATTGTTGCGCCGTTTCTCATTCTCTATACTCTATTGATTTTTTTTAGGTTTTTATTGGTTCTTTGTGACCTTGGTTTTGTATGGCTATACAAATTGGCACCAACTCTGGTTCTTTATTGCTGAACAAATCGAGACAATTGTGTAATGAATCTGAAAAAGCAAAAGTTGTTTATAAACGCGGCAAGAAGGAGTAGCTATTTTGATCTCATGTACCCGACTGTCACTAGCTGAACCATAGTCCCCACAAGGCTAATACTATTGTTGTAAATTTGATATCTTGGTTATACACCACAAACAACCCTTACCTTATATCCCAATCATCCATCTTATATTTTCTCACCAACAAGTCATGCATGATCCGTTGTTTACAATCTAAATTGAAAATTTTTGGTATCCAAGAGTACCTAAATGCTTGCCAAAAATCTCTGGCGCGTCTGAAGCCACGGAAAAGGTGCAAGAGTGTCTATGGCTCAATGTTACACCCAGAGAAGCCATCATTATCGATTAACTTCCTTCTTACGAGATCAACATTAGTAAGGAGGACTTCCCGAACTAGTTTCCAACGAAAATGTCTAAGTCGATCTAGCCCTCTCCAAATTAATTTGAAAATTTGCCGAACGTTGCAAGGTTCAAGATGTTGCAGCAATGTGTAAGCTGATTTATGGCCCACATTTTATCAATGATGGGGGAGGAAGGATTCCGTCGAGTATAGTGAAAACATTGATGGTGATAATGATGCAATGGTAAAAATTGATTTAGATTATCATAGTATTTGCAAGGGGAGACTGCTTTAGATTATCTTCATGAATATCTAAGGCAGCCCACAATTCTGAATCATATGTTAAGCAAGAGGGACAGTATAATTTTTTTACAGTGATTCAAAATCTGCACAGGTCCAAATCAATGAAATAAACACCTAATCATGGATTAGTTCCTTGCCATTCATTGACTATCATTTAAAGAAATAAACACAGTTGGCATGGTTGTATTGGTTTAGAAGACAGGAAACTTAAACAAGTTTAGTAACATGTTCTGTGCGAAACTTTTTATAAACTTGAATCTTATTAGACAATGATAATGATTTTTATCGTTAATTTTAATCTCTAGTTGCATTTTGTCCTTCAGTTTCTATTGCAAATTAAGGTTTTTGAACAATTCTGTTGTCAATCGGATACGAAGATAGTATAAGCTTTTTGGGACTTCTTCAGCCGCTAATTGGCCATATTTTGAACTCTTTTGTTTTACAGTATTCATCTATCCATCAAGAGCTTGGAGGTTAGTTATTGTAAACTCGGTGGCAGCATTTGAGAAGAGAATCGGCGAATTGCGGATCTGAACACTTAATTCCCAAGCAAATTGAAGATTGTTACTTTCTCTTGCAATTACAACAAAAGCTTTTGCTAGGGATATCTGATCATTAAGTTATCTGGTCACCGAGTCCGAACTTAACATATCGTCAGTAATATTAAGGCTTTGCATAATCCTATCATTCTTGTAAGTTCTCTGCACAATTACAAGAAGTTAATCGCTAGACAGACACAATCTCAACCTCCCCCTTGTATTTTTTGGCCATTCACTTCAGAAAAGAAAGAGAGACATATCATTGTTGAATGTTTCAGGTTTGTTCTAATATCCATGAAATGGAATACGAAAGTTATCTGAACGTGTCCCTTCGTGCACGCGATAATATTAACGGTTTTATGACTTCTTATACAGCTATAATAACCACGATCAAGCATTTGAATTAAGATTACTGTTAAAAAAATGTACTTAATAAATTTTCTATAATAAATATATTCAGTATTTACAAAACTCACCAAGACTCTAGATTGACAATTTGAAATTGAAGCAGATACATAATGAGAATATTCTCACACCTCAACAGCCCTGCAACTCATATAAATTTTTTATATTTGATGTTCAGTTTCTATATAATTAAGAGAATAAATTAATGTTATTTTCCCTCTATGACGATGCAAGTAAATTCTTGAAGATATAAAGCTCTAGAAAGGTTTCAAGTTTCAACCACATATCAAATTAAATCACAAAGATTATTTACTCAACCGAGGCATCAAAAAGATTAACTAGAGAGCAAGAGCTTGGTTATGTTGATTCACTAAGAGTCAAAGTATGAAGAAAAGATTGATTCATAATACATAATTAACTTGCTGAAATGAATGAATTGAAGTCTGTTACAGTATAACAAATTTTTACCGACTCAATGTTGACGTGGCCTTACTTTATACAGATCATTAGAGTCTGAGAAGGATCATGATCCTAAACACAAGCTTTGTAGGAAACAGAAATGGCCTCATATTGTAAACAAAAGAATCTAATGCACTCATTACCTTGGCCTTCCTTAAGAATTGCATATCTTCGACATAGTATTTCTCAGCTTCTTTAATCATTTTTTCAATTTCTAACATTGACAACCTTTCTTTGTCATTAGTAATGGTGATCGCGTTCATATAGCCTGTAGATATATTCTTAGCAGTAACAGTCAGGATGCCATTTTCATCAATGGAAAAGCATACCTCACAGGGCTGGCCACGCGGAACATAAGCAAGCGAAAATGAACGAGTAGATTATTGTCACTAGCTCTTGCTCTCTCACCCTCATATACGTTAAAAGAGACATCACAATTATCTTTAACTGTATAATATCCTCCTATAATCTTCTTGACAGGGATGGAAGTGTTCTTAGGAATTATCACATCCATGATATCTTCATATGTTACTTCAATACCAAGTGACAATGGGGTAACATCTCGTAGCACCAAGTTCGGGACATTCTTAAAGCCTTCACTCAAAATAGCAGCCTGAACAGCTGCACCATAAGCAACAGCCTCATCTGGGTTGATACGCATAAATAACTCCTTCCCCTTGAAAAATTCTAGCAATAGATCCTGCACTTTGGGAATCCTAGACGAGCCACCCACAAGAACAATATCATCAATATCACTCTTGTATATCTTTGAATCCCTGAGACAACTGTCAACAATATTCATACACTCGATGAAAAAGTCTATATTAATTTCCTCAAATTTGGCACGAGTGATTGATGAAGAAAAGTCAATTCCCATAAATAAAGCATCTACCTCAACAGTGGTGACAAAAGAAAAAGAGAGTATCCTTTTTGCCCTCTCACAGGCAGTTCTCAACCTCCTTAAGGATTTTGGGTTCCCACTGATGTCCATGTTATTCTTCTTTTTGAACTCCTCGACAAAATAGTTCACCATTCTGTTATCGAAGTCTTCTCCCCCAAGGTGAGTGTTTCCTGCGGTGGCTTTTACTTCAAAGACATCACCTTTAATTGTGAGGATAGACACATCAAAAGTACCACCACCCAGATCAAAGACAAAAATATTTTGCTTACCATCACCGCCACTTCTCTTGTCAAGGCCATATGCAATAGCTACAGCAGTAGGTTCATTGATTATTCGTATGACATTAAGGCCAGCAATAGCACCAGCATCTATGGTGGCCTTTCACTGAGAATCATTGAAGTAAGCCGGCACAGTAACAAGGGCATTCTTGACTGGGAACCCCATATATGCCTCTGCAACCTCTCGCATCTTTGTAAGGACCATAGATGATATTTCCTCGGTACAAAAGTGTTTCTCTTGACCCTTGAACTTAACTGTAATCATAGGCTTGTCATTGACACCAGAAGTAACCTTGAATGGCCACAACATTATATCATTTTGAACAACTGGATCACTAAACTTCCTACCAATTAACCTCTTAGCATCTAAAAAAAATAAAGTTCCCGTCATTCTGTCAGCTAAAATAGCAATTGCATACTAACCGGGGTTTTAAAAAAATGTTCTCAAAATGTTTTCGACCGTGACATCATAGCATCCTAAATTCGTAATCACAAGTATTAATGGTTGAGACTTCAACAATTACATTTGACAAGGTTTTAAAAATCAGTCCGTTACTGAGAAAACAGCCGCAACAAAAAGGTATAGGTAGCCGATGTTACCGTGTTTTTACGGAATGAACAAAAATCACGACAAAATGTCGTTACAGCTGCGACAAAACACCGTTAAGGCTGCAAAAAATGCCCTTCATAACAGTAGACACATAATCTGTATATTTTTCCAATTGAAATAGATGAAAATCATATTTTTAATGCATATTTGATTATAAATTACATAATGTTATCTCCTTATATAGTTTAGACTTCCAAATCTATCTCTAGTTTAAGTTATTTACGTTACTATCATTATTTAAGAGTTGTGCAATGTTATGATTAATTCACACCGCGACAACCGCGACATCCGTTACAGCCGAATCGTGACATCCTATACGCGACAACAACTTTGACAGCGACCATTATTTAAAACTGCATTTGAGCAACTTCCTTAAAAATCATTTTCGATACATGATTTTCAATATGATTAACAAAGACAAAATACCTTCTTTTTAAAATAAATCTATAAATTATTAACGTTAAAATCAATTTTTTTCATAAACAAACCCTAAATACATGAAGTAACAAAGAATAGAAACACAAATTTACGTACAAAGATAGTGTTTTCAGGGTTAGTGGCAGATTGATTCTTGGCAGCATCACCAATCAACCTTTGATCATTGTTGAAAGCAACAAAAGAAGGTGTAGTTCAATTTCCTTGATCATTATCAATAATCTCAACTCTTTGGTGTTCATCAAGCCACACAGCAACACATGAGTAGGTTGTTCCAAGGTCGATTCCCACTGCTTCGCATTCTTTTGTCGTGATTTTTCTTTTTTTGATGGATTCCATTACACGACAAGAAGCAGAACTTTTTGTTTTGTTTTTGAAAGTAATACTAGGGTTTGATCTCGCATTGAGTAACCGAATGAGAAAACGAGAAATGCTGAAACATAATTTATTTATTTATTTTGGACGAATTATTTATTTATTTATTGAAAGAAGAAATGCTGAAACATGTTCACAATAATTTTAGTAAGACATTAAAATACCATTTTATTAATAACATAACTATTTGATCTTTAATTTAGCAATTTAATCTTTAGTTTTTGTTTTTAGTAGTCAAATAACATTATATGTTCAGAACACCACTAAAATTGAGGTAATTTCATGCTATTGTTAGAAAGTGACTTGCCAAAAAGAATTTCCTAGTCTCTCAAAAAAAAAAAAAAATCCTATTAGACCTTTCTATGTTCATAACATCAAAAGCAGTAGCATCCTTCCCGTTGAATTCATCCGCAAATGAATTGTCCATACCAGTTGAATGCCCGGAATTGGAAGGTGCTACCTTGCCCTAATCTACAAAGAATGGAGAAATTAATTAGCCAATAAATACTTACTTGCTCTCCAAGTTGAGGCTTTTTGTGTCGCAGCAAATAACCATCCAACTCATGTTTGATATCCACACGTGCCAGTTTTTCGTAGTCCACATTCTTGGATCGTAATAGAGTCAAAATACTCAGCTTCACATTTGGATATGAAAAAAACTTTTCCTTTTCAATCAACAATGTTAAGAACAACATCACCCATGTATTCCAACCACTTATAAGATAAGTAATTTTCAGCATCGTAAGTGCTATGTGTGAAAGCCTCTTTCAATAAGTGCTTATTCTTAAACTCATCCTGATTGCTTTCACTTCATTCAATGGCGGCGGCTGAGGAATGTTGTTGTTGATGGTGGTGTTGTCTTCTTTTCTTGTTTAGGAGATAGTTCTTCTTAGTCATCGTTGTTGTTGGTGTCTTCTTTCTCTTTCTTAGGAGATAGTTCTTGTTTGTTAGTGTCTATTTTGAGTGCATGTGTTTGGATGAGAAGTGGTTCTTCTTACTCTTTGTATGCTTGAGCTTCCACGGTGCGCAGTTCTGATGTTGTTTGAGAGAGAAGACAAACTCTACAACCATGTCGCTTCACCTACATTTTTTACTTCCTTAAATCTATCTCTCTCAAACAACATCACAACTGCACACCATGGAAGCTCAAGCATACAAAGAGCAAGAAGAACCACTTCTCATCCAAACACATGCACTCAAAATAGACACCAACAAATAAGAACTATCTCCTAAGAAAGACAAAGAAGACACCAACAACAACGATGACAAAGAAGAACTATCTCCTAAACAAGAAAAGAAGACAACACCACCATCAACAACAACATTTCTCCGCCGCCACGGTTGAATGAAGTGGAAGCAATCATAGGATATGAGTTCAAGAATAAACACTTATTTGAAGAGGCTTTCACACATAGCACTTACGGTGCTGAAAATGACTTATCTTATAAGCGGTTGGAATATGAGTGATGTTGTTCTTAACTTGCTGATAGAAAAGGAACAATTTTTTTCATATCCAAATTTGAAACCGGGTATTTTAAATCCATTACGATCAAATAATGTGGACTATAAAAAATTGGCATGTGTAGCTAGCAAACATGGGTTGGATCGTTGTTTGCAACACAAAAAGTCTCAACTTGGAGACATGTCGTTCTTGTGTTCAAAACAGACTACCAACCACACCACCTCCAGGATCAAACTAGCTCAGTTACAATAGTGCGATTAACTACAACATTGTAGAAAACCATTCAAGAATTACACCTTCAATATGATACCGCTCTTTTAATACTCAAACCAATTAATTATACCACTCTACTATCATAGAATGACCACTCAAATATGGTGTCACCACCATTCTAAAATTTAAGATCTCCAAATATCAACATGGTATTTTAGCCACTCAAATATGATGCTACCACCCTTCTAACATTTAACTTATACAAAAATCGAAGAAGAATATATTCTTAAGATCATTCTTAATTTTCAAAGGGACATTATACCTCAAAAGGGACTATGATCTTAAAAATACTATTTATTCTGAAGGGACATAAATTATCGAAGGGACTATGCTCTTAAGACCATTCTCAATTTCGAAGGGACATTATATTTAAAAAGAGTATATGGTCTTAAGATCACTCTTAATTCTGAAGGAACATAAAAAGGGGGAGAGAGAATAAAAGATTTGAAGTTTCAAGGATATGACGATTCGAAATTTCAGAATACTATTCGGTGTGTGGAATGAACTATGTGAGGTCTCTATTTATAGAGAAAATTCATAACTAATATATGAGAAACTTTGGTAACAAGTAATTCACATATTAGATTTGGTACAAAAATATCTCAAATTGAATACTAAATACATCATATTGAGTACAAAATTATATTATATTATGTACCAAAATATATTTCTGATCAAGTACCAAGATATATTAGAATGCATAACAAAATATTTCAAATTGTGCACCAAAGTATTTTAGATTGTGTTCAAAAATATTTTTAGCAAAATTTGGAGACTAAGAAAGCATTTCCTAATAATTATTAAATTACTTATTTAATTTAACATTTCCAAAAAATAAAAGATATAAATATATATTTTTTCGTTCTTTCAAAAAAAAAAAATTGTTGCTGCTTACTGCATACACTATATAAACACTACTAATATATATGATCCATTTAATGTAGGACTCCCAATTTTTTTTAACTACACTAGTTCTATACAATATGAGAATTTATATTTAATCTTTTAACTCTTTTCACACTTATTTTCGAAGGAACTCAATTTCCACACATGTTTTAATAGTTTCCAACTTAACTTCAAAAATGATGTATACATTATAGATCAGCTGTTTTGATGAACAACTTTCATACTCCCCAGTAGTGATGTTTTATTAGAAGAAAAAAAAACCAAGCTTTTGCGTCAACATGGTTTTGATGAACACGTCACCAAATATAAATACGAGTTGTCGATGGATAGTATAATTCATTTATAAGCTGTGCTAACTATATAAAAAATAATTAAATTGTTAATATTGTTGAATGTTTAAGGATATTAAATGAAAGAGTTAAATATGTTTTTAATCTCAACAAATTTATAAGCTTTCAAGTTTAGTCCCTACACAAGTTTTATTCACTTTTAGTCCCTATTTGCATTTTACAGGGATTATTTTGGAGGACTAAAGTATCCATTTTTTGTAAAAAGTTTTCAAAATATGGACAATTCTTACAAACTACAATATTATGAAGGACTAAAATTACCATTAACATTTTATAGGAACTAAACTTGAAAATTCATAATTTTGTAGGGATTAAAAACATTTTTTTTTGACAAATATAGGGATTAAAAACATATTTAACCCTAAATGAAAATTATCAGTATTAATGTAATATTTTTATTAAATGTTTTTCTATTATATATACAAAAACTTGTTAAATAGTTGAATTGCGTCAGATGTGGATTTTATCAACTTATATTGCGAAAACAAATTTTTATATACATATATAAAAAATTCGATATGATAAAATTTTGAAAACTCATGACTATTTTAAAAATATCAAAATTAATGTAGTGTTATCCTTCAAAAAAAAATTAATGTAGTGTTTCTATTAACTAACTTTTTATTTTATATGAAAAACACCGTTCAATGTTTGCACCGCCCCCATTGTAGATTTTATGTGATTATGCATGCAGAAAACAAATTTTATATACTTATGAGAAAGTTGATATGATAAAATATCAAAACTCATGACTATTTTCAAAATATAAACATTAATGTATTTGTTTCTATTAAATAAATTTTTATGTTATATGGAAAACAAAAAAAAGAAAACAATGTTCAATGTTTGCACCACACCCGTTGGAGATTTTATATGTTTATATTTGCATAAACAAATTTTTAGATAGATATATGAGAAAGTCGATATCATAAAATTGAAAAATCAGGACTATTTTCAAAATATCATCATTAATGTAGTGTTTCTATTAAATTTATTTTTATTTTATATTTAAAACACCGTTAAATATTTGCATCGCGCTAGTTGAGGATTTTATATGCTTATATATGTAGAAGAATTTTTTTTGTATCGATATGTGATTGTCAATATGATAAAATTTTGAAACCTCGTGACTATTTTCAAAATATCAACATTAATATATGCAATAGAACACTTACAAACACCTAAGAATTGATTGGTTTATGGAAGAATTGGAATTACATAACTTAGTATGGAAACATTACAAAATGTCCTTTAAACCATGAGCAACTTCTCTAAAATTCATCTTTATTAACTCAAATCACTATTAAAATGACTGAAAAATATACCGAAAATAACGTAAGATGACATGTCATCACAACATATCTAATTTTCATTGGCTGAAGTCAAAGCAAGACATCGCAAAACCCGATCATGGCGAAAAAACCATTGATTCTGATGAATAAAGTGCACAAATCATGTATTACATCTGTTATTTTTGGAATTAGAAAAGTTCCTTTTGAAAAAAGAAATCACCACAAAAGATATTACCGGGTTGAGTTACGACCATGTCGCTTTCTTTAAGACGTTTCGCAGCACTACACGAGTTTGTGCAAAATAAACTAACAACTGTGTCGTCTCCAGGATAAAACAACCCAGTTCACATGTTCGATTACGTACTGCATCGTAAGTAATTGTTCGAAAAATAACACCCTCAATATGATTTAATCGTTCGATTAAACCACTCTATATGGTATGAAGACCACTCGAAACCGAAGGGACAGAAGCAGTCGAAAGAGGAAGAAGATAGGAAAAGCACATGAAGCATCAATTGTGTTTTTTGATGTGAAGAATAAGTGAGGCGAGCTCTTCTTTTATAGGGAGAGTTCATAACAAATACAGAGTGACTTAAGGATTAGTTAGCTAATAAATTAAGAAGACTTAATCATTAAGCATTCGCGGTTCGGTTCGTTCTCACGCGAGTGGTTATATCCAGAACCTTCCAGATGTTCTGTTGGATCAGATTGGATTGTAACAAAATTATTTGTTACGAAAGCGCTTTCGGATAATGATTAAATTAACAAAAAATTAATTTAACATTTTCAGGTGATAAAAAATATATTTCCTTTTGACCCAAGCCCAACCCCAGCCCGACCAGGTCGGACGGCAGCGGCGGTGGCATCGTCATCGCACGTGTGATATACATATATTTTCGTAAGCAATCACCTATTCGTAAAAGTGGTTACCCCAAGGGCACACCCTTGGAGGTCACCCCCCACTTATATAAAAACTTACTAGAGAGTATGTCTATCCATGTGGAACATTTTTTAATTCATACCAACACTAGTTCTTTCCTAAGGGACATGTGTTTATTCTTTCCAACTTCCACTCAAATTCGCTAGTGTTCCAACAACATCTGGTCATGCGCATGTTGCACCGAATCTTATAGAACAAAAAAAGTAAGAATGGATTCCAATTGTTGTCCCAAAGTCGGTGCATCCAGCTGAAAAGTCTATGGATGTTTCCCCTACAAACGTTCCTATTTCAAATAGTTTCCCATGATTGTTTTGAGGTTGATGCATATATCCTTTCTAAAACTGATATTGGTTTGGCAATGATGCAAGAGAAGGAATCTAAACCTGGTAACAATGAAACAAGATCATAATTGTTGAAAGAAAAAAATGTAGGATCTTCTGACTTGTTGAAAGAAATAAATGTTGAACCTGCAACAAAGCTTTCTTCATATGAAAACATGGTTGATAAAATAAATGATGAGCAGCCGATGCAACTCCTTTTTGCTACTGTTACTCCTCACAGTTGTCCGATAGTAACAAGGGATCTTGATAATATGCAACAAACATTGACAACATCAAACGATCCCATTGAGAAGGCACCTAACCTTTTTATGCCTTATCTGACAAAGAAGCAGAAGAAACAACTCACCGAACTCAATTCCTCTAACACTCGATTCAAAGGTGAATCCAAGAATTTTTTAGCGACACTTTTTATTTGAGGGCCTTTTTTATTTACTCTTTTTTTCTTCTTTTCTTTTTCTTGTTTTTTGAGGGTTTTCGTTTGGCCCCTCATATTTATATATAAATTTTTCCCCTTTTTTAATAATATATTATGAGTCGGCGGCATATGATGGGGGTATCTCACCTTGATGTCTCACATATCTCTTGATTTAGTAAAAAAAGAAACATCTATATATATTTCTTCAAAACAAAAATACCGTCTATGTATCATCTCTCCACAACCACCACCACTAGATCTTCACTTTTTGCCCCTAAATTTGCAATACCGTTTTCAAATTTTCAAGCCTAATGGAGAGTTTTGAATAAATGTTTAATTTAACATTTATTCATTAAACTTGTTTATGGTGTGTGTATTTATGTATAAGTCATTTCTACTATTAAAGAAAATACGAGTTTAAATTGTTTTCATATAAATTATACTTTTAAAGGGTTTTTTATTGCATAGTGGGCCAAAAGGCCCGAAAGAGAAAATTACAACTAAACCAGACGAGGGATTATGACCCCTATTTGGCAAGCAACTAACAAGTGCATAATTTGTGTCGGGCACGACTCATAAACAACCAGATTTGAAACCATGCTACATCTAATATTAACTAGTGCATTAGTGGATTCCACTTATGTGCCATAATGGCGCGCTATGTCACATGACATAGTCAGTCATATTGTGCCATGTGGCACATCCTTTTTTCTTAAAAAAATAAATCAAATAAAACAAAAAAAAAGAACAAAAACAGAACGCGTTCCCTCACTTCTCCTTACCAGACTGCTACCCACCCTCAATCTTAACTTTTCTCCACCATCCGCCGTCGCCTCCCTCCGCTGTCGGAATGCTAAAACGTTGCAATGCATGAAGGCAGAAAAAAAACCAAAAACACTACAACGCAGAAACCAGAAACACAGTTTCTTTAACAGAAACACAACACTAAAATTGCAAAATCGTAGTAGCTGAAATGCATAAATGCAGAAACACAATACTATAAATGCAGAAACACATACTGTAGTACCAGAACACATCTGATAATTCGAGATCGGAATCAGTAGTGCATAACAATTTTCCTTCGTATATGATAATCGAAGATAACAAAATACTTGTTCATTTCATTCAATCATGTTTATACCAAAAGTATTGTGATCAAAATACAAAAGCAAAGTATATTTTTTAGCGCATAGCTACAAAAATTCATCTCCAAAACATGTTTAATGTCAGCATGAAATTACAAAAAAGCTTCATTTCTTTCGATGTAGATCGCCGGTCAATCAAGGTAAGAATATGCTCCAATACTTTATCGTCAGGTAGTGCCTACGGTAATATCAAAGAGATAATTAGTATCGTGATTCTTTTATATCTAATGATAGTTCATAATGAAAAAGATGTTAAATTACCATTAACATGGCTGTGTAATTAACTTGATTTTCTTGTGCTTGTGGGGGCTCATAAGTTGGAGGCGTGGAACAAGTTCTCCATCGACCATATGAGTTGTTAATCCTTTAACATAAAATAATTATGTAAAATTAAAATAAGTTAATATTAAATCTTTAGCCAATATTAACACAAAATTGGGCCAACATAAACAAATTACTCCCTCCGTCCCAAATTACAAGCAAAAAAATCTCATTTTCTTTGTCCCAAAATATAAGCAAAAAAGACAAATTTTTATGCTATTATTATGTTTTTTTTAAAAAAAAATCATCGTTTCCAATGTTGTGATGCTTTATTCGCTGCTCTAATGAACTTAGAGACAACTTGTCTGAACATTCGATTTCTTGACAACTTAGGATCTCCTTCAACCTCCTTTCCCCTAAAATCTTGGACAATGCCACAACGGGCTTCTCTTGTCCACCTTCTTAAGATATACTTCTCAGGAATTACCTTAACATCATTAAATTCAAACACTTTTAATGCATGTGAACAAAGTATGCCAAATGTTTCAAACTTCCTACAACTACTAGTAATGGAAGTTGAAACGCGATTAAACGAAACTCTCCAAGATCCTTCGTGGTTTGCCATGGTGATGACATATTGGCAAAGAGAGTCATATTCATGTCTATTAGGTATAGATAAAGCTAAGAATAACTTAAACTCATTTTGAAATAATTCAAAGACAGTGTGTATGTATATAATTTTCTTATTTGAATTAGTATTGGTGAAGTTTCATATGGCAACCTTGCAAGATTATGTGAGGATTCAAACACACAACTCAATTCTTTTGCTGTCTTCTCATCAACAACTTTTTTAAAATGTTTGAAGAATTGTAGGATATCCACATTTGGTTTCTTACAAGACTTGAAGTGAGCATTCGAACTTTCACTATGTTGTGTACTTTGCATGCCAAGTGTTAACACTTCCTTCATATAACATGCATCCCATTTTTCCAATGGCATAAGCTGACTTGATCCAAGGTTTATCACGAATATTATATTCGTTGATCAAATCAAACCAAAGTTTCTCAAAATCTGATTCATTGTCAATATCATACATGCATTTTTTTATATCTCTAAGAAGAAAAGTTCCTCCCTTCATCAAGTTCCTAAGATATTTGACTCCATTTTGTAACAAGTGCCATGTGCATAAACCATGGTGAGTCTCTGGCATCACTTTTGCAAGTGCACTTGCCATTTCTTGATCTTGGTTAGCGAAGATCGTCTTTGGTTTTTTTTTTTTTGTGCTTGTAAAAATGTATCAAACAACCATTTAAATGACTCAATTGTCTCATCATGCATTAGTGTTGCACCAAAATTGATTGAACCTCTATAATGGATGAAACCATAAGAGTAAAAAAAAGCAAGTGGTCTATTGGCATGGTTGGTACAATATGTGGTGTCTAATAAAACAACATCACCAAAATACCCGTAATCCAAAATCATGAAGTAGATAAAATAGTCACAA
>Ga0228710_1007973_pt1 | contig 15411 bp, 13 predicted proteins | sample MedpolnodulmetaG_FD_177995 | JGI IMG/M metagenome (GOLD analysis project Ga0228710, IMG submission 177995) | Root nodule microbial communities from Medicago polymorpha collected in Santa Monica, California, United States - pink nodules | ecosystem: Host-associated > Plants > Roots > Nodule...
AAAAAAATAATAAAAATAATAAAAATAAAAAAAAAAAAAAAATTTGTCTGTTTAAAAACATTACATTTTCAATTAAAATTGTATTTTGAATTGCACTTAATAATAAAGTGGAAAATAAATATTTTGAGCTTATCAAAATATTGCACAGTTAAATAGATGTAGATATTTTCTTATACAGATGATGTAGGGTAACAATACCTTCCTTACGCAAAATCGAATCTCAAACCTAATTCAAAGACCATTTTTTGTCTTAAAGTTTTTTTTTTTTAAAAAAATATTTTTCCTATTTTCATAAACTTTGGCGGCGACTTCATTGTTTTCGAGCAACTTTCAAATTTTTAAGTCACAACAGGACTAAACGAGTAAAACACTATTTTAAAACCCAAATAGGTGTTCAATCCGATTAATAAACTAGATCACTTATTGAATCGGTTGATCACAAGTTTACCCATACATGACAATTGATCCGGACTCTACAAAAAATTGCAAAAATTAATTAAAACCATACATTTTTTTGACAAATAATTAATACAATACATATGTTGTGTGTGAAAAATCTTTGCATATTCAACTAAAATATTTGAAAATTAATATTTTTATTTGATAGCAACAACCACAATATTTTTAAAAAATTTGTCAAAAAAAAAATGAGAGGTGATGCTCAACATTGTTTTAAAACCCGATAAAACCAAAACCGATAGGGCAACCAGTTTGGCGGAACTATCGGGTGTGAGAAGGAACCAGTTGAATTTTCGATCAAACTGGTGAATTGTTGCGCCCAAACCCATTCCACCATTGAATATAAACGTGTTCCAAATGTTTTCAAAAAGGTTGGAATTGACCATATTACACCTCAATCCGTTCTTCACTCTTACCACTCTAATGTGGAGTGATAAGAATGAAGACAAGTTAGGTATAACACGTTTAATTTCACCCTTTTGCAAAAATGTTTGGAACTTTTTAAGAAAATTCAAGGATCATACGGTGCGGGTTACAACGGTTCACCGGTTTGACTGAAAATCCGATTAATTCACACTGAGTTACCCATTTCTTTTGCATATTTGTTAGCTCAACTAAACCGTTCACTTACTTGTTCTTGGTCAGAATGGCACGACCGATCGGCCTGGTTCAAGTTTTAAATACTAGAACAATGGGTAAGAAACAAGAAAGAATAAGAAAGCTTTGTCTGATTTGTGACTATGGCACAATTTTTTAGTCACATAGTAAGTAGAAAAACAAATCAGAAATGAGAATTCCTTTGTGTGTCCCACTTATTTGTTTGTGCATATTCCTATGTTTAACACAATAATACATAAAAAATGATATCAGTCATTTGAGTTATAAAATAATTACATTGTTACCATTTTTCATTCAACTTCCTTGAAAATCGCTTATGTTACCATTTAACATTGATGTGATAAGTGCAAAAAGTGTTTATTACATCAAACATGGTTACTTATACATATTTTTCTATTTATTGTTTTCAAATTCAAACCTAATTTTACAAATAAATATTTCATGACTAAATAATACACATATAAACTCTAATTTTGAGAGTAATGAATTTGGGAACCCACCAACGTAGCATTAATACTCTACATAAGCATTTTTTAACCGAGTGTGATGAAAAGAGAGCAGTGATGAAAATACTCTAGGACTTAAAGGAGCAATTTATAGGATTTTTTTTTAAATATTAACTCGTTACATCTAACTTATATGAGATATTTGAAAAAAAGAATAGTAATAATAGCAAAATGGAGCGGTGATGTTTTCTATTTTGAAAGAGGCAACGGTGATGTGCGGTTAATAAAAGGAAAACAAGATAAATACTATATTAAACAAACTAAAAAAAACCTATGTTGACACAACTCCTATCTTTATATTCTCTATTTTTTCTTCTGAAAATGATGGTTGTATGGGTTGAGTAGAAGGGTGTTAGTTACCACTTCTCTTTCATTTGCAATTTTGTTAGTGGTGGTTTGATATAGTGTGTCCTGTTTGAAGAGGAAGTAGATATCAATTTTTTGTGAGCATGAAAATGATTATGTGTTTTTCTCATGACCTTTGCTCATAATCTCTCGCTCTCTTACTCACAACTCACATGTTAGGTTAATGTTAGGTGAGGAAGAGGTCAAAAATTCTATTCGAGTTTTTATTTTTATTTTTTATGTTTGGGTAAATGAATTTGATGATATTTGAGTTGTTGTTGATGAAATTTCATGTTCATGATATGTATAAATGGGTATAATGTGAATTGTGCCTAAATGGATGAATTGTGCAAGGGTGTTATTGATTTGTGATTGAATACATGTTCAATTGATGTTGTTGTTGTTGTTGTTATGAGATGTTGTTGGTGATGATTCACACCTTGGGTGTTCATAATTTCGGATCTGTACTATGAATTGAGTTGTTGTTGAAGGGCTTTGTAAAAATGGGTTGATTTGTTGAATTGTGTTGAAATGATGTTTTGATTTCAAGTTCTATATAGTTTGGAGTGTCTTTTATGTACTTAAACCTATAAACAACCTTTGAGAACAAATCTGGATGTTGGGGATCAAAATTTGAGTTTTTGGGTGAAAAATGGTGAAAAACCCGTAAGAACAGGAGGAAATTCGCTTGAAGCTCGCTTATGGCGAGTTCTCTCTGGAAGGAACTCGCTTATGGCTAAAAACTCGCTTACAGCGAGTTACTCAGTGACAACTTTTCCTATTTCGCGTTCTTGCATCCTTCTCACACATTTCTGTTTTGAATTGGCCTTTGGTGTAAACATGAAAGTTTTAGATAATTGTGTTAGATTTCCAATGGTTTTGGTTTGACTTGAAAATGATTTTTAGATTTTGAGTTATGACGAAAACACTCCAAGTGGGTCTCGGTAAAACTTTATGAAAATTTAGCATAACTATTTCTAAGTCAACCCAAAGCTAATGGTTTGTTTTCAAAATTCAAAACTTGTGTACTACGAGTTCAATTAAAGTGTTTTATGGTATTTAACCTGTGATGTGATGGTTCTAACTTGGTTTTGTTTTGAAAGTGAATTGGTTCTTCAAAATGATATCATGAGACGAACTTGGTGAATTTTATGATTCTATTGTATTTAGCCGGTGAAACGCACATGTATACTCTACTGTACTTATATGTGATCTAGGTGTATACATAGTTGAGGCATTGGATCTTGGTTGTTTGGTCTTGGTTTAATTGTTTCAATTATTTTAAAGTTGTAAAATGAGAGACAAACCTTGTCGAAAAATAATCTTTAAGACCGATTCCCTTATAAATCTTTCGTGAATAGCTTCATATAATTAAATAAAGATATGTGAATGATTGTTAGGTGTTGAATATGATGTTTATCATAAAGTTTTGTATTTTCTCCTTTACTTGAATTGTGAGAAAGTGTATGGAGTTGTTGAGCCATATTATATAGATGATGTTGATTAATGTATATATGACAATTGATATTAATGTTTGTTGATAATATGGTGAGGACTCTTATTTGAATTGTGATTTGTTGATTGTGTGGACGTAAATACTTGATAATGCAATTGTTGATGAACTAGTTAATGTAAATGGAGGTGTACTTTTACATTGTTGTTGGTGGATGTATATGTTGAAAGTTTTGCATTATTGAGTCTTTGCTTGTATGTCCATGCATCATAAATCATATTGAGTCATATGAGAAATAAAAAAGGAGGTGTACTTTTACATAGTTGAATCGTATGTGGAGGTGTACTCTTACATAAGATGTTTTGTTGGCATCTTGTTGTCGGTGATATGGTACCACATGCATATATGTGTCGTGTATAGGCGCATATCATATTGACATGAGTCTTAAGTGGTGTATGTGAATGATGGTTGTTGTTGGTAAGTGTGTTTGATGAATATATACTCGTGACATTGTAATTGTTATGTGTATATGCATATGAGAGTTAATTGCTCCTGATAATTAATTGAGACTTAATTTGATTCATTTATGTCAAACTGTTTATGTTGATTATGATTGATGTGAAGCTAACCCCCAATGGTTTTGACCGCCAACCTATTTGTATGAATGGGTAGACGAAGTGCAGGAGTAGTTTGCTTTTTGGTGAGTGCTTGGATAGCGGGAGCTAATCTCCGTTATCGTTTCTTGGAGTCTTAACTTAGGCTCTGATTAGGACGTCGGTCTTTATGTTGTTGTTGGATTTATTTGTTATTGAGATTTGACCCTTATGTCGGGATTTGGAGTTTTTATATGATGATGTATATTGATCTCATGGCATGTATACTTTGGAGATGTATGACTTATATCCGCTGCGACTGTTGATGAATTTTCTATATGCATGTTGATGTTATTTGTTGAAGACGTAGCGTCTATTTCTTGAATATATGATTTATTCGCGTGTTTTATCGCTTTAATAGAAATAGAGCGTTATAAAATCGATGTGAGACGTATTTGGGATCATGTGGCCCACTCAACTTTTTGTTTTTGTTTTGTTGTTCTTTTTTATATATCAATAGTTGCATTTGACATACAATGTTTAGAGGTGCCAGCATAGATGAGATATCAACGGTCAAAATTAATGTGTGTCTCATCAATTGCAATGAAGTAATTTCTTATCATAAGTGTGATAAAATTATTGATATAAGTTATGAAGTGTGCTAAAATTCTCCATTGAAGGTACGCTTTTAACAACAGTCTAACATTATTTTGTATCATCATAATGAACTTGTTAGAGATACTTATAACATATAAAAAGAGGAATGATGTACTTCTAGTCTAGCATACAAATGAGTTCTTATATCTATATATGGTTACTCTAAAAAGTCTAACACTAATTTTGTATCATGTATTATTATTGTTATGAGTTGAACATTGGAGAACTTTTCATCCAAAAGTTTAAAATTTACTTAATTATGTGTTGATATACTTTTACTTTTTTTGTGTTATTATTTTTAGGTGTTAAAATTTCAGTCTCTATTTTTCAGGTGCTAAAATTTCAGTCTATTTCGCAGGTGCTATTGTTCTCTATTTCTACAATATTTTATTTTTTTATGCCTAAGGACCATAAAATTCTAGGAATGACCCTATCTTGTATATATGTTAAAATTCTAGGAAGGACCCTATCTTGTATATATGTTAAACCAAAAAATTCATGTTATTTATACTTTGTAAACAATTCAGCCATCTGTTTCTAAGAAACCAAGGAATCATATGCTCGGCTTTAAAAGCAAGAAGGGCTAACTGAAAATCTGTCTCTAAATAAATGTTCTTCCAATTGTGCTCAACTACAATTTCAATAGCCCTCAATACTCCAAATATTTCAGCTATGAAATCTGATTCAGTGATTAAATTTTGAGCAAAACAACCAAGGCATACATTGTTAGAGTCTTTAAATAAATCACCAAAAGCAGCCTTTCCTGGATTTTAGTCACAGCTAGCAAGGATTTAGTAGGAGGGATATCAGATGACCAGACATTCTTTGTCCATTGAATTTTTTGACCTATAGGAGCCTTGAAGATGTAAGCTTCTTTAAAAGATAAATCACCATTGTTTGAGTTTTTCCATAACAGACTGCTTGCTGAACAATTTGATGGATATTAGGGAAATCTTGTTGTACACTTTGAGGGATGGACCATTGAGAGTTAGATATAAAATCACTAACTTTGATAGATATATAAATTCTTTACACTACTAGGGGGAATTTGGAAAATATTAGCAAGGGAGTCATGGCCCCAAGAATCATTCAAAAAGATAATATCTTCTCCATTACCTATCTTCCATGTAGAGTTTTCCAAATTTGTAGAAGAAAAGAAATGATGACCAACCTGTCTTTTAAAATTGAAAGCCCATGGCTCTTTGGATTTATGCAGTTCCCCACTCCATATGAATGGAAGATCGCCAATGTTGAAGCCTAGCAAATGAACAAGTTGAGATAGTCTGCTAGCATTAATGGAACCAGTGTACATAGTTGACTTAGAAGGGTCAATTTTGCAGGCAATGTTGCCTCGTGTGCAGTTGAGTAACTGCCTCAGAAGTCAAGCAGATGCAATCTTTCAAGTGTCTACCTCTAATGAACCCCCTCAGCTCATTTGAAACAATGAGAGGCATGATAGTTGTCAGTCTATCAGCGAAAATCTTAAAGATTATTATTAATTTAAAGTTAGCAAGGGCTATGGGCCTATGCTGACTGGCAGAGATTCAAATGCCTTAATTAAATGAAGGAAAATATTATTTTTAATAAAAAAAAGGAAGAAAAGGATGGTTGACTCGTTAAGACATATCACTTACAAAAATTTGTGAATTAATAGGGTTGACTCGTTAAGTTGACCCTAAAAAAATAATATTCTTTAAATAAATAATTTATTAGTAATCTTTTAATTAGTCAAATACTAAAATGTAAAATGTTTGAAAATCTTTAAAATGAATTTCCTTTAAAAAAAATTTTGACTAATTTTCCTTTAATATTTTTTTCAAAATAATTAGAAATGATATTAATACATTAAATACTTTCATTCCTATTCAATGTACTTTTACAATCATTTTACATTTTATTATAGAAAATTCAATTCACTTTTGTTTTTATTTTATTTTGAAGATTTGACTAAAACTATTTTTAATATTTTTCATTGATTTAAATTAAAATACAAAAGCATGTCATAATTCCATAACAACATAAAAAATGAAAAGCTGAAAATAAAGAAGATTCTTATGCACCACCATCAACTTTGAATTTTCTCCCATGTAATTACTTTGAAGCCAATGAATGGATATTGAATTAATATGGGTGAATTTGATTTAAAACTCGATAAATAAAATTTGAAAGAAAACTCAAAATCAAATTATATGATTGGTTGATTACATGAATGTATAGAATCTCTAATTGCACAAAATTTGAGAATGATAGCGTTTAAAAACTGAAATCAACTATTATTCGTCAATGACAGTGAAACACTTTTGTCCGATATGACAATGTTGTTTTTGTCTTTTAAGTTTGGTTCTTTCCGAGATCTCTCCAAAAGTATTTTTTTTCTCTCTTTTCATTATATTTTTTAAAGGACTCTTTTCAACATATATTATCCCATATTTTCCCTTCTTTCCATTATTTTACCTCACCTAGTTTTTAAATACATTTATTATTTTTACTTTTTAGGGATATTTAATTTTGAAATTAATAATTTAACTTTTGACCCAAAAAAATATTTTCAATTAGTCAATTCCTTAAAAAGATATTAAACAAATCCTCATTTATCCAATTATATATAATATATAATTTTATGTGTGCATATATCAACCAAAATTCCTCCTCTTTTTTTCATTACATATGCTAAATTACCTATAGGAAAACATGGCTCACTCCAGCTTCTCATTTCTCTGCTTCTTCTGAATGGTAAACCACACTACTCTCCACTTTAATAATTCATTTATACACTGTTTTCATGTAGATTATTTGCAAATTGTTTTTTATTTTATTTATGTTTTTAATTGATTTGGAGATTTAGCTGTAAATCTGTTCAATCAAAGATGCAACAAATCAAAGCTAACCAGCCGTTGCTCTTTTGATGTGCTTAATTTACAATTAAAAGATAAAAATCAGATTAATATTGCATGGTCTTTGCATTTTTTTTCTTTAAGATTCAACAAAGTGCCATTTGAATACATTGGGGGTCCAAGTCATGGTCATAGATAGTGTTACAAAGTTGATGCCTTGGTTTTTGTAATGAGATGTAAAAATAACATATTTATGGTGGTATTGTGTTTGGCTGCCTGAATTTGGTGATGTGCTTTTGGAACTGTGATTATTCATATGATTTTGAAAGTAATCTTTTTTTTTCTCATCAATAATTAATCTAGTTACCTTGAACTTATATTTTCATCAAAATAATAGCACTCAGTAATCAAGGTTGACAGATCTATGTTGATGACATCAAGGGCATTTGCTCTCACTGGAATTTCGTCAACTTATTTTTAAATATAAGTATGTTAAACGTTATTGAACAATATAAAATTAATCAGGTATTACACTTATGTAATTTGATTCATCACCCTTGTCGTCAGATCTACATTGATGACATCTAGGGCATTTGCTCTCCAAGAATTTTCATAACGTTGTTGAACAGTGTAATAGAAGTCAAGTATCACTACTAAAAAAACAAAAATTAGTGAGGGCAAACGTGAAATCTCTCTCTAATTCCGTCACTAAATTTTGCGACCAAGAAATTTGTGAGGAATTTTATTTTTTCCGTCACTAATTTCCCTCACTAATTTTGCTTTTTCTAGTAATATATTACAGTTGTAATTTGATCAATCCTAATTATATATATACATCAATTGTCCTATACTTCATTATATATTTTGAGTATAATATTGTATGTACTAATTCATGATAAAATAATTTGAGGGTGGAAGTGGGATATAGGTGTGTTACGTATTTTTTACTTTTTTTTATTTTTTTTTTATATTAGGTGTGTTACGTATCTTAACTTGTTAAATTTTCAATCAATGATGAATGACACACTAAGTAGATGTGTTGATTTATAATTTTCCGGATAGTAAAACAAGGAAGATTTTCACAATTAATTTTAATTTATTGATAGATATGCTTACTTTCACTTGCTTGAAGAATTATGAAATATATATGCTTAATGGCATATTCAATTCATGTGGTGATAGATGTAGCAAGATCATGGCATCCTTAATGGTTTTTTTTATTTGAATTAATGTTACTAGATCATTGACGATCTATTGCTTCTGGCTGGTGCTTCAGGCTTTCAGATTATTTTAAGAATAAATCCCCATGAAAAGAACCTAAATTCAATTTCTAGAGTTGGGTAGTCCAAACCCGTGAGAGAAAAACTAGATGTGTGTCCGTCTTGAGTATCAACATAATACTGGGTCCAAATAACCTAAACTTAACTCTTCATTATTAGTTGATATTCATACAAGTTTACAAAAATTTATATACTGACACACATGATTTATTACACTCTACTTGAATCATGGTAAAGACTTCGTAGCACCAGGTGCTTTTTATTCTTCTTATGATTTCCTTGTCCGTTTAGAATCAGTTATATTTTTACGCAACCTAGTTAGTATTGTAAAAATAAACCAATTTTCTTCATTCTGGAAATCATAACAAGATATTAAAATTTTAATCATCATGATCACAATGTAGCAAAAGCGGAATGCAATTTAATCTTTTTCTTGTGTCTTTCTATTTAAACGTAAACAAACATTCACCAAAACTATATGTGATCACAATTTGGATTTTGTGTAAATTCTTATTGTTAAATTAGTTAACATGTTTACCTTATATAAGTTGAATTCAATTCCAAACATGTCTAGTACTTGTACCATGATTGACTTGCCCTCATTTTCTTGTGTATATTTGATCAACCTCTTGATTAGGTTTACCACATGTCCATGAATATTATAAGGAGGAATGTATTAAAACTAAATTGAATCGGATGGTTCAACCAGTTGCATTGTGAACCAACACTGCTTACGGTTTGATTATTTGAATAGTTTGATCGTGGTTTTGTCCCGGCTCAAACATTTTAAAGTCATCAATTCAATGTCTGGTTGTTATATAGTTATTCGCTTTGCTTATGTAAATGTTATGTTCTGCATGTTTGGTTTATTTTTGTCAAGAAGTTTAAGTTTTTTTATAAAGTGTAATAAGAGCTTTTCTTATTGGTCAAGTATAGATCCTAGTGTTTATATTATATTGATTGTATTAAGTCATATAGATGTTATAATCTCTATTTTGTATATGTGTTTTAGTATCCCTTGTATTTCAGTAAATTGGAATTTTTCTTTTCTTTACACTTGCACATTTTATTAGCTTAACTAGTTTTTTCTCTTGGTGTTTGGGAGTTTCAGCTCTGAAGTTTGTTGATATCTGCTGGAGAACAAGATGTTGCGTTGCTTAGACGGATTGAAACAACTGTGCATTGGTGTAGCAAATTGGTGTAATGCCGAAGTGTCAAGCTCAAAGCCGCCTCCTAGTGGTTTAGAGAATCCAGAAGAAATTTCAAGAGTAACAGTTTGTATGTTATGATCATTGCCATATTACTTTCCATTTTATGAAATTAGGAACTTTGGAGGGATGCAAATTGCAGTGTTGTCTAGCATATAGCGGAAATAGTGTTTCATTCAAATTCTGGTATGAAATAGTGCTATACGCCGCTATTTGAAAACATTTAATTCTAAATAGCATATCAAGAAACAATAGCGATTTGTTCAAATTCTGCTACTCTACAACACTACAGCATCACTATTTAACAACATTGTTAAATAGACAATCCAATCATTTATATATGAACTTTGTTGATAGCTGTTTTGAATTAGCATATATATATATATTGAATTTGTTCCAATTATCATGGTTTACTTGCTTCTGTTTGTGCTTTGAATCTAGTTGCTTATTTTTCTGTTTTGATTTTCATACTATCATTTTACCAATAGGATTTTACGAAACTGTTAGGTAGAAATGAATCTGTATCATACTATATGATTTGACCATTTTAAATTATTAAGCTTCTAGTTAGGGCTTGAACAGAAGTAACTTGTTTTAGCATCAATGCAGTTAGTGTAAGCGAGGTTGAAGCATTGTACGAACTATTTAAGAAGATTAGCAGTGGAGTTGTTGACGATGGACTGATCACTAAGGTTAGTCATCTCATATCATGATCAATGGTTCTACAAGTATTTGTTTTAGGGCCATTTATCGTTTTTGGCATGCAAACATACCATTTCTCACTTTTAGTTTCTGGAAAAAAGATATTTCTTGTTTCAAAAATAAAAGAATGAAAGATATTTAAACTTGTTTTATAATATTGTTTGTTCAATTTTTGGTAATGGTATTCATTCTAGCTGTTTAGTATAATCAAAAGTGTCTTATAATTATATTACAGGAAGAATTTCAATTGGCCTTATTCAAGACAAGCAACAAACGAAGTCTGTTTGCAGAGAGGGTATGTAAAAGCTTTCACTCGTGATTTTGTTTGCAACTTATTACCTTTCTTCCCAAGTAAAATAGAAAATAATATTACATATGATATGAACACTGGTAAATATTTGCTTGTTATTATTTTGAAATTATGTAGGTGTTTGACATGTTCGACACAAATTCCCATGGAGTACTCGATTTCAAAGAGTTTGCATCTGCTCTGTCTGTTTTCCATCCAATTGCATCAAGGGATGATAAGATTGATTGTAAGTGTGACAAATATTTATCAAGACTTTAGAAATCTTCTAGACAACAATTTTTTATATTAGAAAGGGAAGGCTTTTTGGACCTGGATTCCATGCAGTTAGAAAAGAGTCGTTACACGTGTTAATTGATCTCGCCCATTAATTTGAGATTGGTCGGTTCACATTACAACTTTACTATATTAATTTTAAAAAATATTTACTGTTGATTTGAGATCTGAAAGCCGAGATCAATAACAGTGTCACACATTAACTGCATGGAATCTGAATCTGAATCCGAATTCATATGCTTGTTATGGTTTCCTAACCTTTCCTTATTACAGTTTTATTCAGACTGTATGATCTTAAACAGCAAGGATATATTGACAGAGAGCAGGTAATTTGTAATTTAATTTCTTTTTATATGATGTTGAATAAATGGAGTTTGCATCCATTCACCTTCAACATTAACTATCAATTAATGCATTAATGAACTATCTAAAATCTTGTTTTAGATTCATAGGTCAAGTTTTGTAATTGTATTTTGCTTCCTTGGAGTTACTCTAGTCCAACATGCTTCTTATATCGGTATGCATCTGATATAACACTTGCAATTCAAATTTTGTGTATAGTTGAAACAAATGGTGGTAGCTACTCTTTCTGAATCTGGCATGAGACTTACAGATGAAATGCTTAATAGTATCATTGACAAGGTGATTTATCTATCTGATAACACTATAGTCTATATGTATGTCAAATCTTATTATGTTCACAATCCACAAGTCTAGGTAAATTTTGAAATTAATTATTAAGTTTTCATTCTTTTTATGTTATAATCTACACATTTTATTTTTCTTTTCACTCTTTATAATCTATTAAAAGGAAAAAAACATTCACCAACATGCAAGTTATATGCAAATTATGTAAACTAATGTTGACTTGATGACCAAAATCATTATTGTAATATTATCATCTTGTCTATAGAGCTATTGCTAACATTATCAATGATGTTTCAGACGTTTGAGGAAGTGGACACAAATCATGATGGGAAGATTGACAGAGAAGAATGGAAGAACCTTGCTATGCAGCAAACATCCCTTTTGAAAAATATGACTCTTCCCTATCTCACGTGAGTTTCTTCTTGTTGCTATTAACACCATTTCAATTTTGCAATTCTGGTCAACCAGGGATGGAAGTCTTGCTATTATATATTAGAATGTGCATACCATGCTTTAAAAATGTGGTCGCAATTGCGGCTGTGGTTATTCCGCAAACCTTTTCTTTCTCTTAGCGGCATGCCCTTATTTATATGCCTCTTTCTATTTGTTAAAAAACCTACCAACTCACCAAAGAGCACTTTAATGAGATGATTTGAATCTCTTCCTGCTTAACTAGAAGTCTTGGGTTTGAATTCATACCTGAGAATATAGCCGCGTTAAAACTATTGAGGATATTGGATTATGTAGTTAATATACAAGCCTAAATCCTAATCAATGACTTTGATTTTTTCATAGTTAGCATCTTGAGTATATCTATATTTTGTTTCTCAAGAAATAGGAAGCATGTTTCTCAATCCTAATCTATTTTTGGTGAAATGGATGTTTAATTAAACATTGATTAGCATTTTGTTACCAAGCTTTACAATCTAACATCTCTCAAATTGTTTGTTTGCAGAGAAATCACAACTACATTTCCTAGTTTCATATTCCATACTCAAGTTGATGATAATTGAAGCAACTGCATCTTCTATATCAGATTGATGTTTCTTGGCTGCTTCTGAGTTCGGCATGAAGGAATTGGTTAAGATGGACTATGAACTTTTGTATATATTTTCATTCAACTGAATTTCGCATTTCCGTTTTTGGGTATGTAAGGGTTTGTCCATTGGATAAGTGGGTTGGATTAACTTCACCTAGAATATCAAAGTATTTCAGAATTTGAACTAGTGGGTTTTAGAAATGAATTTATTTGACATTATGGTCTGTGAATTGCTCAAGTAAACTGATAGGATTTTTTTTAACATTTTGCAAGACCTAAGTTTAATAAGCTTAAAAATCATTTTTTATGGCATGAAACCTGGCATTTTTAGTTAAAAAGTCTTCTAAAAATTTATTACCCTTTAGCCGTTCGCTATTTAACAAACAAAAAAAAAAACTTGCTTTGATATTGGTTTGGCGTAGGCTAGACCATATGGTCAAAGATTCGAAATATAGCAGGTGTAAGAAATTGTTCTTATTATAAAAAAAGGTGTAAGTAATTGTTTTTATTTTATTTTAAGAGGTGTAAGTGATTGTTGTTTCTGCGTCTATTGTGGTTGTTTTATAAGGATTTCTCTTCTAACTTCCCAGGAAGGCATTAATATATATATTTGGAAAAAATATATATATATATCATCAAAAGATTAAGTTGTCTATCAAAAAATTAAGCTCATTTTTTAATGCAAAGATTTAATTTCAAAATGCAAAAAAAATCCCTACATTGCATATTGATATTTTGGCACGTAGTGATATATGTCGTATACGATGTCAGGACACTAGAAATGTCGAATGTAATGTCAAGACATCGCAACCAACACAAATAACAATAAACAAAAAATAACTTAAAGCAAAGTGCAAGAAGGAAATAACACAAGGTATTTGTTAACCCAGTTCGGTGCAATGTCACCTACATTTGGGGGCATCTCAGCCAGAAAGAAAATCCACTGTAATAGTATTAAGAAAAACGGTCATACTTGCATGGGAGTTTCAGTCCTCATTGTAACGAAGGTTATAATCCCCGGCGCTAACACCCTAAAAGAAGTAGACCATCCATGCGTGGATTAAGATATATTAATCAATCATGTAACCAACCAACTGCTTTCTCCTATACTAGGAGGCATGGTTCAACTCTCTATACTATATAAATAAGCCAAGGCAATCATACCCTAAGAAAAGTTGTCCACCATTTCTAGATCTCCGAAATACTCCAAGTACACCACACCAACATATGTGAAGCTCTTGTCTATGAAGTTGGTGGTACCCATCAAGAAGTGTAGGTACACCATGTTGACTTACCATTGGTGCAGCTCTCTCCTGAACTTATTACCCTCCTCATCACTCTCCATTGTTGCAAGTTGATGCTTCCTAAAATCACGTTCTAGGAAGTTGAACCTTTCACGAGCCTCATTCGTCTTCTCCACTTGTCGGTCAGCGCCCTCCAAGATAGCACCAATAAACTCTATCATTAGGTTGACCACATCAAGCCTGGTTAGTGGCTCATGGTCTAGTAAACGATCGCGGATAGAACATGTCATCTAGTGTCATGTCATCTCCCAAACCAAGAGAAGGAAGTTGGATGTCTCCAAGTAAGGCCTCTCATAAAAGGTCGTCAAGATGATGTGGTCAATCAGTTTATATCTTGTAGTAGCAAGATCCTCCAATCCACTAGCTTAGTGTTGTGTGTGAATTAATCCACCTTTGTAGTATTCAACTACAGGGTCTTCTTCTTGTTGATACATTTCCTAAATTGGAAATAGATTAAATTAGAAGTAATATAAAATAAGAAAACCAATTGGAATAAATAAAGAGAACGATTCTTATCTCGCCTTCCCACTTGCATATGGTCATGTGGTCCTCATACGAGAAATAACTAACATGCCAGACATGCCACCATGATATGACTCTTGAATGGGTGCCCCCTCTTTCTCTACCTCGTGTTGTCGGTCATGCGCATGCTCAGGCTCAGGCTCGGGGACATTCTCTGGTACACTCCCAGGTTATGGGTCGTGAAAGGTTCCATCTCTCTTGGCTCTACATTTCATTATGTACTCACTCCTAGAAGAGTCAATAGTGGACATTATGTTACCCTTAACTCAATCGGCGTGTGTATCCATATCTGGAACAATGACAAAATTATGGATAAATTAGCGATTTTCAATCCTTGAACAAATTTTGGAGTTTAGAAATCGAAATGATGAACAATGCATTTCATATTTGAAAATCCGAACAAATCCAAAACTATAGAAGAAGAAAAAAACGCATACACCAAAGATTTGAGTAAATATGTACTAATCTCTTGTGTAGTAGTTGAAAATGTCTGAAATGCAATGGGTTCGATCAACTTAAGTAGAAAAATGACACAAATTGGTGATATTCGATTTTGGGCTATACAGCTGGTCGCCTTAGGTGATGGAGGTCAAAGACAACCTTTTAAAGAATCTTTAATGTGTGTTTGCGTATACAAAATAATGAAAATTTGAAAACAAA
>Ga0228710_1007975_pt1 | contig 15409 bp, 11 predicted proteins | sample MedpolnodulmetaG_FD_177995 | JGI IMG/M metagenome (GOLD analysis project Ga0228710, IMG submission 177995) | Root nodule microbial communities from Medicago polymorpha collected in Santa Monica, California, United States - pink nodules | ecosystem: Host-associated > Plants > Roots > Nodule...
GTTGTTTAATTTAAACGGTTTTTTTTTTTCTCGTCTGAGATTGTAATCTTTCTTTCGCAGATCAATGTTCTAGACAACTATGTGAGCAAACCATTGCATCCAAGACATGCATGGAGAGCTTTTAATTCATCTTTGATTAGGGTTTTCATGTCATCGAATAATAACATGACACATTTGTAGCAATGTCCTCTCGTTGGACAAGAAGTGCCTTGAACTTTGACAGTTTACCCAAGTTTTTGTTTCTTAGAAACTTTTCAAAGTTTAAATTTAAATATTTCAAGTGTTATCCTTGGGAGCCTGGCTACTCGTAAAAAGGTGAAGTTCATGTACTAGGTGTACGCTTTCGGTACTCCATTTTTATTCATTTTCTATTGTGAGTGAAAATTGTGGGTTATCTTGTATATTAATACGATATAGTATTATATGTGCATATGATTTATATGATTTTTTCGTTGCTGTAACCAACTCTTATTTTCAATTTTTAAACTTTTGTCGTGTTGTTTTTGTTGTAAGTTGAAAAATTTAGCTCTCTCATGTTATATTATATAACAAAACTCATGATTTCATTGTGTAATTGTATCTTAATTTTTTTTAAATTGTTGTATTCTCTTACCCCCGTCGAACCGGGTGCCATACCCATACCTATGCAACATTGGTGTTACCTAATAAATGAACTATCTTACAAGAAAAATATATCATCACATACAGCTGTAAATCCTTCCATGTACATAAATGGTAAAATTATGAGGGTATTGAACAATAAGATTGTAACATGAAACAACTGAATCCTCATATCTATTTGAATGACAACCACAAATGTTTTGCATAAATCAAATTAGCAGACAATCATAATGATACATATCTTGATTAATGGCTTAGTTTTCTGTTTATGGCATATTAGATTCATTACGAACAAATACGCGCTAATTGTTTGTTTGAAGATATTTAAAAAAAACTGGCCACTACTAATGATAAGATGCTGCAACTTCTTGACCAGATCCTTTGTTTATGTAATTTCTGCATTGACTGGATCCTATATGCTAGAGCTTCGTTTGAACATTAACGAAAGCATTGTTGTGCTTCAGGGAGCCAATAGGCCACAATATTTGATAATGATATGAATTTCTTTGACTCTATTAAAAGGCTAAAGTTGCTCCTACGAAGCAACCGTAATAGCTGCCTTTGACACTGCCTTCTACTTTTCAACTCGAGCATTGCCTTTGGCTAAAGTTGCACTTTGAACAGTTCTGCAAGATCTTGAATCTTGATAATGCATCAAACAGTTTTTTGTACAACTTTGTTTAGTATTAAAATTAGTTGCACTCATACTATCGTAAATATGTATATAATTGCCAAACAATTTGTAAAAGGATATAGTTGATCCCATTGGAGTTTGTTATTTTAATAACTATTTTAGGACGTAAAAATACTTCAAATGCGAACTTAACCCTAAATATGGAGGGTGCATCTTTCCCCTCCCTTGATGCGGAAAACTCTCCATGTTTCTGATAGTGTATTTAGTGATTTTTCTAGATGTGTATATTGGACTTATATGTGTAGCTTAATCGACATCGACGAATAAAATAAACATATTTTAAAAAATATGTTAGTTAATGAATACAAAGGCGCATTTAAAAATATTTGTTCTCGTGATTATCCCTGCTCGTTAGCAAGTTAGTAAAATTACAAATATTATATTATTATGTTGTAAAAGGAGGAATGAAGTAAATGGGTGATATAATATCTTTCATTAACTAGTACTTTTTTATACATTTATATTTTAATTTTTTTTAAGGAATTTTTATTTTAATTTTATGAACCACTTTGGTATAAAACTCTTTGCACATGCATTTTTTGTTTATGAATTTGCACTGCAGATCATATAATAAAGACATATGTAATATGTTTATCCACATAAAAAATGTACATTTTTTTTTGTTAAAAAAATGATAAGGTTCTTCACGTTTTAATTATGCCACAAAATTTAAACTTCAGGATTATTTTTTTTGAGGGATTTACGAAAAAAAATGTAGCTGGCTTCACTATAAAAAAAACTGTACCAAAATTAAATAAATTAGGCCACGTAGGGGAACTCTTTGCGATAGCAAATATATCAAGGATATAAATTTTGGTTTTTAAAAATGAAAATTACAAATTTATCCCTTGTTTAAATCAAATATTAAGTGGATAGAATTGGTTTTTTAGTAAAATGCAAGTGGGAGTATGCTTGCTAACTTACTCCTTCATGTTTTTAGGTGGGAGTAAGTTAGCAGCCTCATATATATATATATATATATATATATATATAAAATGCATGTTTTTTAGAAGTATGTCATCTATGAATATTTACAAATACATTTCGTTATCTCAAAATGTGTATTTAGAAAATATCACACAAATATGAGTGAGGCACACACCCGCACACACACATGTATAATCAATAACACGTGTAGTTGATTAGGACTATATGTCCCATCAGATATTTCCTTACTCTTCATCTATAGGTATTTGTATTCATAAGATTTTGATAGAATAGATTCAGTTTTTTTTATATTTATAAAGTTCTATTTTAGTTAAATGTATCTTTTCCTTTAGACAAAATTACCCATCTAAAAAAAAACTAAGGGACAAAATTATAATTTTTGTTTAACTTTTCTTGTTTAGTGGGTGAAATACATTTTGTACTTTTCTTCAAAAAAAATTACCATCCATCCACGTGTGAACCATAGCCTAAAGTGTAAATTTGACAATATTAATAAAATTCTTCCAAAAATATTATCATTCATCCACATGCTACACCATAGCCTAAAGTACTTGTCCAGAGCCTAAATGGATCCACCAAACAAGTACTTGTCCACATAGTGAGTGAAACAACATTTAAATACCAAAATTTTAAGAGCTGATTATGTCCCTATAAATAACACTGCTCATAGAAATAAAATTTTAACACCACACATGGTGAGTAAAATCTAGCTACCACCTCTTTAATAATGAATACTATGGCACTAATTTACCCACTTTGCCTTTTCAATTTGTGTGTGGCATGTAACTCAGAAATGTGTGCACCCAACAATATATAATTTTGGTGACTCCAATTCAGATACTGGAGCTGAATATGCAACAACAACAGCTGTTGAGCCTCTTAATGGTATAAGCTTCTTTGGAAGCACCTCAGGAAGAGTTTGTGATGGTCATCTCATTATAGATTTTATCAGTAAGTTAAACATTATCACATCCATCTAAAACAAATTTGTTTGATTAAGTTTTATTTTTTGCTTGCATCAACATGTTCATAAGTTATTTTCAATTTACTTTCATAAGCACTTGTTAGGCTATTAGAATGAATTTAAGGAAACACCTTATAATATTGTGTTATCAAAATAGCTTATACATAAGCACTTATTTGAGAAACCGTTATTCTTTAAAGGCTTAAAAAAGTTGTTTATCAATATTGGACCAAATATCATTCATTGCTACCATGCTAGCTAATTCACATTTGATTGGACTATATGAAGTTGGTTATTGGTTATATTATACAATTCTAGATATATTTGTAAATGTATGTCACTATATCTATTTATTTTCTGGACATATGCAACTACAGAAGTGAAGCTTAGCGACCTTATATCTATGTTTATTAATACAATTTTTTTTGTATGCAGGTGAAGAATTGGAGCTACCATATCTAAGCTCATACTTGAATTCAGTTGGATCAAATTAGAGGCATGGAGCTAACTTTGCAGTTGCATCCGCACCGATTCGTCCCATCATTGCCGGTTTAACCTATCTTGGTCTTCAAGTATCTCAGTTTATTTTGTTCAAATCACACACTGAGATTCTCTTCAATCAACTCTCTAATAGCAGTAAATTTCTCATCAAATTTGCATTCTCCTTTTTGTTTATTATTTGCAATTTTTGTGACATGAAAAAGAAGTGAATGGTGAAAAACTGAACCTATGTGATGTTATTTATAGGGACAGAACCACCTCTGAGAAGTGGTCTTCCAAGGAGTGAAGATTTCTCAAAAGCCATTTACACCATTGATATTGGACAAAATGATATTGGCTATGGTCTGCAGAAGCCGAACTCTTCAGAGGAAGAAGTTAGAAGGTCAATTCCTGATATCTTGAGCCAATTCTCCCAAGCAGTACAGGTAATAATTAGCAACCACCAAAGAAATTTAAGCCTTGTTGATGCATTATTATCAAGTTTGGCAATTGGTTTGATTCCAGTTACATTGTAGTATGATTGAACCAAGTTGAACCGGTATTGGTTTAATTGATTTTCATTATTTTTTCCTTTTTCAACACTTGTCATCTGGTTCAATCATGGTTGAGTCGATAAAACCAATTGAACCATCCAATCCAATTATTATATAGCAATTTGGTTCTAGAACTAATACTTGTCATTACTATATTTAGAAATTATACAATGAAGGGGCAAGAGTGTTTTGGATTCACAATACAGGTCCTATTGGATGTATACCTTATTATTACTTCTTTTATCCACACAAGAAGGAGAAGGGTAACTTGGATGCCAATGGCTGTGTTAAACCTCACAACGAGCTTGCTCAGGAATATAATAGGCAGCTAAAAGACCAAGTGTTTCAGCTAAGGAGAATGTTTCCATTAGCCAAATTTACATATGTTGATGTTTACACAGTCAAATATACACTTATCAGCAATGCAAGGAGCCAGGGTAATGTTCAATTAAGTTTTTGTTATCTTTAAATTATCAATTGCTTATTGAATGTGCACAATTAAGTTTTAACTTTTATGCTTGCATGATTTGTGGCAGGTTTTGTGAATCCATTGGAATTTTGTTGTGGAAGTTACCAAGGTAACGAAATACATTATTGTGGGAAGAAGGCCATAATAAATGGAACAGTTTATGGCTTTGCATGTGATGATCCCTCTAAATATATCAGCTGGGATGGTATACACTACTCCCAAGCAGCAAATGAATGGATTGCTAACCAAATTCTCTCTGGTTCCTTCTCTGATCCACCAGTTTCACTTGGGAAGGCATGTTAATTAGTTTCTGAGCATGCATAATGGATTCTAATTTCTACTAGCTAGTCACTTATTTAATATGAAAGGGATTACCATAAATTATGTAGCTTGTTGTTTGAATGAGTAAGAAAGAACATGATTAGAAAAATTGTACTCTATTGCAAGTAATATAAAAGATTATCTTATCTGGGTATTTACTTTGTTTGACCAAAACCTTAGCGTTGTTTTTTATTTTTTTATTGTGTTAGAGTATCCAACCTAGATCATCAAGGTTGACAAGCAAATTTTCAACCAAGTGATTTTAAGGTATCCGACAATTATTAACATGTTTTTACGGGTGCCAATTACTCCCTGCCCCATAACAATTGATTGTTTTTCCTGTATTCAGCGAATTGGGTCTCAATGGCTCAACAAGGCAAAGAAAGTCATAAGACTTAGAGAACGTTTATGCAACATTCATAGTAAACTAATACAATACATAACTCAAGAATTTGGCATTACTTACCCACAATATATATGATAAACATATGGCTTGTAATCATGGAATAGTAGGGGACCAAGGGGTTTCATATTTATGAAAATCACAACACAAACAACGCATAAAATCTTCCAAACAAATACGAGGATCATTACATATTTTGGCTTGTCTATCTTCGATATTGCAATTTTCGTCATTATATAACCGTACAAGTGGGTAATCTAGAAGACCTCTTCTTGCAGCCTCAGTACCATCGAAAATTGTCATAACAAGGAGAACTAATACAAGGGAAGCAATGGTAAATTTTTCCATACTATATATGAGATATCACTCTAATTAAATTTTTTTTGTAGGGAACTATTAAAAAGAAATCCGAGTGATGGGAACTATTAAATTGGCCTTTGATAGCTTGTGAAAACCGTAGAATATTTTTCTTTTGAAACGTTGAATAATATGCATAGTTTTAATCAACAAGGAGTACAGTTATATTGTATATGTGTGGTTTGAGAAGGGGGTGAGTTTGGTTGTTATAGGCACAATAAAATGAATGAATAAATACAAATCTTAATCTTTATATATATAAATGTTAGACAGTCTGACCTAACCCTAATTCCGCCCTTTTTGTGGGTCTGAATAAATTTTATGAAAAAAAGGTTTTGCAAGGAATCGAACCGGGTACCATATGATTACACTTTACAATTTTCACCACTAAGCCACTTCCATTTTGATTGATATATTTTTGCTTCCAAAATTGATATACCGTACTAAAACATTTTTTTTGAGTCACAATTGCCCTAGCGGTTCCTTTTCTGATTGCAATTTCTTTTCATTATTAACAAAGAACACAACTGGTAATATTATTTGGTAAGAAAACAAAGTTAATAGCTTAAATTGATGTATTTTTTGCATTTTTTTTAATCCTTTTTGCAGTTGTTTCGTAGCATAGTATTGAATGTATAATCAATATGATATTTATATTCTTCAAAACCTGTGCGATACCCGTGCATTGCACGGGTTAGAGTCTAGTATATATAAATGTTAAACAATTTTGATAAGTTTGCCCTAATTAATCCCGCCTTTTTTGGTGGATCTGAGTAATTTTTATGAAAAAAAAGAGTTTGCAAGGAGTTGAACCAGGTACCATATGCTTTCACTTTACAACTATAACCGCTATGCTACTTTTACTTTTGCTAGAATATTGTTGCTTCCAAAAATGAAATACATGACTAAAACATTTTTTTTAAATCCCCAACCGCCCTAGCGGTTTTCTCTCTCATAGCAGTTAATTTTTATTATTAGCGGTACCTTTATTGATAGTAGTTCTTTTTTCATTTTTTTTGTTGTACGCTTATTACGTTTTACGATATTAAAGTTGCATCTTTAAAATTATAATTTGACTGATCCAAATGATAATTTTATCATTAGAAACTTCACTTTTTCCTGTAATTTTGTCGGCATCTTTGTTTCTCCTATATTATATTACTTGAAGTTGTTTATTCTGACTTTTTATGTTCTTTTTTCATTTTTTTTGGTGTACACTTACTACGTTTTACGATATTAAAGTTGCATCTTTAAAATTGTAGATAATTTGACTGATTCAGATGATAATTTTATCATTAGAAACTTCACTTTTTCCTGTAATTTTGCCGCCTCTTTGTTTCTCCTATATTATATTACTTGAAGTTGTTTATTCTGACTTTTTATTTTCAAAAATTGCTACAGTAGACTATAACATTACTTTGTTTTGGCAAAGTAATGACTTTGATTCCATATTCATTTTTGTTGATTTCCATATTCATTTTTGTTGATGCAATCTAAATGTTGTTAATTTGTTTTTTTAGATTGTGCACGTCGATCACTCTCAATTGTCACTTAGTTTGATTCTTTCTGAGTTTATATGCAACTCTACAAGTAATAATATAGCCAATTTGATATTTTATATATGAAACTCTATAAAATCCGTGCATCGCACGGGTTAGAGTCTAGTTAAGTTCAATAGTTCTTTCATTTTTTTTTTTGAACCGGATAATAAATTTTCTAAAAAAACACGTTTAATAGTACTTCCTCCATCCCTACTTTTTTTTGGTGTTCTCCATCCCTACTTATAATTTATAGGCTTCAAATGAAAGAAAAAAAATTGTGTGCCTAAATATATATATATTGTTGGAACACATGGAGTGTTATGGTGTGAATTAAAAAAATTCTCATGTCAACTTTCTCAATTAGTGCTCATTTATGATACGAGATCAAGCCATTGATTTTCTAACGGCCAACTAATCCTAGCCATTGGATTTGTAACTTATATTTGCTATTCACCTATAAATTGAGCTCCTCTCCCTTACTCCTACTCACACCAAAAGTTCTCTTGAGTTGTCAAAGAACTTTTCTTTCTTCTCCCTCATTTAACTTGTGTTGACGAGCTATTCTTTTCTTCTCCCTCTTTTTCTGTCCCTTTGGATTTAAAGAGTGTTTTTAAAGTCATAGTCCCTTCGGTTTATAATGTTCCTTTGGAATTAAGAATGGTCTTAAGAACATAGTCCTTTCGGTAAATTTTGTCCCTTCGAAAATAAGAGTATTCTTAAGATCAAAGTCCTTTTAGAGATAAAGCGTCCCTTCGGAAAATAAGAATGATCTTAAAAATATAATCCTTGTTTTATGTTTTATGCCCTTGGAGAAGTTAGAGATTAGAGTGGTGGAAACATCATATTAGAGTGGTCTTAGTACCATATAAGAATGGTCTTAGTACCATAATAGAGTGGTATCAATACCATATTAGAGTGGTCTTAGCACCATATTTGAAGGTGTATTTCTAGAACAGATCCTATAGTGCAATAGGACTCTGATACAGTTGTAGCTGGACTGTTTTATCCTGGGGGCGTCGTGGTTGATAGTCTGCTTGCACAATTTTGGGCAATGCCACAAAACGTCTTAAAGAGAGCAACCTAGTTCGTGACTCAACCTAGTAATCTCTTCGGTGACAAAAATATTTTTTAACTAATTTTGACCATTGTTCCAACATATATCCTATGCAAATTACCATGTACATTTTTTATTCCATGAATTAATAACATCTAGCAACATCAAAAGTAAGTTTTATTGTTCTCTATATCAAAGGTAAGAGGTTTAAAACCAGGAGATTCAATATCCCCATATTTGTTTATTATCCGTGCTTATTCAAAAAGTTGAAGCGATGAGTGAAATTAATGTGTCAAAATTTGTAATAATGCACCAATTATATCTCACATCTTGTTTGATGATGATTGTTTCCTCTTTTTTAGAGTCAATGCGGACCAAGAAAATAAAATGCGAGCCATTTTATCTACCTATGAGAGAGCTTTTGATCTGACAGTAAACCTCCAAAAATCAAAGATTTTTTGTAGTAGAAATGTTTTAACTACATATCATAATAATATTGCAATCATTTTGGTTGTGCAGGTTGTTTTAGGTACTGGCAAATATTTGGGGTTTCCTTCTATGATAGGAAGGAGCAAAAAATCCACTTTCAGCTTTATCAAAGATAGAATTTGAAAGAAGAACAATTCATGGAGTAGTAAAAGTCTATCAAAAGTCGGTCGTGAAGTTCTCATCAAATCTATGCTTCAATTTATCCCTACCTTGTCTCTCTTTGTGATGAAATTGAAAGAATGATGAATTCCTTTTGGTGGGGTCATTCTTGAGGTCAAAGTAGAGATATTAATTGGCTTTCTTGGGATAAACTGTCTATGCACAAGAATGATGGAGGTATGAGTTTCAAAAGTCTACCTACCTTTAATCTAGCTATGCTAGACAAACAGGGCCGGAGACTTATGACAAATCATGGTTCGTTGGTATCTCGACTTTATAAGGCAAGATACTATCCTAAGTGCATTTTCTTTTAGTCGACTTTGGGACATAAGCCTAGCTTTATATGGCGAAGCATATGTAATTCTAGATTTATTCTCAAATCTGGAAGCAGATGGATGATAGATGATGGCGAGGATATCTCAATTTGATATAACAAGTGGATTGCAATAGATGTTACACTTATCCCACATACTGATTGAGATTTTCCTCTAGCTGATCTAAGAGTCTCATATTACATGCTTCATGACCATAAGGAATGGAATCTACCTTTCCTATAGTCAATTTTTTATCACCTGGTGGTTGAACATATTGTATTTTTTTTATTTATCAACCCCCTCATAAAGACAAACAGCCAGATTTGGTGTAACTTAATCATGGAAGTAACATAGCAATAAAAAGGGTATTTACTTTGTTTGACCAAACCTTAGCGTTATTTTTGTTTTTTTTTATCCAACTTTGATCATCAAGGTTGACAAGCAAATTTTCAACCAAGTGATTTTAGTATACCTGGCAATTATTAACATATTTTTCTAGGTGCCAATTTACTCCCTGCCCCATAATAATTGACTGCTTTTCCTGGTATTCGGTGAATTGGGTCTCAATGGCTCAACAAGGCAAAAAAAAGTCACAAGACTTAGAGAACGTTTGTGCAACATTTATAGGTGTTCAAACTCCTAATGGCATAAGCTTATTTGGAAACGTATTAGGAAAAGCTTCTGATGGGTCTAATCATTGATTTTTATAAGTAAGGAAATTAGACACAGGCACATATAAAATTATGCTTTGTTATATAATTAGTAGAAAATCCTTCAATCTCACAAAAAAGTATTTGTCGAATTTTATTTCAAAAAGCAGGTAACCGTAACATGAGAAAATAATACAATACATAACTCAAGAGTATAAATCTATAATGTTAGCATTACTTACCCACAATATAATAAAAATATGGCTTGTAATCATGGAATTTCATGTTTATGAGAATCACAACAAATACAAAGCCAAGGAGCTTCCGCACAAACAGCACCATTTTTACATATTTCAGCATAATATATACTGCAACTTTCATCGTAATAATCTGACGGTACAATCTCAGTACCGTCGATAATAATTGTCATAACAAGGAGAACTAATACAAGGGAAGCAATGGTAAATTTTTCCATACTATATATGAGATATCACTCTAATTATTTTTTTGTAGGGAACTATTAAAAAGAAATCAGAGTGATGGGAACTATTAAATTGGCCTTTGCGTTATTCATTTTCTTAAAACTAAGTGTGATTTGATAGCTTGTGAAAACCGTATAATTTTCTTAACGGAGAACTATTAAGACATAATAATATACAAGAAGTATTTTAAAAAAATCTATGTGCAAAACAAAATGGACACATTATTTCACTATACATTTTTTTTTGTGAATTACTATACACTTTTTTTAATATATGTAAAAAAAAAAGTTGCTTATAAAAAAGACAATGGAACAATATTGTGCTATTTTGTTATTTAAGATGTGACTTATTTTATTCTATGAATCAATAACTTCTAGTAACTTCAAAAGTAAGTTTTATTGTTCTATATATACAACCCGGTTTTGTTCGCTGCAAGGATTATAATATACCTGGGTTGAGCTTTGAACATATATTCCTCACTCCTCCACACTCAAAAGTGTGATGAGCATGTCCAACCACTAATCTATTAGACAAAAAAAAAGTTTTTGTTTTTATACAATTGCCAACAATATGTTGGATATTTTATGTTATTCTAAACTATAATATAAATTTTATTTGATTGTTTAAAACAACTTTAAATTTCTTTATTAAAAAAAACTTTTAAATTTCTTAAAAAAAACAACTTAAAAAGTTCTTTTAAAATTTATTCTTTCCTTTTTATCGGTTACATATTGTAACAAATGACATTCGATGCTCTATTATTTATAACCTTCTTCTTCTTTTTTTGACAGAATAACCTTCTTTTTCTATCTTTTTTGGTAACATACCTTCTTTTTCTATCAGTTGGAAATTAAGGCAATTTCATATCTTGTTTTTTATCTCATGAAGAAGTAACCGATCAATGAATTAATTTGGCCATGTTAACTGCTTTTAATAGTGTGAAAGGAATTTATGAAAGAAAAAAAGTCTTTGTAGTAATTAAATTGATTCTTTCAAAAGAAAATGTTGGTAAATAGTACTACTATAGTAGTTATGTTATCTTATATGTTAGATACTAGTTTGTAGTAGTATATATATACTTGTAATAACCCCATTAGTGGAATAACTTCATCATTTGTAATATTCACTTTTATCATCAATAGAAATAATCTTGAGTTTTCTCTCATTCCTTCATTGGATATCATGTTTCCTAACAATGAGACTGGAGTAGCAGTATCTCTTAGGTCACCAACCAAATTGCCAACATAAAACATCAATCATCATAGTACCATAATGGCTATACGAACAGGGACACACGCACATAATTATTGAACAAGGGTCACAATATATCATTACTGTTAATATATATAATGATGAAGAGAAGGTATTGATAACAAAATGTTAATTGAGGAGGATGTATGTTAAAAATATATCAGATGAATTAAAAAAATTGAAAAGGAGAGGTTGTAGAGCTAATAGTTTTTTTTTGTTTGGTGTCTAGATTCGAACCATAGGTATGAGTAATAATAGATACTTGCGATTTAAATTTTAGTTCACCATAATGTGGAAATCTAACGGTAAAAAACACGAAGGAAGGTAAAAAAGCAACTGATTAGATGTATTCGACTTTTTCTGTGTTGTTCCATAAAAACATTTTTTTTTTGTTATTCAGTTCTTCACGCCAATGTTCTTTCAACAAAAAAAAAGTTCTTCACGCCAATGTGTATGTATTTCTTGGTCACCGGTGAATTCCAATTAACTCATAGGATTCCTTTCGATAGTGTTATTGTACTTTATTTTATTTTATTTTATTTTATTATGCCTTCATTAATCATTATTGAATTCAAGCTTTTAATCTAAATTTGAATAAAAAGAATTTTAAATCCAAATTATCCAATTGATTAGTGATGTTAACTCGGTAAATCAGACAAATCTTACCAACTTTGATTATTTTTTATATTTTCTCATCTTATTGGTGCGTGGAAGATAAACATGAATTATTTTTATTAATAATAATTTGTTAATCAATATTAAATTAAGATCTAACAACATAGGTAAGAATTTTTTTTCCTTTCAATTTTTTTTTTAATAATTGATTTGACAACTTCATATAACCATGAGATGGATTTCAATTGTTATAAAAATTAACTAATACTTTTGTGTGTGTGAATTGATATATAGATTTCCGACAGAAGTGATATTCTTAGATATTGCCTGTTTTATAGTTTTGTGAATTTGGACTCAAATTTAGATGTGTGGAGCAAAAGGAAAGTAGTAACCGGTAGAAGTAACAACAACAATAGATCTAGATTCAGTGGCGGAGCCCTTCATGGGCTGGGGTGGGCCACGGCCCACCCCGAAAAATTAAAAAATCAACGATTATAGGTCTACTTTGCGAGATTTTATACAATTTTATGTCAGTTTTAGGTTTCGGTTGATCCAAATTTCCGCAAAATGATGTAGTGGCTCACCCAAAAAATTTAAATAATTCAATTATAGGTCTATTTTGCGAGGCTTTAAACAATTTTTCAACGGCTAATTTAAGTGGCCCACCCCAACTTTTTTTTCTAGCTCCGCCACTGTCTAGATTCAATCAAATAACCAAATGTAAAGCACAAACCACAAACAAAGGATAAAGTGAAAAGAGAGAAACAACACACTAAAGATTTGTTAAACCAGTCCGGCCCAACAATAACTAATGTCTGGAGGAGAGAGTAAGTCTCAATTCCACTATGATAAGAGTTATACAAATAGGTTACAAGAAATTAGCTTCAACAACAAGCAATCCTATTTTCTACCCATTTTTCAAGTCACACAAACACACAATGACTTCTAAGAGAGAACAATAGAGAAAGCTTTTTGATTCTTTTTCTAATGAGATCTCACTATCCAAGGTGTTTGTGAAGTGTTTTCAAACCCAAGAACCACTCACCTAAGACACTCAACCCTAAAGTTCTCTCCTTTGGTTTACCAAGAAACTTTCTCTTGAAGCTCTCCTCAAAACATGATGATTGAAGTCTTATATACAATACTGACCCAGGCAAAAGTGTGTTGCGATTTGTCTGGGTCGTTCCACGATTTGGACTTCGTACATTAGTACAATACTAAACCTGATCCAAAATTGTGTCATGGTTTTCAGAATCGTGTCACGATATTTTCAATAGCTTCCTCTAAATTGTGGAACCAAAATAGCGTCATAATTTTCCTAATCGTGCCGCGATTTTGAAGAAACTTCAACATCAATTTTGAGCTAATTTTCATTGGTGATGATGTTTATAAATTACCCAAAGCCTCAACATGTAGGCCTTTTGAGTGTATTAGAATAGTAGCCATCAGTTGAGACTAAGAGGCTAAAAATATGTCATCTTTTGTGTGACATAGGTTCTACTCCTAGTTGTTGCAACAACATTCTAACATCAAGTCACATTTTTAAGGTATTGTCCACTTTAAAAGTCTTGATGAAGTCCTCGTGATTTTGTTCTTGTTAAAAGATGTTTGACATTGGGTTAAAGAATGTCATTTATAAACTTAGTCTTGATTTTTAAACAATATAAGACTTTTTAGTATTCTAAAACATATAGAAATGAATTCCTAATTAGAATCGTCTCTTGTGATGCTCTGTACAAATGCAAACTATCAAGCTGGCAAAGTCAATTTAACTCTTCAAGAACGACAAAAAGCTCATCATACTTTTGATCTCTCTGATTTAGAGTTTAGACTGTGCATTGGCCCTAGAGTTTTTTTTTTTTTTTTTTTTTTTTCTTATAAATTAACTTTATCAGGCAAACAAGGTCATTTATTTAAAATTTTCCTTACCTGATTTTTTATAAAAAATTGTGGATTAATAATTGGTTTTAGATGTAAAAAACTTAAACTTTCAGGCATTATGGTTTTTGGTGAAATTTTTTCACGGGTTAGATTTTTGCTCCCTTGCTCTTGTACTATTTTCTCTAATAAATTTTGGTGTGTTGCATATATTTTTTAGTAGTTGACTTGTGCTGCCAACTTAGTTGAGATAACCTCTAAAAAAAACTTAGTTGAGATAACTTTCACTTTAGTGATGCTTTTGTATATGTCATTGTATTTTATAAAAAAGGACTAAACTGATTTTAAAAGTTATAAATTAACAAAAATATTGTTAAAATTTAAAAGATTTTGTAGATGTCGAATTAGGGATTAAAGAGGAGAAATTGGAGATTTTTATTTTAGATGAATTGATTGACGATTGTGATATTTTAATCAGTGATTCTTAAGTAAAAGAATGGTTTAAACAATTTCTTAAATTCTATTAGTAAAAAACATAACAGATTATGAAAATATGGAAGTTTTAAATAAATGGAACGAGATAAATAGAATTTTTTTTTTCTTACAAGGAAGAGACAAATATACTTAATTGTTGAAAAATTGAGAGATTGTGTTTGCTCAAAATTTTACTCACAGACAAAGATCACAAATAACTCAAACTAAATGACTGAAATACAAATTAATAAATTGTGTCATTTAGGTATTGTTGTTAGATTTTGATGCTCTAGGTTTTAACAAATTTTCAAAATATATATCGTGATCGCGTGATTTTGGTCCTCCATCTCATTATCATTCACTTTTTATTTAAAAATGTTGATGTGTTAATGTTGATGTGTCATAGGTGAGTATGTTCTATTGCATAACTTGATTCATGTCATATGTGTAAAATCATACTGACTTGCCGTCATTTTCAATTACAAATTGAACAATTGGATGGAAGGACCAAATTGTATGTTGCAAATAAACTAACTTAATAGATAAAAATCACACAATTGCGACACCTTTTTTTTAAGTGAAAGATGGGATGCAGAGGGGTCTCCTGCTGTAGTACCGTAATTATATATTAAACGAAAGAAAAAAAGTACAAAGAAGAGGGGGGACAAAAACCAAAACCCTCCATAAAAGC
>Ga0228710_1007979_pt1 | contig 15399 bp, 13 predicted proteins | sample MedpolnodulmetaG_FD_177995 | JGI IMG/M metagenome (GOLD analysis project Ga0228710, IMG submission 177995) | Root nodule microbial communities from Medicago polymorpha collected in Santa Monica, California, United States - pink nodules | ecosystem: Host-associated > Plants > Roots > Nodule...
CGAAAACTAAAAAAAAAAAAAGAAGAAGAAGAGAGAATCACTGAAAATCATAAAACAGAGTTCGAGTTCGAATCCGATTCTGTTACATTCCAAAACCCTAGCTAGGGTTCCGATCCAATCATGGTCGACGACACCGTAACATCACCTCCTCCTCCTTCCTCCGCTCCCGTTCCTCTCGGTTCCGGCGTTATCTCTCTCGTTAACCGTCTTCAAGACATTTTCTCCCGCGTCGGAAGCCAATCCGCCATCAACCTCCCGCAAGTCGCGGTTGTCGGAAGTCAGAGTAGCGGTAAGTCCAGCGTTCTCGAAGCTCTCGTCGGCCGTGATTTTCTTCCCCGTGGGAATGAAATCTGTACCCGCCGACCTCTTGTTCTTCAGCTTGTTCGGAGTTCTGAACCGGCCGATGAATACGGCGAGTTTCTTCATTTGCCTGGGAAGAGGTTCTACGATTTCTCTGATATTCGCAGGGAAATTCAGGTAATTCTTCATTGTTTCACTCAATGCTTTTTTTTTTCAGCTTAATTTTGCTCAATTAATTGTTTGTTGTAGCTATATATGGAACTGTAGAATCTAATTAGTATTGTTTACTGTATTATTTTCCCTATAGTTTAGGATTCTAACCTATGGAGCAGTTACGCTCACATGTCAGTGTCCACCTTTGAAGTTTCGGTGTTATAGAGATTATAATCAACAAGTATTTGGTTCATTGCACGGTAGGTTTTTAAAGTTGAAAGAGAAATTAAAAGAATTAAAGGCAAAGTATTTGAAATTAGTCAAATTACAAAGCGATAATGTAGATACATTTAAGTTCCAAAATTATATAGGCATGAGAACTAGGATGGACTAGTTTAAGAAATAGTAATCATGGGAATGCATGAATATGTTTTTTTCTTGAACACATGAATTCTTGTTTTGGAAAGAACATGTGACACGCTGAATCGGAAAGTAGATCAAGATACGTCCTCACTCATTGCATTAGAATTGTTCTGAAATTGCTATCTCTAGCTTTTAGAAGCTACATCTGAAGAATTTATGAACCTATCTACAGTTTAGCCATTGCTGTTGTGTCGATCTCATATTTTCCATATTTGGGACAATTTATTATGTTTCCGCCCTTAGATCTGTTCAGCAGTAGGAATAGGAAAAAAGCATGAGATGATTCGGTTCATGAGCGGACTTGTAGATTATAAATGAATTTGAATATTTGAATTCTTAGGAATTCTAGCCCCCGTTTGAACTTTTAAGTTATTTCTTACCTCAAATAGTATTTCCTACCTAAAGATCTAGAGTTTTCTTACTTATCTTGATGGATGAGGTGGCGGTGATCATCTAGTTCATAAATCGTAACCTTGGAGAAGAGTAATTGTCCAGATTGTCAGTAAAAGTTAAGTGCATCCATGCTAAGAGTATAGTTTGCGATCATTTAGCTTACAACCTTGCCTACCTGCTTTTTTGATATAGGTTTGTGATAGCAAGCTCATAATTAAGAGGGTTTACTCACACTAAGTAAGTAAAGTCTAAAGAGGTCAGAAGGCGACCAACAACGCCCCAAATAACTGAATCTTGTAGAAAAGAGAATTATTCAATCAACAGTTAGTAGTTAGTTATGCTGAAGCTATATAAGTAGTAGTTGGCAGGAGAGAAGAGGGTAGTTTTGAAGCCTTGCCAACTAAGGAGAGGTTAGGGTTCTCAAATACACCAAGTGTCATTGTATTCTTCTGATCTTGGTGGAATGGGTCCACACTGAATAAAATAATTCATCCATTTTGTTTTGCGATAATCACCAGTCTTAGAATTTGTGCTTTAGGCTGAATTCCTCTCCTAAATTTAGCTCAAAAGGTGAGGATTTATGAGATCTTAACTCACCCTTTATCAGTTAGCATTCCTTAATCTCTCTTATAAGCCAAATTTTAGCAACCGATATCAAAGCTCCAATGCTGTGAGCATTGCACGGTGGCCATAAGAATGGAGGCCACGGGGAGGAGGTTGCAAGAGTTGTGACCACCGTGAGAAGAGCAAGTGGGAGAATGTTTGTTGATGCAATCACAAATTTGTAGAGATGATGCATACATGAGAGTGAGCAAGATAGATTGGCTTTTTCAGTTGAGGGGTGCTAAAAGGAAGGAGAGTATCAACTACCTTAGTAGCCATGGAAGGATGTCATTTGTCTTGGTTTCAACGGTGGATTGTTGCAATCCGAACCAAACTTGGGTGACATTACCCAGTAGGACTACTGCAGCCGTTGCCCAAATTATAAGACTCTCTTCCAAGCTAGCCTTTACAGTTTGCTGTGTATTTTAATAGGCTGTTGGACTCTAATGTTCCTATTCCAACGTTACTTTGACTTGTCTCCGTCCGAGTAGAATGAAGAAACTTTGACGTCACTTTTGTCACTTATTAAGGGTGACCCTAACCTTTCAACCATGATGATAATTTTCTCTGTCTAGAGAAGAAAGCTACTTATTTTTCCCATTCATCCATGAGGCAGTCATACACAGTAAATTCAATCACAACCAAACCAAGATTAACCCAGGTGCAATCCAGTAGTGATCCTCAAAGATCATTTACATATATTTGAAGTTCATTATTCAAAGATCATTTACATATATTTGAAGTTCATTATATGCATACATGGCATTCAGTGATCCAACATAGAGTGGAACAAATTGATATTGTAGAGACTCCATCCTATGACCTAAGTGGATGGGAGTACAATTGAATATAGATAGTTGAATGAGTTTTGTGGTATACTCTTTTCTCATTTGTCACTGCAGCATTCAATGTTGCATCACCATTACTACAATAGTCACATGTAGTTACGGCCTTGGTTGAAGATTCATAATCTGTTTGAAATCATTTTCATTTTTTTTAATCTCGGGAAGTAGTTGAACTTCAGATTTCCTTATTTGCATCTGTATATCATGTGATGATTATATTATACTCTTGATAATGATGTTCTGACAAGTTATGGCACGTACTAGCTTAATCCTCTATATCTCAATGTTGACCTGTATATCATTATTATCTTTCTATAGGCTGAAACTGATAGGGAAGCAGGAGACAACAAGGGTGTCTCAGACAGGCAGATTCGTTTGAAGATTGTTTCACCAAATGTTCTGGACATGACACTTGTAGATCTCCCAGGCATTACGAAGGTTCCTGTTGGTGACCAGCCTTCTGATATTGAAGCCCGGATCAGAACAATGATCATGTCATATATCAAAGAGCCTTCCTGTCTTATTTTAGCTGTCACACCAGCAAATTCAGATTTGGCCAATTCAGATGCTCTTCAAATGGCAGGAGTGGCTGATCCTGAGGGTATGCTTTTGCTTCCATACATACCATAAGCTTTGAATATTTTTTTGCATCTTTAATTGGTTATAATTGGTCATATGATGCAGGTAATAGAACAATCGGTGTAATCACAAAGGTTCAGTATACTCTTCTACCATTATAATTTATGTGTATCTTTGTGGATTTTGTTATATGCTGTTAGTCGTTCTGACAGTGCTAGGCACATTTTTTGCTATGTAGTTGGATATCATGGACAGAGGTACAGATGCCCGTAATCTGTTACAGGGAAAAGTTATTCCACTCCGACTTGGCTATGTTGGTGTTGTAAACCGTAGTCAAGAGGTAATGATATTATCCTACTGTGATGAAGGTGTTGTTTGGCTAATTTAACTATTGCATATATTCTATTAGATTTAGTTAGATTTTGTCTCTATATACAAGCAATATGGAATGACACTTTGCAAATAAAGACGCATATGCTAATTGCTTGAATAGTGTGCATGTCAATGTGTTACACTGACATATGGTTTCTCTTGTTTTATAAAACTAGGATATTCAAATGAACCGGAGTATAAAGGATGCTCTTGTCGCCGAAGAGAAATTTTTTCGCAGTCGTCCTGTAAGGAAATTCCTATGCATAGTTGTATTCAAGCCTTTTGACTTGTATATTCTCTATACAGATGTTTATCCGTTTGTTATTCACAGGTATACAGCGGTCTAGCAGATAGTTGTGGTGTACCTCAACTAGCAAAAAAGTTAAACCAGGTACCTTTTGTCATTTAAAACACATTTTTTTAAACATATTTTACTGTTTAAAATGCTGGAATTAATTAGGATTTTCAGCATTCCCTTAGCCATACAGAGCAAAACATCCCCCTCTCTTCCCATTTTTAAATATATTTTACTGTTTAAAATGCCGGAATTAATATCTAGGTTTTTTTAACTTCATACAAAGGCATTGAAAAGCTTCTTCCTTAGTATGATTTAGTTATCTCCCTTAGTATATGGCTAAGTTATAACTGTCTCAGCAAAATGCCATATCAACATTGGAGAGGGAAAATTGTTAAAATGATTCTTGGAAAAACACAGTAAACAGAACTAAATTCATGCAAATTTTGTGAAAGAGTAAACCATTATGAATTTGATTTAGATCGTGGTTTCTGGACTGATGCATGCCATGTATAACTGCCTGTCTATCACTTTGCAGATTCTAGCACAACATATCAAAGCTGTGCTTCCTGGGCTGAGAGCACATATAAGCACTAACCTAGTTACTGTCGCAAAGGAGCATGCAAGCTATGGAGAAATCACCGAGTCCAAGGCATGTGTTAATACTAGGATCTGTTATGCATATGTCCCTATGACTTGTTAACCAATTATTAATTAAATTTACTGTATAATCATTCTCCTTATTTAATCAAGTATCATATTTTTTACTTTGGATGGACTTTTGCCTCATTTTATCTACAACTTTTAATGGTTAATCCTCAACAGGCTGGTCAGGGTGCTCTTCTCTTGAATATTCTTTCAAAATATTGTGAAGGTACCTATCCTTACAATCTGGTTTCTTTTCTCTTACTCGGCTTTTCCATTTGGAAACTCATATTTTCTTTTCTCTTTCAAAGTATTAATTGGTTTTCACATATTGTTACCTTTCCTAATTTAGTAACTGCCATCTCCATTTTCTTTCTGAAAACAGCATTCTCCTCCATGGTTGACGGAAAGAATGAAGAGATGTCTACATCTGAGTTATCTGGTGGGGCGCGAATTCATTATATTTTCCAATCCATCTTTGTCAGGAGTTTAGAGGTATATAATGCTGTATTTACATGTGATATATCATCATTGTTAGACTTTACCTACTCTTATGTCATGCTTAATGTAGAGATGGAAAATGGCTACAATAACTAACCCATTAGCCCATTTGTAACTGATTCTAAAAAGTCAACCAGCCTATTTTCTTTATTATACCAAGTGGATGTCTAACCTGCCAACTTTTATTTGTTTGATGAAAAATACAACCATCCCTTTATTTATATTTCAGGGATGGAAATGAGTGATTTCTTTTCAAATAACTTTATTAAAGAAGTTATAGAAAGAGAAAATTAAATTGATTCTCAATATTTCATTGATTGATTTCTGATACAAATGATTAGATATTTATACACATCAGAGAGGGAATTTTCTAGAATGTGTCATAATATGTACCGCACTCGCAGTAAAATGATGAACCATAACAGCATGCTAAAATAGGAAGATCTAGAATAATTGGAGGCAGGATCAGGTGGTTTTCATATCAATATATCACTATTCCACCTTCAAAGCATGGGTTAGTGCTAACTTTAGTGAGAGCATCTGTGAGCTGATCATGAGCAGTCAAGTACATGACATATCTAAGACTTGACAATAACCTGTTCCGTGATAAAATAAAGATCATGTTCCATGTGCTTTGTTCTGGATTGAAGCACACTATTGTGACTCAGAAACTGCTCACCGATTATATCACACTAAAGAATAGGAATATGGCACCCAATTTCTAACTCAGAAAGCAGAGACTGGATCCATGAATTCAACAGGTGATGGCCATGATGTAAAACAAAGTAACAGCACTAGGAGGGGCAACATTGTTCTGTTTTCAGAACCAAGAAACCAAGTTATGCCCAAAGAAAATGCAAGAACCAGAAGTGGGCCGTATGTTAATGGTTATCAACATCAGAGGCCCGACCTGCTTCACAAAAAAACTTGTAAACTCAAAAGAGCATTAAGCTGCAACAATGACCCATGATCAGTGCTACCTGTGAGGTACCTTGGAATCCTTTCACCAGCTTGTCAGTGTTCAAATGTAGGTTCAGTCATAAATTAAAAGACCTTGTTGACATGAAAGAACGTGCAAATTCTCTCTAAGGTCAGGGGATGCTCGGTGTAGTTCTTTACCCAGCCTTCTCACCTGTTCTTGCTCCTCTTTTGCACAGGCGAAAATATCTCAGCTAAATCCAACATTTGACCACCATCTTGCTTTATATCAATTAATGAAATAATTAGTTAATAGAGCAATCTGGGTTGTCCTTGACCTTGAAGACCCACCTGAGATCTCTAGCAGACGGGATAGGATGAAATCAACCAAGGACCAACACTTCATTTTTAATGTTATTTTTATGAAGGAAAAACAACAAATTAGATTAATATCGAAGGTATTTTCATGGAAAGGAAAACAATACTGTTATAAGTTTATATGTACTGGAATTTTAGGCCATAGGCAAAATGAGTATTTAATGTTATACAGCGTAGGATTTGTGTTGCTTCTGCTCTTCTGATTTAGCTACTTTGAGACTTATGTAACTTGGCACTATCTTGAAGGAGGTAGATCCATGTGAAGGCTTGACTGATGATGATATTCGTACTGCCATACAAAATGCAACTGGGCCAAGATCAGCATTGTTTGTACCCGAAGTGAGTCTCATCACTTGTTTTTAAACAGAAATTTAATTGAAAATTTCTCATTTAATTCCCACTCTTGAACATGTAGAAATAATTCCTACTCTTGAACATATCTCTATTTGCAACAGGTACCATTTGAAGTCCTCGTGCGAAGGCAAATATCTCGTTTATTGGATCCAAGTCTCCAGTGTGCCAGGTTTATATATGATGAATTAATAAAGGTAGGGGGCACGGCTTTAAGGTTTGCCATTTCTACCGTCTCACCTCACCAAGTATGCTCCTGACTAAATTTCCTTATCTACAGATGAGCCATCGCTGTATGGTGACTGAACTGCAGCGGTTCCCTTTCTTACGGAAGCGTATGGATGAAGTTATAGGAAACTTTTTACGGGAAGGCCTTGAACCATCAGAGAACATGATTGCACATATCATGGAAATGGAGGTATGCTCATAAATTGTTTGAGCCTTTGAGGTGTATGCTTATAATTGGTCCTATTAGGTTTTTCATTAGACGTAACTTATCCTCACCAAATCGACTGTAAGGCGAGAGGTTACACTTATAAACTCATGTCAGGCCTTATCTCTATTTATTGTTATGTTAGACTTGAGTTTTTCCCAATCACCCCCTCACCTCCCACACTACTGGATTTGATGCGTGGATATAAATGGTGGGTAGGCCGATTGATAAACTCCAATACTATAATAGATTTTTATAATTGACCTAACTCTGTTGTTAAACACGGCATATAGCGTCGCTATTGCGGTGAAACGATGGGTTTCCGCACCACACGTGACATAGTGTAGCAAAACTGAGTAGTGTCCGTCACAGCCGCGTTTGTGGACAGATTTCGCGTCTAACTTCATATGTTTCATGGCACTCCTGGAGTGCGATGCACATCTATGGCAACAATTCGGAAACCAAGCTCCCTCTGTTGCTTTAGCAGGTTGCTGGTTGTCTCGTGCTACCGTTTTTTAGTAAATGTTATATATTGTCCTAGTAAAAATAATTATTTATATATATAGTATAAAAAAAATTGATACATATAGCATTAATTATTTTATACATAACAATAATAACAAGAATAATAATTCAAATAGAGGCCACAATGGCTTGTAAGGTGAGAGGTGTCACTCTTTAAAAATACATGTCACTCTTTATAAACACATGCATAAGCATAACTCAATTAGGTTATGGGGCCAAAACATGCTAGCCCTTGACAAATCCTACAGAAATTGTGGTGTAAGTTATAACTGAAATGATTGTGGTGGGTATGCCAATTTTTCATTTCTTAGAATTTATCTCCTTTTTTTTTTGGTGGTGAGAATTTATCTCCCTTTTAACTGATGCTATGGGTTTTCAGAATTTTTAACAAACCTGAAATATTTTTTACTTCATTATTATGACTATTTGTTTTGGCATTCTGCCACTCTCCAACTGGCGATTTGGTCAAAGGTTTTATTTATTTTGTAAAGCGTATTTGTAAGTGCATTGTTGTTGGTAATTTTTTTAAAACAGAGAGGTTGAATTTAGTTGGTTGAACATTGCTTCGGTTGCTATTCTGAAACTTAGAACATTAGTGTTTAGTATTCTCTCGACATAAAATGGAAAGACAGTCAAATGTCAGTTGTGATGGTCAGTTTATTAGATTGAATCTTTATTTCCATCTCCATAATTTCTTATTTAAAGTTTGAACAACTCAATTTTGCAGATGGACTACATAAATACTTCACACCCAAATTTTATTGGTGGAAGTAAGGCATTAGAAATTGCAGTGCAACAGACCAAATCTTCTAGGGCTGCCTTATCACTTTCTAGGCCAAAGGTATAGCTGGACTCTAATTCCAAATATGCCTTATGTTTTGAGATATCAAAACTAATCCGTGTTTGCTTTTCTTTCGTTTTTGACTTTTTAAATTGATCTCAAATAGGATGCTCTGGAATCTGAAAAGGGATCTGCCTCTGAAAGAACTGTGAAGTCTCGGGCTATTCTTGCAAGACAGGCTAATGGAGTAGTTGTTGATCCGGTTTGTAATCATTTCTATCAAGTTGTATTCATTTATCTTTATTTGTGGAAGTCAAAGTAAGTGGCACCAAATTTTTATGTTATTCTTATCTCTTCTATTATGGTATTAATAAAAAACAGGCTGTGCGTGCTGTATCAGACGCTGAAAAAATTGCACCATCTGGTAATTTGTTTCTTCTATTTAATGTTTCACTTCATTGCATTTGTTTTAGCATTTTCTCGCTATTGATCTTATTTTTTGGTTGTCTAACCTTCAATCAAAGTGATTTTTACGCATCAGCAAATATCATTATCGTTTTATTAAGATATTGACAGTTTTGAATGATTGATGTTGTTTTAGGAAACATTGGTGGATCAAGTTGGGGCATCTCATCCATTTTTGGTGGAGGTGATAAGTCTGCGAGGGAGAATGTAGCTAGTAAGCAACATGCTGAACCATTTCATAGCGTGGAAGTGGAACAATCATTCTCTATGATCCATTTGACAGAGGTTTATATCTTGCAACACATTTATCATCATATTCATTGTTATGTTTCACAGGTATACGTTTTCATATACACATTATTTTTGTAGCCACCTCCTATCTTGAGGCCATCTGATAGTAATTCAGAGACAGAAGCTGTCGAAATTACGGTAACAAAGCTGCTTTTGAAATCATATTACGACATTGTCAGGAAAAACGTTGAAGATTTTGTCCCCAAAGCAATTATGCACTTCTTGGTACTAATTTTCTTCTTTTAAGTCTTCTAAAATTATAAATTATTGCAATTATAGATCTAAAGCAATTCGTATCATGCTGTAATTTGCATTGTTCTATTTTGATACAGCATTCAGGAAAATATATTCTTATTTTTTGTATTTCTTGAAAAATGCTTGGGTTTACACAAGTTGTGAAGACCAGACCAATCAATAACTGACAAGTTGTCAAGTAAATATGAAATAGTTATACGTCACAATAGTTAATTAGTAAGGAATAGGGATGGTATATCAGTACTTAACTGTAACCGCTGAGGCCTCTGGGTCGTGATTCCATCGGTTGAACCACGGTTGAATCCAGTTCTCATAGACTTAGAACGAATCTTGGTTGAACCCACTGGCGGACTGGCCGGTTCTCGGTTCAACCGGTTGAACCGTCTGGTCTGGTTCTGATAACACTGATTGAGAGTCTAATTCTGCCAGAAGTCCATGACGCCTTGGAAGAAGATAGTTTTATCTCCCACTCAAAAGGAAAATGATAAAAAGTATTCACTCTCCTCACATGCTCATATGTACATTCCCCTATCATAAGAGAGTCCAAATGACCCTTGTCTTGAAAATACCTTCATCTTCAAACTAACTCACCATTCAACCCATGTTATTTTCCCATCCTTGCTTAAACTCTCCAAACAAAATGATTCATTTAAGCAAAAGAAAATGTTGTAAAGCGAGATAAAAATGCTACGTCTGAGAGAGAATCTGTAGTCTCAATTTAGGGAAGATTAGTGAAAATGATCCATTTATATTTCAGTATAACACATATATAGGGAACAAGCCTGAAGAAGCTCAAGGGAGCTGTATCACAAATAACATAACAGTATATGCTGTCATGGCATATTATATTTCTAAATTTACTAAGCCACTATTCAACTGAACACGCAGGCTACTATACTGATACAGCTACATGTAAATATTCAGCTATTACTTCACTTATTATTTTTTATATTTTATTCAGTAAATCATTATTATAAACTCCAAATCCAGGGTTTTTTTTGTCACTGCTGATACAGCACCATCTCATTCCTAAATCCCTCGTGCCCTGTCATTGACGGTTTGGAATTGCTTTTTTCGGTAGAACGGGGGACAGGGTGTTAGTGCTTTTATTAAATTTGATAATATATTTTACCATATGCTTTGTGCTATTTATTTTGAAATGGTTGACAATTCTTGAATTTTCATGCATTCCATAAATCCTTACCATTGTCTTTTACTGATTCATATCAGGTAAACAACACCAAGAGAGAGCTACACAATGTCTTCATTAAAAAGCTATATAGGTAAAATATAGTAGTTATGGCTTGTTAATTCTTTGTGATGTATATATAAGTTTCTCCAATGTTTCTTGCTGATTGTACTTTTTATGATATACTCAAACCAGAGATAACCTGTTTGAAGAGATGTTGCAAGAACCTGATGAGATAGCCTTGAAAAGAAAGCGTTGTAGAGAACTTCTTCGAGCTTATCAGCAAGCATTTAAGGTGAATAGTCATAATACTTAACTGAAAACGTCTTATCTAAAGTTCTGTTATTTTATGTGGTGTATGGTTATGCGGTGTTTAAGTTGTTTGGTCTGACATTGTGGAAATGTATGGTCTTTGGTGCTCATGATCTCCCTGTTCTGTCAGCTTTGTATTTAATATGTATGCATTCAACCTATATTAATGGTGATTGATTAGTTTGGTGGTGTTGAGTCAAATGCTTGTGACTTGTCAACAACTCGGTGTTGTTGAGTCAAATGCTTCTCAGTACTACTTCCAAATGTATATAATTGAAGATTTATTAATTTTTTTTCTAGCTTTTTTACATAAAAGCTGGTTGTAGGATGACTGTATTTTATCGTTGTAGGACTTGGAGGAGCTGCCTATGGAAGCGGAAACACTTGAAAGAGGATACAGTTTACCTGAAACAACTGGTCTGCCTAAAATTCACGGACTACCAACGTCATCAATGTATTCAACAAATAGTTCCGGAGATTATTATGGAGCTTCTCCTAAGCACCCCAAGTCAAAAAGGTCTTCTCATTCTGGGGAACTTCAATCTCCATTTTATGCTAATGCAGATTCCAATGGAAATGGAAAACAATCTGCATCAGGCTTTTATCCCACGCTTGATACATAAGCTATAGCTAAACAAGCTTGTTGGTCCAAGTAGTTCATTTCAAGGCATGTTATTCATTTGATTAAGTTCTGCCTTCCGGAGCTGGAATGCATGAACCTAATGTTTTCTAACCAAGACGGTCTTGTATGTCGGTCAAGGCTTTCTTAACCTAAGTTCACCTTTGTTCTCATATAGCATCGACATTACTTACAAAGCTCCTGAAAGAATAATAGGAACAAGGTGACCTTGCACATTTTTGAGAATCGGCTTTCTGTATATGACCTTTTTTTCTTTGTTATTATTAGTTAGGTATTGTCTTGGCAATTATGCACCTCCAAAGTTTGTTTGCAGTAGAAGTAGGACGTTATTTGCTATGTGAAATGGCTTGCAACATTCATTTTTAATATAAAGATGAGACGTCGGGATTTTCCCGTTGATTGTTTGTTTTTACAATGTAATGAAGTAATTTGTTAACACTGTTGTTTTGATCTTTGCAATGATTGAGGTTTGTTTGTTTTCTTCTCGATCTTACAAACAGGTTCTATAGAAACAAACCGTTTTTTAAAATTCACGGAGATTCATTAGCCAAATCAATTTTATAGATAGACTAAAAGCAAACCTTTTTTAAAATTTGCCGAGGCTTTTGAAAAAAATCAACCTTCTTCACTAAATATTTAAATGAAATATTTAAATGAAATATAAGTTTATATATTTTCCCATCTTAAAAATGAATTTTTGGTCCCCTTCTTCACTCTCGGGATTTTCAACTAAACTCAATTTTAAAGGAATTAATAGTATGACATAATTGAGGTGGAAAAATATAAAGTTTAAAAATAAATTTTTGGTCCCCGATTTCAAAATGTTTTTCTTTTTTGAAGTAAAATGAATGATAAAAATGAATTTCCCTGATTTCATATTTTGAAGGAAATAAAAATTATGATCGGTCCTGTCAACAAAAGAAGATAAAATACTTGATATTTGGAGGAATGGGAATCTTGAGGAATCGTTTTCCAACTGTTTTTTCTTCTCCAGCAAGAAATATATGATAAACTCAGCACGCGTGAATAGCCGGTTCTCAGCTCTAGTTTATAGGACAAGAAAAGGAAAGTTTGTTGAAGTATTATTTCAAACTATACATAGAATAGGTTGTTGAAGGTGTTTTCAATTCTATTGTTCTCTTGATAAAAAGATCACAACACAAAAGATTAACAACATGCCTTGACGTAGTCGTAGTTCTGATGGTGGTGAGTCCTCACTCTCTTTTCTCCCTTTTCATGATTAATTATTTTCGTTCTGTATGAGTAATTGAATATGATTATGAATGTCAATCAATGAAGTATACTGATTATTACAACTTATGATTCAAATTAGTGAATGCATATCTTTTTTACTGTGCTATTAATTTTTTTTCTATGAATGATATAGCCATTTACCACGTAAGATCATGAATCATGATTGAAGAATGAATTGATATAGAAAAATCAAAAGTTAGCTAGGTCATTGATTTCACTGAATAGATTAACAGTGTGTTCATATCTGATTTTGTTATGCAATGCCTTTTCTAGTTATATAATGTTTATCAATTTTTAAAAAATAAAAAAAAGTTACTCAATTGTATGGCTTATGTATGTCTATAGGAAAACCTGTTCGCGCAGCTCCGCGTGCGCGTTCTGCTCCGCGCCCGACTCCAGGTATGAATTAATTTTATTATGTATGTATATCTATCTTTTATATATAAAATTCATATCTAGTTATTCAATTTGTCTTTCAACCATATTGAATAAGAAATTTAGGATTTAAATTATACTTTTGCCAACTTACATCGTATTAATGTTTTTGTGCAGTTAATCGTGCTCCTCCTTCAGCTCCTCGTCGGGATTCCAGTGGTGGTGGAACTTTTTTTGGAGCAATTGCTGAAGGTATGTGCATCGCATCATAATAGGAAACTAAAATATGTATTGAGAGAATTCATAAGAGAGTTAAGAAAAGTAATATATTTTTTTTGAGTAAAAGAAAAGTAGTATTATTCTCTATATTCCTTGTATTTGATCAAATGAGAGGTTGTTACAAGACTCTTAATCAGTTAAAGTTGTGCTGATTCAGCACACTTAGTTACAAGAATTACAACTTGTTTGGTTAGTACTGTTTTACTCAATTTTCATATACTTATGATTTTGTAATGAATTAAGTTTGTTTTCTTTCAATTTGTAGGAGTGGCTTTTGGGGCTGGAGCTTCTGTTGCACGCAGGGCTGTGGATGCTGTATTTGGCCCTCCAACTATTCGAAGTGAAACAGTATTTACTGAAACTCCTGCTGCTTCCCCTGCACTGGCATCGGTACCGGCACCGGCACCCAATACTCAAAGTCTTGGTAGCGATGCATGCAATATTCACTCAAAGGCTTTCCTTGATGTAAGTTGTTTTTTTCATATGATTCTATTCTCCTATGTTGAAAATAGTAGTTTGTTCAAATTCTGTTACTCAAATATGCACTAGTGTTATAGAGCCGGGTAGCTGCTATTTGACAATATTTTATATTAAGCGTGTGTTTGGTTTGCGGTGGCGAAAATTGATTTTGGTTATAAGCGAGTGGAACGTGAAATGATTTTGTTTGGATATATTCAAAATAAAAATGATATATTTGAAAAATGTTTGGATATTTTGTGTAAGAATTGATGTTGGACTGCAAACGCCAAACCAAACATCGACAAAATAGCATATAGCAAAACAATAACAACCTGTTCAAATTTCGTTACGCTGTAGTGCTCTTTAACAAAATTAAGCTCTAGAATCGAGATAGTTCTATAAAATTGCTTTTGTACTTTTGTACTTGCATTCTATGGTTCAAATTTGTTATTTTACATGTTTATTTTTAAGAAATATTTCTCAAGGTGATCCTGTTCATTTGGTTTCAGTGCATTAACAGCAATGAAAATGAGATCAGCAAGTGCCAGTTTTACATGAACATGCTCGTAGAGTGCAGAAGGAACCTTGGAACCACGTTGAACTCTGGAGACAAATTGATTGCATGAAACGTGTTTCATTTGCTCTTGAATTTGCATTTTATCCCCAAATTTGTCTCATGATTATAACTTCATTTATGGTTTTTTTTTTTGTTACTTTTTACAAACTTCATTTATGTATAAGTAGTTCATTTCTTTTATAAGTATCTCATCTCATTTAAATAATTTTTCTTAGTTCGGGAGGTGCCATCTGAATATTAATAGTTTGGAATGTAATCTCAAGTAGTAGGATTCAAATCCCATCAAGAACAATTGTTAGATGGTCATTTTTTTAACAAGTTGTTAGATGCACCGAGCAGTGCCATACATGATGGAAACACAAACATGTTAGTACATGATGCACCGAGCATCCGATTTTGTACTGATATCTAAAGAAACTTCCAAAAATTGCATGCCAATTGATCCATCCTAAATTGGCTTTTTATTTTTTCTTGACAAAAATCGAAAATTGACTTAAATGATACCGTTTGACCTCCTTTTTTTTCTTCGAGAGATGGAATCTTTTTTTTCTTTCATCACACAATCATTTTTTCAAACTTCACGTATAGTAGTACATGGTCAATTTGAACAATTAACCCTATATACCCGTATAACATATGAATATTTTTGAAATACTATTTTCTATAGGAATATATATGTTCAACTTTCACTTCTCATTTTTTATACGGTCAAATAGTTTAGTGGCGAAATTTCTGCATCTATCAGATGAGTTATACATATGAGACCTATTAGAAATAATAAACATATTTAATTAATATTATTTAAGCC
>Ga0228710_1007982_pt1 | contig 15393 bp, 9 predicted proteins | sample MedpolnodulmetaG_FD_177995 | JGI IMG/M metagenome (GOLD analysis project Ga0228710, IMG submission 177995) | Root nodule microbial communities from Medicago polymorpha collected in Santa Monica, California, United States - pink nodules | ecosystem: Host-associated > Plants > Roots > Nodule...
AGAAGTGAATTCATCAACAATTCATCAACAACAACATTATACTTCACCAATTTTGAGCAAAAACACAAGCATACATATATACATAACTTGAGCATGTAAATTCATCATCAACAACTTAATTAACATCAAATTCAGATACCCAAACATTGCATCAAAACATAAGCACGAATTTCATCAATTAAATTCACAATAATCACTTTATACAATTAAGCACTTATGGGTAGAAGTAGAAAAGAAATTATACAAAAGATTATGAATGAAAACTAGCCCCCTTACCTTAAATCTTCACAATTCTAAGCTAAGGCTTCACTTTAGCTTCAATCCCTTGATTCTCTACCCTCTTCTTGCACTCCTTGTTCTTCTCTCTTCAAAACCCTTTTCTTCTCTTCTAGCACCTTCTCTCTCTACCTCTCTCAAAAACTTATGAAATGATTGTGTAACCCTATTTTCTTTAATGACTAATGCTTATATAGTCTCTACACAATTGGGCCTAACCCTCTTAATGTCTTAATGGGCTCACAACACTAATTCACCAATTCAAAATGTTTCTACTCACTTACCGATAAAAATAATAATAACGATCACCTACCGGTTATAAAATAAATTACTGTAACCCACTAGTAACTTAGTAAAATAATAATGGTTCTCACTAAGAACTAAAAATAACCCTCACCATGAAATTACTAAATTACCGTTACTCACAAAATGACCGAAATAACCCTGAGTCTAAAATGACTATAATACCTTTCTAACACCGAAATCCACTAATCCTAACCCAAAATACACACAGGGGCAATTAATCGCATATAAGCACATATAAACACATGTAATCAAATAATAAAATAAATCTAGCGAAAAACGGGCTGTAAAAGGTTTTAAGGCAGTACGACTATGTTCAGACCAATCCTAGACCTCCTACGACGATTGGGCCTCTTGAGCCAGCGGAGTTGGTCACATGCTTCTTGGAGTTTGATGTCCATGTCCTTACCCAGCAGGAGAGGGGTAATCTGGTCTCGGAGGATGAGGAGCATAAGAATTCAAAGTGGTACATGAAATGGTTCTACCATGTATCCCATCCTTTATGATCTCCCCTATTGTCGTTCCTGAGTACACAGTTCCCAGACTTGTCTACGAAGATGTTATTGTTGAGCAGTAGTGGGTCAGACATCCTCCCAACTCATTCCAGGTCATCCAAAATATCAGAGTCTTAGTTGACAGCACTATGGATGGGATTCTTGATGTGTATTCAAATCATGTTGTTGCCCGCGTTATGGAGACCATCCGACAATAGTATCGCGTGTTGGAGGAGGTGTCGGCTCCACGGAGGAGGAGTAGGAGTCCACGCAGTGGTGGAGCCAGAAAAAAAAAAGCTTGGGTGGGCCACTAAATTATGAAGTTTTTTTTTATAGTACAAATGTTAATTGAAACAAGTTTTAGTTGAGAGACAATGCAAGAGAGGTTTGAAACCCCCCACAAATTAGAAGGTGTGTAAACCTTTGCTAACCACCCAAGCATAGACACGACAAAAATCATGTATACTACTTGCGGAATCGCCAAAATCTAAAACCGTTAAAAATTGTTTAAAATTTAAAATCTCACAAATTTAATGTATGATTTTTTTTAATTTTTAATTTTTTTGGGTGGGCCACTACACCACTTTATAGAGATTTCGATGTGTCGAAAACAAAAAACTTCATAAAATTGTTTAAAATCTCGCAAAATGGACCTATAATTGTTACCTAGAAAAATCTCCATGAAGGGCTCCGCCTATGAGTCCACGGGAGCAGTAGGGTCTTTTTTTATGACATGTTACCTTTGTAGTTTTTTATGGCATTTTGTTAGATATGGGTGTAATATATTTACATTTTCGCATTTGCGTTTTATTTATGACATTTTAGTTAATTTTCATTTATTTTGCTTATCAAAATTATTAAGGAATGAATGAATGATTTAATGAATGGTTGAATGAATGTATGTACGAATGATGGATGGAATGCAATTAGGGAATTAGTACTTCTGCTTGTTGTGGGACTGAGCACAGACATTGCGTGAGTTATCTCACGCAGAACCTGCATCCAGTGTGAGGTAAGTCACGCAGAGATTAACATTAACATGACTTAACTCATGCAGTGTGAGTTAACTCACGTAGAATTAACACTAGCGTGAGTTAACTCACACAGGGGTATTTTAGAAAGTTTGGTTGGGAGTGAGCAATTTTTGTTGGGAGAAGATAGAATTCTAACTTTTAATAAAAAGAAAAGTGATAGTGAGCCCATTGCTCAGATATTTTTAGAGTAGTGATATATGTACATCAATTGGTGGCAACTTTGATGACAACATTCATTTTCTCTTTTCTCATTGGCCCAAAACAATAGAGAGAGAAAAAGGAAGAAAGAGAATAAGAATATAATGTGAGTATGAGAGAGAATGTTGTTAAAAAGTTGTCATAAAATGATTGTACAAATATCATTTCTCTATTTTTAGGCTAGATGCGGTTCTTTTTAACGCAAGCAACATTTGAAAAATAAAAAGGAATAGCGAATTTTAAGATAAAATTGGTGTTGCATTTTAGTTTTCAACACCTCTTTAATCATAGAGTTGGTGTTGTATTGAAGTAGACAAGCTGACAACACGAATCGAAGACGAAGTGGCGCGCCAGAAGGAATGGTGCAGATTTTGCATCCGGTGTCTGATTGACCTGAATTATACCTTTTCAGAAACCCCCGGATCTCACGAGCATAAATCATCGCTTTGCCATGATGTAGGGGTTATTTTAGTCATTCGAGGTCGTTTGAAGGCCGGAAACCGCCTTTTAATATTTCAGTATATTCTAGAACTTTCTATTTTAATTCGTTTTGTTATTTTTCGGCCCATACGGGTTTGTTATTTTTTTTTAGTATTTAAACAAAACTTATGTAGCCTAAGAGACACTTTTTCTTTCAATAAAAATATTCGAGACTTTTCTCTCAATTCTAGTGGATTCTGAAAATCTTTATTTGATAGGTTTGTCGCTTGCAACCTGTCTGTTTATCTTTTAGGTTTAGTGCTTGGTAAGCCTTGCTTCCGTTCTATGTCATGTATGTTAGTTTTTCAACACTTGATTATTAATAAATTAGGGGTTATATGACTTTATCATACCCTTTTTTTTGGATAAAAAGCAGATACTGTATGTAGTTTTATCATACCTTTATTATTCATAATAATACAACGTTTCACACCAGTTTTGTATTTAAAAGTGGGGACAAGATATCACACTAATTATCGTATGTCAAACTTACAACATCCACTGATATAATTCCATTTTTGTATCATTGATTTGCACTAGCACTATTTTGCTAGATGAAATTTACTCAAAATAAGGTATTTCATTTTATATGGCATTTTAAAGTTATCTATATATTTATGTTTCTATGTATTAAAGTGACATTTATTTTTCTATGTATTAAAGTGACATTTATTTTGAGATGAAGGATATATTTTAAGACTAATTTGACTAAGAATGACTTGGCTGTGCCAAAAATAGACCAAATAGGATACCTAGTTAAGCAATAAAGTTGGAATTGCAGCCGCAACTCTTGAAGAATTATTCATTTAGTGCGTAGAGGTTTTATGACAAGTGTTTGTAACTTGGTGGGTCTAATTCATGACTTAAAGTAAAATTATTCATTTGAATTTTTTTTATATCTTTAAATATATCAACTTTGTGTTTTATCCCTTCTAAAAAATATCTTTGTTTTTTAGTTCTCAAAATTTTTTATCTTTATTTTTGGTCTTTTTTTTTTCAAGTAAATTCATATGTAGAATTCATATTTCTGAATAAAATTTTGTTGAACAATTTATAATATTATAAGAATCTCTCCCAAAAATAATTCGAATATTTTAACAAAATATAAATTAAATATGTATTTTTATTTTTTTATGGTTAAAAATTCATATTTAATTCATTTTTTATTAAAAAATTCTATTTCTTTAAGAATTTTGTACAATATTTTACACAATTTCGTAAAATAGTACAAATGTTATATATAAATTGGTTTAAAAATATGAATCAAAAGTGGTGTTTTAGCCACTAAGCAATGCATCGATAATTTCAAAACTTCAATAGTAGCGTTTCATTCAAAGATTTATATCTCTAGTTGAATAATACAATAAAACAAAAACTACAACAAAAAATATTTGGTAAGTTGATAAATTGATAACATAAGCACCTAATTGACACAAGAAATAAAAAACTGCAAATAATGTTCAAAATTTGAGGACATTACAAATTAACAGGAGAGATGGGAGCTATGACAAGTATCTCTTAGATTATATGATACTTGTTATACTTATTGTATAGCTTGTAGGCTTAAGTAGGATGAAGACCCATAATGCCAAGTCCATCTAACATTACTCGATCGATTTATAAGGGATGACTCTCAATCATCAAACAAGAAGATTTTTGGGCTAGTTAGAGAAAATCAAGATATATACTCCTCTGTTTCTTTTTATAAGTTCCTCATACCAATTTCACGTATATTAAAAAAAAAGTTGGTGGTGTAGTTAATGTGTCCATTATAAGTGTGAATATTACTGAATTTTCCTTTTGTCCTATATATATTTTAGGGTTAAATATATTTTTAGTCCCTATAAGTATACCAATTTTTCATTTTAGTCCCTCTAAATTCTTTTTTCGACTTTTAGTCTCCCAAAAGTTTTCAATTTACACTTTTGGTCTCTCATTTAAAGTAAACTCTAATGTAGAATTCATATTTTTGAATGCAATTTTGCATAAAGTTTATAATATTATTAGAATCTCTCCAAAAAATAATTAGAATTTTTCAACAAAACATGAATTAAATATGAATTTTTATATTTTTTGCGGTTAAAAATTCATATTTAATTAATGTTTTGTTAAAAAAAAAAAATTTTTGGAGAGATTTTGACAGTATTCTACACATTGATGGACAATTTCTTTAAAAAAAATACACGAGTTGACATAAAAATAGGGACCACAAGTGATGATTGAAAATTTTATATGCACTAAAAGTCGAAGAAATATTTTAGAGGGATTTAAACGGAAATTTGATATATTTATAGGGACCAAAAACATATTTAACCCTATATTTTTTCACACTTTATTGTAAATTATTTATTTTAATTTTGTTCAATATATGTGTGTTTTTAAATTTACACTTAAAAAAATAATTGAATTTCAAAGAGTGGACCTTTGACAATTTTAGTAAAAAAATGAATTTTAATATGGTCATTATTTCCTCTCAGAAAATATGTATGGTCATAATTTGAAAACAAAAAAGAAAGAAAATGAAACCAAATCCAAAATGAATTTTGTTTTGCCTTGTCAAATTTAAATGCTTGTAAATGTGCATCTCTTACTTTAAAATCATGAAAGTGTATGTCATTGGGTCCACCCCTTTGCAAAGCTACCTATATTCTCTTTTTTAGCAAAGTGAGTACAAACACAAGTGCACCATCGTTTCTAAGAATGGGGAAGAAGGTAAGGACCTAAACAAAAGCTTGAGATACCTTAAAAAACATCACACTTAACGGCTCTCAACAAGTAATAAGGATAAACAAGAACCACATAAAACAAAGAGCATTACATTACATTTAATTAATTTAGAAACTATGGTAAAAGCAATATTTATATTGCTTGAAAATTATATACCCAAGTTTTAGGCTAAAACCATAAAATTCTTGTCACAATTGATTGTTCATAACCTTGAATCAGAAGTTATTTTAGACAACTCAGAAGTAATTTCCATCTACTTGGTTATTTTTCACTTGTTAATACACTAAAACTCAAGGTACGAAAACACTTTGTTATTCATTTGAAGCTTTGGTTATTGGCTTTTGTTGTGTAACTGTATCCATGATTTGAGATTTGATATTTGCTTTGCTTATTTAAACCCTTCTATTTTTCGTAGATTTTTTTGGTGGCTGATTTTGCCCTGAATCTGTTATGTGCTCTATGTTTGTGAATGAATCACTTTGATGTTTGAGGAAAAATAGAGATTGAGAAGGATAATTAACTTAAATGGCTTTGAATAAATCACTACTAGCTCATTATATATGCAGAAAGGAACTAAATCAAGTTTCAATACAACATAGGTTTGCATTTAGTGAAATCTTGTATTTGTATCTTGCATGTGACTTGATAATTCTAAATGACTTGGTGATAAGATAAGCTCAAATTTATAGTTAAAAAAAGAAACTCAAATAAGCTCTTCCTAATGCAATGCTTAAACGCAATGCTCGAGTCAAGACCATGCTTGGTTAAGATTTCAGGCAATGCAGATTACTACTTTGTCACATTCCTATGCACTCTCAATGAAATGAGCTCTATTGTTCCTTCAATACAACATAGGTTTGCATTTAGTGAAATCTTGTACAAACTGAGTACATGTCTAACACAATGGATTCGTGTTCGATGCAAAATTCTAGTGAATTAAAATGTATATGAAAGGATGATTGGTGGCAATGTGAATTCAACTTTTAACTTAGCATCGGCAATGTGAAGTCTTTTATTGGTGGCTATGAAGTCTTTTCTATCTGATATTTTAGGTTCAGCGAATCCACCATATTGTGCAATGACTACCAAAATAAGATGTAGAAACTGCAACATAAGTGTGGTATGAAAATCCACACTTAGGATTTTGAACATGTATAATCAGACATGTAGTTGCTATGCATTCTCTCAGGTGTCTACAAAGAAATCCAAATTTTTAAATTAACCTAACAGTGAAATATCAGCATTCTTACCAATTTGTCTTAACATATTTTTGCATCCAATATTGTTTAGAATATAACAGTTTCAAATTGAAAGTATTAATTACTTATTACCTATTGCTTCTTGATTTCAATAGTTTGTAACTTCACTTCAATAGTTTGTCAACAGTTTATAACTTCACATCAATAGTTTGTTAATTTCTTGATTTTTTAAATTCTTTGTAATTTCTTATTTCAGCTTTGCCATCTCTGTTCTGGGCAATTGGGTTTCGTCGTCTGGTTTCAACGTCGTTCGCAGTTCTTCAGCTCTCATACTTCACTTTTCAAGGTAAAATTTATTCATTTGAACCTTTGTATCTGCTTTACCTTACTCCTTTCTCTTCTTCATTAATTAATACCAAATTCCTTTCTCTTCTTTACTTGAAACTCATACAATCTCTCTTCATTATTTCTTTCTTTCTTTTGTTCCAAGAACAATACCAAACCCACCAATTTCAACAAAGCAAAGCAAAGATGAATAATCAAGTTTCCTTTCATTCCATGCTCCTTTCACTTGTTATAAATACCCCTTCTACCATCATCATCTTCATCACACCAACCAAGCTTTCATTTCAGTGTAATAGCTTCAATTTTCAAATTTTATTTCAGCAATGGAGAATGATGGTGTCAGAAGAATAAATGTGAGCATTCCAGATGTAGTTGTGGAACACATTATGCATAACATGGATGACTTCGAACTCAGAAACCTGCTTTCTCAGGTAACTGATTGATTTTTGTAATTTGTAACTAACTTATTTTGTAACTAATGATTATTGCATCTAAAAAACAGACACGTAAGGAATGGAGGGATATGGATTCAACTACACGGAAACACATCACAATTCCTCTAATTTACGCCTCCACTCCGGAAAAACTCAAGAAACGGTTTCCTAAACTTAAATCATTGAAGCTCAAAGGGAAACCTAGAGCAGCAAAGTGTGGTTTTATACCGGAGAATTGGGGAGGTTATGCTTCTCCATGGATTAGAATGATTCAAAATTATGATAATTGTTTGAACTCTTTACACTTCAAGAGAATGATTGTGAGCGACCATGATCTTTCAATTCTTGCGGAGAGAGGCAAGAGTCTTTTTTCTCTTGTGCTTGATAACTGTAGTGGGTTTACGACAAAAGGACTTGAGGATATTTGTCGTTCTTGCACGTAAGTAGTAACTTTTCTTCTTAAAACATGAAATATGAGAATAATAGTATTTCATAGAGCTTGATGTTGCTAAATTGTGACTTAATTTACTTTCTGGCAGAAATTTAAGAGTCCTGTTTATGGAGGAAAGCTCAGTTAGTGAGAAAGAGAATGAAGATGGTAAGTGGCTGCATGAGCTTGCTTTGAACAATAAAGCTCTTGTGACATTGAATTTTTTCAAGACTGATCTTTTCTTAAACAAAATCAAAATCAACATTGAGGACCTTGAACTGCTGGCAAAAAACTGCCCCAACTTGGCCTCTGTGAAAATTACTGATTGCGAAATCTTGGATCTGAAGAACTTCTTTCGATATGCATCTTCTCTAGAAGAATTTTGTGGAGGTTTCTACAATAAAGATCCAGAGAATTATGCTTCTGTATTACCAGCAAGGTTAAGTCGATTGGGTTTGGTAGATATTAGAAAGGATGATTTGCCAATAATGTTCCCTTCTCCTGTAGCCCAACTGAAAATGTTGGATCTTCGCTATTCAACGCTGGATATGGAGGATCATTGTACATTAATCAGATTATGCCCCAACTTGGAAACCCTCAAGGTAATATTCTAGAGCTTTATCAAGTTAAATTTGCTCACCCTTCAAATACTTGGTATGATTAATTTAATCTATTTTGGTGGTCTTCCAATTCTAGTCCTCTAGCCTTCAAAATTTATCCACCATGCATAAGTATATATATATTTCATTTAAACTGCGGTCGTAATTGCGCTGCGATCTTTGATATCATGGATAAGTGTTGCCTATGCAACCACAATATTAGTCACTAAAGCCTCTAAAAACATTATGCTGTGGTTGCTGACTGCAACTTAAAACTATGATTTCAAAATAAAATGATATGGATAATTTGGAAGGCTATGAAAACATGAAACCGTTTATTTTATATTTTAAATATTTATAGTGAACCAATAATTTTTTCCCCATGGACAGACAATGGATGTAATTGGAAACAAAGGATTAATCGAACTTGGTCAATATTGTAAGAAGCTAAAACGACTAAGAATCGAAACGGAAAATGAACGAAGGGAAGACGAAGAAGCCAGAGTTACCCAAAGAGGACTAATTGCAATATCAAATGGTTGTCCTGAGCTTGAGTACATCTCTGTTAATGTATCCAATATCACAAACCAAGTACTAATACATATAGGTACTCACTTGAAGAACTTGTGTGACTTTCGCCTCACCTTGCTAAACCACCAACAGGTGATACCTAATCTTCCACTCGACGATGGAGTAAAGGAATTACTACAAGGTTGTGTAAAGCTTAGAAGATTTGCTCTGTATCTTAGGTCGGGAGGGTTGACAGATAAAGGCCTAGAATACATTGGAAGATTCGGTGTAAACTTGAAATGGATACTTCTTGGTTATTGCGGTCAAACCGATGAAGGGCTCTTGGCTTTCTCCCGAGGTTGTCCAAGTCTTCAGAAATTGGAAATCAGAGGGTGCAAATTTTTCAGTGAGGTTAAGCTAGGTGTTGCTGCATCTAATTTAAAATCTTTGAGGTATCTCTGGGTACAGAGTTATAGCCCATCGTTCCCTCCTGGGAGTGGTTTTAAGTTAACAGCACGCCCATATTGGTTTGCCGAGATGATTTCTACCAGCCAAAATGAGGATAACAATCAGTTTCTCGGTTATTACTCCATTGCAGGACCAAGAGCAGATGTTCCACATACATTCTGCACCACCATCTGGTTGGATAATATGTTACATGTTTAGATAACACAATAGATATAAATTGTTACATGTGTTTTAGTGGCATGATTTGTAAAACATGATTTTTTTTTTTTTTGCAGTAGTAGTAAAACTCTATTATATATGTCTATTGATTGAAATGACATGAATTACTAATGGTAAATTTATGTAGAACAGTAAAGCAGAATGGAATTGGTATTTCTAGATTATGGCTAGTTATTTTTAGTTTAACTTGTGAATAAACTCATTGGAATTTGAATATGGCAGATATTGCATTATTTTCTTATTATCTTCTCTTCCTCGAATTTATGTTCGGCCATCTCGATGTTAGTTAAGTCATGGAGACAAGAATGTATATCTATGTGTATATATGGTTGATTTTAACTAAAATTTAGTTCCACCTCCAATTCCTCTTAAAACATGTGGAGGCATGGTATTCTATTACTCTAGTAGTTAATATTGACGAGAAAGTACAAGATAGATATTTTATCTTTGCAGTGTAAGTCCAACGGCTTCAACTGCTTTGCAGCTCGTAGTTTGATGTCTAATTTATCTTATATTTGAACTGGAATTCACAAAAGAGAACTTGGATACTAACATATCCTTGCAAATCACTGAAAAATTCGATTTTCTAGATACTTGTAATCACATACTCTCAGATCACTGCTCAATAATGCAATATAAATTGCGGCGGCTGCATTGGCAGCACTTTTATAATTGTACGTTACATTGGTTGTAACTGTCGAGAATTGAGATTTTAGATACAGTCTAGCTTGTAAAGCCTCACAAAAGCCTCTGTTACAGCCTATTGTCATCCATTGTGAAGCACTGAAAAGAGAGATTGAGACTTAGAATGCAGATACATATGAAAGTCAATTTCCATAATACGACAGTGACATTGCATGAGAAATAGCCATTTATCTTAAATTCGTGTCGATTTCTACTCAAGTGTTGTATAAGGGTGTATCTAGGATAAACATGCAACACAAATGATTGTTATTTGCTTCTTTTGAGTTCATTTTGTTTCCATCTTACCCGATTCTCAACCGCCCACAAAGAGATACCAGTGGTATAAACACTAAATAGGTTACATATTTACCTCACGAGACCAATCCAGAGATGCTCCTAATCGGCGTAATTGTTGCAAAATTTTGCCGCCATATGTGTTTTTCCATTCCGAAACCTGCTTTTACAAATATTCACAAGAGTTAGAACAAACAGAGAAAATATCAAACATCAAATTATTAAGAACTTTGACTGCAAAGATTATTAACTAAACATGCCTCTGAGATAAATTTTTCACGACCCAGATCATGTCTTGTGAGTTTCTTGTCATGCATTATCTTTTTCTCCACAACTACCTGCACATAAAAATCAGGGGGAGCTAGACTTATATCATAGCATGGGCCAAATTTAGAAGCATTGGATGCTTTGTTGCGCTTGGTCCTAAAACCAGAAACAATAAAAAAAAAAAATAAAGAAATAAATAAGAAAGATTCTTTAGAAGAAGAAATGAATGAATAAATGGAAGTTTAGTTAGTAACCTGAGCTTGTTTCTTCTTATTAAACTTTGCTAATTTCTTAGCCTTTTCTCTTTCCTTTTCTTGTTTCTTCATCTTCTTCTTCTTCTTCGCCGCCGCCGCTATCAAGATGGAAGATAGAGTGAAAAATATAAATAAAGAAGGAACGGGAGTGAGAGCTAGCTGAGGACAGGACAGTTGTGTCATTGATTGAACTGTAGGGAAGAGTTATAAGACCTATTGATTTCACATTTTGCAGTTTTAAGCAAAACTTCTTCAATCAATGCTATAAACTCATGTTTCTATTTTTACATGCATCTTGCCACAACAAGCGAGGATTTGAATTTATTTCATTTCACTTGGGATTTGTGATAATGGGGTTTCAGTTTTTTTATTAAATTAAAAATCATCTTTTTCTCGATTAACCGCAATTTTAAACACAAAATTTTGTTTACGCATCTTAAGTCTATGTAAATAAACTTAACTAAGCAGCTTTCTCTTACCTCCGACCTAGCTGTTGGCGTCGTTGGTGATTACATGACCTTGTTTGTGGTCATATATTTTTTTCTTATTTTTTTAGCGAATCGTGAATGTATAGTTATTTGTATGATACTTGTGTGCTGATATAAATTTGTCTCATTGTGTTTGCGGGGATAGATTTTGGCTCACTTCAGGCAGCTCGTTCCAAGGAAGCCTTATGAAGATTACGATCGTGTTGACCCGTTTGTGGGTATATGGAAACCTCCTAGGGGATTTTCTAATGTTGGACACTTCAGACTCGGGATTGATTCGATGGAGCACGCTCATGTCATCTTGAGGTCGTACGAGCGTCGACGAGACCTGTCACCTTTTCAAGACGTATGTTGGTACTCCAGATGGATCATGACCGGCAGAGTCAGGATGGTGCGTCACTTGTCGGAGCGGGTTCTGAGGTAGTACGATTATGTTCAGACCACTCCCACACCTCCTACGACGATTGGGCCTCTTGAGCCAGCGGAGGTGGTTACGTGCTACTTGGAATTTGATGTCCATGTCCTTACCCAGCAGGAGAGGAGTGAGCCGGTCCCGGAGGACGAGGGGCATAAGAATTCAAAGGGGTACATGAAATGCTTCTACAGTATATCCCATCCTTTATGATCGTCCCTGCTGTCGTTCATGGGTACACAGTTCTCATACCTAACTACGAAGAGGTTATTGGTGAGCAATACTGGGTCAGACATCCTCCCGATTCATTCCAGGTCATCCAAAATATCAGATTTGTAGTTGATGGCGCTATGGATGAGATTCCTGATGTGTATTCAAATCCTGTTGTTACCCGCGTTATGGAGACCAACCGACAATAGTATCGCATGTTGGAGGAGGTGTCGGCTCCGTGGAGGATGAGTAGGAGTCCACGCAGTGGCAGAGCCAAAAAAAAAAAGCTTGGGTGGGTCACTATATTATGAAGCTTTTTTTTATAGTACGAATGTTAATTGAAACAAGTTTTAGTTGAGAGACAATGCAAGGGAAGTTTGAAATCCCCCACAAATTAGAAGTTGTGTAAGCTTTTACTAACCAACCAAGCATAAACACGACAAAAATCATATATACTATAAGCTTGTTCAAAATAACAAAATTAGAGTCATCGATTATTTTAGCCGAATGTTTATAATCAGGTTAATATTATTCCTTGTTCCACATCATGAATCAATTATAGTTGGCGTTGTACTTGTATAGAAGAGAGTATATATGTGACGCTAATAAAAGACTGGCTTTTTCATGCTAGCTAGCTGTGTCCCAATTGGTTGAATTCAATCATTGTCCCCACACTTTTTGTTTACTTCGTGTGTTAACTTGGTAATAGTTGGAATCTTGCAATGCATGTCACACCACAAATATTTACTCAAAAAAAACCACAAATATGTGGGCCATCTAACTATATATAACTTCAATTAAATGACTAGAATTTTGTAGTACTGAATTTAATTATGTTCATGCATTTGTTCATAGCATGACTTGTCAACGCACAAAAAACAATACTAGTATGTGTTAACTAATTAGGATAACGATACTTTTTCTACACCATTTTAAATCTACTATAACATTTTCAGTGTCAATTATTGTTGTGAAAGTGACTCAAAATTGAAGAAATTGGAATTCTGGAAGCAGAAAATCGGTGGCAGATTTTTAAGGCTCGGTGGCTGATTTTGCACTCTGGTTTTTTGTCTGTTGGTTCGGCAAAAATCGGTGACCGATTTATGGAGTTCGGTGGCCGATTTCGGCAAAAAAAAAATGTTTTGGACCCAAATTAAAAAAAATCATTTTGGACTATATTTTGATTTCTGCTCTTTCCCCAACACATTTCGGTCCCACCCAGCTGAAAATACTATAATGCGCATGCGTTAGTTAACTAACGCAAGTGCAAAAACTTGTGCAAGTTAAGTCATCCTGCGTGAGTTAAGTCACGCAGAGTGAACTCACTTTTTTTAATTTATTTACTATATTCAAATTATTTTATTTACGTTATTCTAATTTATTTATTTACTTTATTCTAATTTATTTTTTCACTTTATTCTAATTTATTTGTTCACTTAAAATAAATATTTATTCGAATTATTCATTAAATAATTGATACATATAACAAAATTCATTAAATACAAAATTAAAAAATAAAAGCAAATATAAATAAAAGAAATGAACAAGATTAATACATATAACATCTCATTTTATTAATCAACTTCATACAATAATTGATACATTTATTTGAATTCACTAAATAATCTACTTATTTTCTTTTTACCCTCTTGGAGTAAAAAGTTATTTTTACCCTCTTGGGGTAAATAGTGATCGGTCATGGGGTAAATAGTGAGCAACCTTCTTGGAGGAAATACATTATCAACTCTTGGGCTAAATCTAAATCTCGTTCTTTTTATACCCCAAGAAGATTCTTTTTACCCACGGTAAAAAGTTTTTGGGGTAAAAAGAAGCGATTTTAATTTTATCCCAAGGGTTGATCACTTCCTCCAAGTTGGTTACTCATCATTTACCTCAAAACTGACCACCATTTACCGCAAGTGACTAGAGATATTGAAGAAAAAAAAAAAGAGAAATAAAGGGAGAGAGGGAGGAGGGAGAAAAGTGATATGGTGTGAGGAAATACGGAAGTATGGAAAGGTATTTATAGGTGGGAATGGTATTATAGGTTATAACAAACATAAATGTGGTCAAAAAAACATGTAAAATTTGGTAAAAAAATGTGTGGATTGAATGTTGAATAACCGACCAAAGTCCAAAAAACGTTTGTTCTTCAGTTCTGACCACAGGCCAACGTTCGTGAGTTAACTTGCGTACATGTCAGTGGTGCGTGACTTAAGTCACGCAGAACATATAAGGTGCATTAGTTAAGCCACACAGCGAAACTTAACTAACACAGGGGCATTTTCGGCAAATCAGTTAGGTGGGAGCGAAATGTGCTGGGAGAAGAGCAGAAATCCTATATTTTTTATGTACCAATTCATTTAAAAAAATATCCCCCCTAAAAAAATCACTAAAACATTTGTTAATTAAAAAGTATAAATAAATACATTTTTATAGACAGATCGGATGGATATCCATAAACTGATAATGGATGGATTTTATTTTAAATGGATTGGATTGGATTTTCTTAAAGAATTTTAGTGGATTGTAATACATTAATGGACTTTTTGTAATACATTAATACACAAGTTCCATGGCCTTAGATGTCATTTTGTATATCACGACCGAGTTAAAATAATCTGTTTGGGTATTCACAAGAATATAATTTTCTAAATATTTGATGCCTACTGATTTCTTAGAGAGAACATATACAAAAATGTATGTTTGTCAATTCATTTTGACACTGCTAGCTGGCTTGTTGCACAAACAAGCAAAAGTCAGCAGTTTGTGGTCTCTCATATTCATAGAGATGGAAATAGATGTTCGGATTTGTCAGTGTGTCATGGGCACTCCCTCCGTGGAGTATTTTGGTGGAGTTCGCTCCTGCTTTTTGAGTAGAGATTTTCTCTTCTTATTTTTTGCATTTCTTGAGGGGGTATATTGGATTGACATTTCAATGAATTTTAAAAGACTTTTTCGTTTTAAAAAAGTTTTGTGGTATTCAATCAAGATTTTTAAGGAATGTAAAACATTCTTGTGGTATTCAATTAGGATTTTCAAGATTTTTTAATGAGTCCAATAAAATC